>LFCJ01000600.1_pt1 | contig 23009 bp, 27 predicted proteins | sample 643141 | NCBI WGS metagenome assembly LFCJ01 (sample SAMN03766243, study PRJNA286221) | soda lake metagenome | biome: soda lake; feature: Kulunda steppe; material: water; isolation source: sample B1-Br-g2 brine of Lake Bitter-1 | place: Russia: Kulunda steppe | collected 2010-07
ACAGCAAGAAAGAAAGGATGCCGGTCTAGAAGTAGAAGACAAGGTCGAACTCGTTTTCTGGAACGACACAGATGCTGTCAAAACCCATCTGGAAGATGTACAGAAAAGAGTGAATGCAGACTCTGTATCATTTGAGGAACGGAAAATAGATGTTTCCGGTGCTGTAGAGTTCCGTGGAAGAAAAATCGAATTCAGTTTTTCGGAGCCAGTAGCTTAAAAACGTGGAAAAGAGGTTAGATGAGTTATGAGCAATGAAAAATTGAAACCGGCATTAGACTATCTCAAAAACACTGAAGAAGACGATAATGTAACAATTATCCATCACTGGGACATGGACGGCATTTCCTCCTCAGCAGTAATATCCAAAGTACTTGAAGAGCTTAGAGGTCGTCCAGCACAGGAAGTAACTATTCCTGCTGAAAGATCTTACCATTTAACAGAGAAAGATCGTGAACTACTTGAAGAAACAGATAAGCTTATCGTGTTAGACTTCAATCTGAAGGCAGATGAACTCGAATCTCTAGGAGACAAGTACGATCTAGACGTCTTAGTTGTAGACCACCATACTTTTGACAGGGAGCCAGACGTTGCTTTTGTTAACCCTAGAAAGTACGATTCAGAGGTATATATCCCGTGCAGCAAGATCTGTCTGGATATAGCTTCAGAGTTCGGTTTAGAAGACGATTTAAGATGGATTGCAGGTCTAGGAGTTATCCAAGACTTCGGTGTCGATTCCTGCCCGGAACTGTTTGAGGAGCTTGAAGAAAAGTACAAGATGTATCTTCCTGAAGAACTGAGTCAACAACAGTTAGCTAAAAACTGTGAATACGGACGCTACTCCTCTGTGTTAAATATAAAGCCTTATAGAGATTCTAAACATTACGCAAAACTTGCTTACGATGCTTTAATGGAGTCCCATGACCTAAAAGAGCTTGAAGCACAGGAAGCATACCGTAAAGTCTATGAAGTCTACTTGGAGATGCAGGACGAGTTCAACCGTGCAGTAGAATACTATGAAGAGGATAGGGAAATCGATAGGGAGAAAATGATCATCTTCTTCGAACTAGAGTCAGATTTCCATATAACTTCGTCTATAGCCACAAACATGTCTACAAAAACCCCTGACTGGATACACCTCGTTATACAGAAGAACGATAACATAAATATTTCAGCACGGTGTCAAAGCGGTAGAGTAGATCTTGGAAAGCTTATGCAGGAAGCACTTCCTGAAGAAGCAGTAGAGGAAGGTGCAGAAGCCGGCGGACACAGAAAAGCCGCTGGAGCATCAATGGAAGAAGAGTATCTGGAAGAGTTTAGAGACAACTTTACAGAGCTAGTTGATTAAAGAGACAAAACCTCTTTAAAACGGCTTGAACAAACAGTTAATACCATGAACGAAGACAAGGCCGAAAAACAGAAACAGAAAGCTAAAGAACTTCTGGGGATTACTGATGAGAGAGCGCAGGAAATCTTCAAAGAGCAACCTGACAGGAAGCAACAAAAGAAGAAAGAGCTGGAAGAAAAAGGCGTACAGTAACTAAATCGTCATTTTATTCTTTTACACTATCTTTCCAATAACTTTCCAGTTTCTCTTCAGTCACTTCTTCCCTCATTTTATCTTTGAAATAGTCTTGAAGAAGTTGAGATAAATCTCTATTATAACTGTGCTGGTTCAGCCATTTTTCGTTCTTTATCTGTTTCAGAACTTTTTCTTTAGTGAAACAGAGCTCTCCCGGATCTACTAAAACCATTTTTCCTTCATTATTGTATCCGTTGTTTATGGTGAAGTTGTATGTTTCCTCGTGAAAACCATTTCGCCAACATTCATATATAAAATCTGTATAGTCGTCGATTATACAGGTTTTCTGTTCAAAAGTCTTTCTATCTTCTAAAGCGGTTTTAACCATTCTTACTTTATCCTGTATAATCTTCTCTTCCTCAAACCGGATGTCTGCTATTAGAGTTCTGTCAATATCTTGGCGGCTAAGTCTTGACAGAGATTTTTCCCTCTTTCTTTCAAGTTCGTCAACTTTCTCATATAGATTGCCTTCTATTAAGATAGAAGGATTACCTAAAATCATTCTGGCCGCCATACTTTTCCTAGAACGAGGTCTCTTGACTACCTTATCCTTTTTATAATCTGTCTTGAATTGCCATCCGCCAAGACGTTTTCTAATCCTGTCTCTTATAATACGGAACTCACCTTATCCAGAAAGCTCCTTCCTCCCCATCTTCTATCTCAAAGCCTAGTTCTTGGAGCCTGTCTCTAATGTAGTCTGAGGTTTCATAATCTTCTCTTTCACGCGCCTCTTCTCTAAGACCGATCAAAAGATCTGCCATTTCATCTTCTTCCTCTGTAGTTTCAGGGTTTACGTCTACTCCTAGTACTTCGAACAGTTCTTCTAGAAGTTCTCCTGTAGAGGAATGGATATCTTTATCTTTATCCAAAGCTTTGTTGACCTTGTTTACAGCACCCATTAGGACCTGTACTGCTCTGGCAGTATTCAGATCATCATCCATTTCTTCTTTAAACTTTTCTTCAAGTTCTTGGAACTTTCTACCGTTTTCAACTCCTTCCTGTCTAACTCTTTTTACCGCTCTTCTGATTCGTTTAAGTTCTTTCTCAGCTTTTTCCAAGCCTTCTATAGAGAAGTCTGTTTCTGTACGGTAATGTGAGGAAACTAGGTATAGCCGGATAACGTTTCCAGAGAATCCTTTCTCTATTAGCTCTCTCACAGTGTAGAAGTTGCCTTCGGATTTCGACATCTTCTCTCCTTCTATATTAATGAACTCGTTGTGAAGCCAGTAACGTGCTTGACCGTGGCCTGTTGCTGCGAGCGACTGTGCTCTTTCGTTCGGGTGGTGAGGAAAGATATGGTCTTTGCCTCCGGCATGTATATCGAACTCGTCTCCTAAGTATTTTTGACTCATTACAGAACATTCTAGGTGCCATCCAGGGTATCCTAGGCTCCAAGGACTCTCCCATTTCATCAAATGTTCTTCAGGAGCATTGATCCATAAGGCAAAGTCGTACTGGTTTTTCTTGTTTTCATCCGGTTCGACGCGTGCTTCAGCCTCTTCTTTTAGTTGTTCTATATCTTTTTTTGCAATATCGCCATAGTTGTAGTCTTCTATAAACGCATCAATATCGAAGTAGACGTTTCCTTCAACTTCGTAACCATAACCATTTTCTATAATTCTTTGAATATATGTTACCATCTCGTTGATATGTCCGGTTGCACGTGGTACAATGTCCTGTCTTTCAACGTTTAGGGCTTCTGTGTCTTCAAAATAACGTTTAATCTGTTTCTCAACAAGCTCCATTGGCTCGATTTTCTGTTCTTTAGCTCTTTTCTCAACCTTGTCTTCGCCTTGATCTCCATCATCGGTTAGATGTCCTACATCCGTTATATTCTGTACGTGTCTAACTTTGTAGCCTTTCCATTCTAGGTAACGTCTTAATGTGTCCCATGCAACATACGCTCTTGCGTTCCCGATATGTAGATCGTCGTAGATTGTCTGTCCACAAGAGTAGATCTTTACTTTTCCTTCTTCTAACGGTTTGAACTCTTCTTTCTCTCGTGTTAGAGTGTTGTAAAGTTTGAGACTCATATAGAAAACCTTTTGATAAACAGTATTAAGAAGTTTGTAAAATCTCTGTAAATAGGTTTAGAACTACGTTTTTCTATAGCCGGGACAAAAACGACCACTACTCATAACCAGTGTATTCGGACTTGAATGTTAAAAAGTCGCAGGGATTTCAGCTCTTATATGTTCTCTGCTCAATCTCTTCAATCAACTTGATACTGTTCTCGCCGATTAAACCGTTTCCTGCCATCGACTCTAGAACATTTCTTGACTTCCATTCGTAACCTTTGTGTTCTTCAGAGCAATCTACATCAATCTTTTCTGAAAGCTTTACCTCGTACGGATGTACCTCGTAACTATCTCTATAGGTCTCTAGTTCATAAGCATCTCCTTTCCTTAGAAACTCCATCAGTCCTCTAAAGTGTTTCCTGTCTCTTCTTCAAACTCTCTTAACATAGCTTGTAAAGGCTCTTCATTTTGCTCAACTTTTCCTCCCGGAAACTCTCTGAACGTGAAGCCGTTACTAGCCTCCTTCAAGAATAGTAGATACTCTTCTTCATAACGTACAACTCCGGCTGCTAGTTCAGTCATTACTGTCCTCAGCAAGGTTTCAGAACAACCAGTATTAAATGCGTTAGTTTAAATCCGGTCTCTCAAGAGACTTTATATCTCCTAAAGTACCTTAGTTCTATCCTGTTTCATAATGTCGGCATCTTCTGAACTTTCTCTAGGAAGTTTGTTTGAGCTTCTCTGTTCCTAACTCTTTCAGCTTCCGTCTCACCTAACTGATCTAGAACGTTTTCCGGATCAACCCATTTTACTTTATCTAAATCGTCTTTAGCTTCAACATCGTCACTGTCTGCTTCACAGTGGAAAAGTATCTGTAAAGAATCTCTTTCCTCGTCTTTCCAAGAAAAGGTCATCGTATCTATTATATGATGTACCTCGGTTTTTAGTCCGGTCTCTTCTTTAACCTCTCTTTTGACTGCTTCCTCTATAGTTTCACCGTGTTCCAGATGGCCTCCAAGGAAATCCCATTCTCCACTTATAGGAGGGTTTTCTTCTTCCTGTTTTTTACCGAGTAAAATACTTCCTCTATATGTTATCACTGCTTTAACAACTACTCTGAACTCTTCACTCATTCTATAACACCTAAAGATTTCAGATCTTGTTTTAACCCGTCTATCGTCTCAAACTCTTTGATTTCTGATAGCTCTACCCATTCATGGTCTTGGTGTTCATGGCTTAGCTCTACTTTTTTCGACCCTACCTCTATCAGAAAAGGATGGAATCTAAGTTTTATGGAGTCTTTTATCCAATCGACTACTTCTCCAGTCTTCACAAGCTCTCCATTCAGCCCTGTCTCTTCTTGAAGCTCTCTTAAAGCTGCTTTCTCTGGTTTTTCATCTTCGCAGCCTCCTCCAGGAAACTCCCATTTGCCGGGATGAGTATCTTCCTCAGATCTCTTAACAAGTAGAAACTCTTCTGTTTCTTGGTGTCGGGTAACCGACTTAGCTAGTTTGATAAAGTCCATAGTTCTAGTTTAACAGTATTCTTTTTTCTAAGTTTCCAGCCATTTTTCCGCCCAGTTGTCGACTTCTTCAAAAACGGGGAAGAGTTCTCGGCCTTTCTGGGTCAACGAGTAGTAGGTTGCGATAGGGCTTTCTTTCTCAACCCTTTTCTCTACTAATCCTTCCGAGACAAGCTCTTTTAATACACGGGAGAGCGTTCTTGAACTTGCTTCTGTCGATCTTTTAAGCTCGTTAAATCTTTTTTCAGATCCTTGAAGATCGTTAAGCACTACTAAACGCCATTTAGAACCTATTATATCGAAAGATTTTATTATTGAGCAGGGTCCTGGTTTCTGTTCAGTCATGTAGTTACACGTATGTATCTTAACTGTTTTTAATGGTTCGTCTACGAACCAGATAACATAATGACACCTAACATAGATGAGGAAGTTGCCAAACACAGAAAACCTGGACATGACATCCATCCTTTGTTCGTGGAAAGATGGAGTCCAAGAGCCTTGGGAAGAGATATGACCGAAGAAGACCTGATGGCTTTATTTGAAGCAGCTCGATGGGCGCCAAGCAGCTACAACAACCAGTCTTGGAGATTCCTTTACGCAACCCACCGAGATGAAGAATGGAGTACTTTCAAAGACCTGATGAACGACTTCAACACAGAATGGGCTGAAAAAGGATTTGCTTTAGTAGTGATAGCTTCAAAGACCACGTTTGACCATAACGGTGAGGAATCCGTTACACATTCATTTGATACAGGTGCCGCCTGGGAAAATCTGGCTCTTGAAGCCTCTAGAAGAGATCTAGTGGCGCATGGAATGCAAGGCTTTGATTACGAGAAAACAGCAGAAGTGCTGGACATACCTGAAGAGTTTGAGGTTGAAGCGATGATCGCAATAGGCTCAAAAGGAGATGAAACAAAACTACCTGAAGATATGAGAGTAAAGCCTAACGGAAGGAAAGAGTTAGATAAGATAGCTACGAAAGGCAAGTTCAGCTTCTGAAGTTAAAGATGTTTTGAGCCGGGACTGGGATTCGAACCCAGGTAAACCGCTTTGCAGGCGGTCACATAAGCCACTCTGTCATCCCGGCGAAAACAGTCTCTTTTTTACTGAAAAGCTTTTGTTATAAGTAGTTCTGATTAAGAAAGTTTTAAATCAGATTAACTAGCTTTATTCAGAGCAGCCGCAGTCTTCTCCGCAGCCACAGTCCTCTTTGTCTTTACAACAACATTTCTTCATAACTCTGTTTTAGCCATACGAAGCTTTTAACTCTACGGAAAAACCTCTCCACGTATTTTAAAAGAATAGTTTTAGAATACTGAGTTGTCATGTTTGAAAGCTTTATACCTCAGACAGAAGTCTACCTACAGCTATTGAGATTCTTTGTTGCCTTGGCCGCAGGAGTATTTCTAACGCGGATAGGGCTTGTGCCTTTAGCAAGATCTGTAGCTGTAAGAAGAGGAGGAGACAAAAAATCAGTCCACTCCATAGAGAACATAACTTCTGTTATAGGTATATTCATCAGCCTTACAGTTGCTCTTCAAGCAGCTTCGTTCGGAAACCTTGTAACTGTTTTAGGAGCTATAGCTGCAGCCGCAACCGTTGCCGTAGGTTTCGGTATGAGAGAACAGGTAGGAAGCGTAGTAGCAGGCATATTCATCTACACCGACAACCCGTTCATCAAAGGCGACTATATCAAAGTAAATGACATTGAAGGCGTAGTAAAAGAAATAGGTCTCAGAGCAACAATTCTTAACGGAGGCGACAGCGAAAAACAGGTTGTACCTAACAGCATCCTTACTCAGAACAATCTAAAAAATTATACAAAAGGCAGAAGATCAAAAGTATCTATAAGCACCAAAATAGATATAGAGAAAGTTGAAAAGGTCAAAGACATTCTGTTCCAGAAAATAGATGATGCTGAAGAAACTCTTTCTAAACCAGAACCTAAGATCATGTTCAGAAGCATTGATGACGGTAAAACAGATATCGATATAGTTTTCTGGATAAAAGACTCTAAAAAAGTTAAAGAAGTTAGAAGCAAGGTTTTGGAACAGTTCAACTCTGAAGCAATCAAGCAAGGACTTTTTGAAAAAACAGAAGCGTAGCACCCGAGAACAGGGTTAACGCAGCACCGATTTTTTAAGCACACCTAGGAATTCGACAAACCCTTATAATGATGAGGGCCGATTTCGGTATCACGGGAAAGGGTTACAGTATGAAGATAGAAGTATTAGGCAACGTTCAAGACGGAGGCGTACCTCATCTAGGATGCGGGTGCAAAACGTGTGAAGAAGCAAGAGAAAAACCTCGTAAAAGAAGATACAGCACCTCTCTTCTGTTAAAGGAGGACGATGAGGATGACGCTGTTAGATATCTTATTGATGCAACCCCGGATATCCGGTTCCAAATAAACGCAACGTACTTAGACGGAGTATTCGTACCACATTCAGAACTAGGACATATTACAGGACTTCTTTACCTAGGTCATGAAGGTATAGATGCCTCAAAGATTAATGTTTACTGTAACGAGCCTGTTGAAAACTTTTTAATGAAAAACGATCCTTTCAGATATCTTGTAGACCGCGAAAATATTGAGATACAGAGCTTTGAAGAAGGAGACTCTTGCGATGTACAGGGGGGAGAAGTAGAAGTACGCGAGATACCTCACTCACATATAAGCAGAAACACTGCATCCTATATGATCAAAGGAGAGAACAAGAAACTCTACTACCTCGGAGATATCAACGAATTCAACGACGACGCAATAGAATCTATAGAGGAAGCAGACATAGCCATAATCGACGGCACATTCTGGAGCCGAGACGAGATCGACCGTTTCGACGAGGTGCCTCACCCTCCTATCCAAGAATCTATGGAGGCTATGGAAAATATTGATACCAAGATCTACTTTACACATATCAACCATACTAACCCGGTTTTAGAGGAAAATAGTGAGGAAAGAAAGGAACTCGAAGAGAAAGGCTTCCATATAGCAGAAAAAGGCCTTGAATTCCAGCTCTAAACCCTAAGAGAGTATTTAAAGCTTCCTCTCCTTTAGAGAATTATAATGGTCCTAAAAGAAACAGTACTTGTACTGAACCATACAGTTCAGTCGTTTCTGACAGAAGCGACCACTTATGCAACAGTGCAGCTATCCGATCTACCTTTCAGATCAGGATACATGCTAATATTCGGATTAGCTATAGCAGCATCTCTAGCCTCGAATGCCGGAGAAAAAGTAGAGGAAGCAATCGAAGAATCCGGTTAAGGAACATCTTTTTCCTGTCTTTTTAGATACCTTCAACTAATTACCTTTTAACATTTTGTAAACTATAGTCCTGTTATGGCAGGCCGGGCGGTTTGGGGTCGCCTCTTTCCGGAAACCCTCGTTATGCCGGAGCCATCAACCAGAGGGCGGCGTTCTGTCCAGGGTTCAGTTCTTGGAACGGTTGTTGACGGTCCGTCCTCCGGGATACTAGGCGGTGTGAACCGGGTCAGGCCTTGACGGGAGCAGCCCTAAGCATTGGTTAGTATGTTCGGAGGGTGGCGGACCTGAGACTGTTCCGGGAGTTACTGGCCTTGTTCAGACGTCCACCTCTGGAAGCCTCTACTTTTCTGTATTACAAAAACCTTCTATTAACTGAAAAAACCGTTTTTTGTATTACAAAACTGGTTCGAGGGATCGGATTTACAATATTAACCAACCAAACCTACTACCGTGGTAAAGCTTTGATATATGTCTACGGAACTTCTCACGTCTCAGAACAGAGTTTAGAACTGGTCAAAGAGAAGATAGAAGAACACGATCCCGAGATAGTTGCATTAGAACTAGACTTCATGAGGCTAAACGCGCTTTTGAACGGTAAAAGAGACTCCTCCGGACCAATCTTCATAAGACTAATACAGAAGTTCCAAAACTCGATAGGACGTAAAACAGGAGTAATGCCCGGAGAAGAAATGCTTTACGGCTATAAAAAAGCAGTTGAGGAAGACCGAGATATCGCCTTAATCGATCAAGACGTCAGAGAAACCATAAAAAAACTTAAAGACGTTAGAAGAACAGAAAAAGTCAAAGCTGTTATAGGAGTACTTATGGGACTTCCTTTCCAAAGAAGATTCAATATATCAGAGATACCTGAAGACGAGTTCATAGACAGGCTCTTACACGAGATGGAGTTCAAGTTCCCTCAGCTCTACAATGTACTTGTAGAGGAAAGAAATACCTACATGTCAAAAGCCTTGAAACAGTTACAGAAAGACAACCCTAAAGAAGACATAGTTGCTTTCGTGGGAGCAGCACATAAAAAAGGGATTCTGAAGGATTTGGAGGAATATGAAAGCATTAGTCAAAATCAACTGGAATAAAGAAACACCGGTTTTAAAACTAGCTACTGAAAACGGCTATGAAACAGTCAAACTAGAGAAAGGTAGAGAGTTCGACTACGAAGTCACCAACAAGAGGCGATGCACTGGCTTTCACTCCGAAAAAGGAAGGATGACTCCCTGTCCGGCGTTCAACAAGATTGAGTCTGGCGACCAGTGTTTCAACTGTAGGAAGAAAGATATCTACACACACTGGAGAACCGGTAACGGCTCACCCGGCTTCGAAGCAGACTACAGTGTTTACCTGGCCCAGTGTGGTGATCAAGTAAAAGTAGGTGTAACACGGACTAAAAGGCTGAGAAACCGTTGGTTAGAACAAGGAGCTGACTACGCAGTAGAAATCTTTAGCAAAGTTTCACCTGAAGAGGCTCTAGAAAAAGAGAAAGAGCTTTCCAAAAAAGGGCTGAGAGAGCGTATAAGAAAGGAACATAAGATAAAGTCTGCAGAAAAAAGCCTTCTACAACAAAAAATGAGAGAATATGGTTTAGAGGGAGAGATAACAGATTTGGACAACTCTATAGAAGGTAAAAATTTTGTAAGAGAAGGTGTCTTCCCATCACCGATAGAAAATGTTAAAGGACAGATAGTTTCAAATGGACGTGTCTGTATAGGTGTAAGCTCAGGCAAAGTAGTTCAAAAGTCTCAACAGAGAGGTTTAGCAGACTTCTAAAACCGTTCATCTCTTCGTAAGATTGAGAGTAAAACCAATTTAACTTAACCGAACCAAGTTATAATTATGACGGATTTTGAAAGAGAGTTAGTACATGCGTTCAACAATTTTTTCGAAGATGAAGGGCTTTCAGGTATAGCTCATAGAAAGAAACAGCACCGTTTTTCCTCCCAGCTATGCGATGTTCTTGTAGATTCTCCTCACGATATGTTTTACTTAGCTATAGAGAACAAGTCCGTTAAGACCTCAAGTACCAACAAGCTGTACTTCTCACAACACTTCTCAGATACTAAAGAGGGTCACCAAGTTGCACGGATATCTGACTTCTTAGATAGGTCTGGTAGACAGGGCTTTCTGGCTGTTGAACTGAAAAGAGGTCGCGGTAAATCTAGAAAAGCATATATGGTGCCCTGGAAGATAGTTAGAAACCGTTTTGAAAATGATGAGACAGGAATTCATCTAGACGAGATACAAGAGTATCCGGAAGTTCTTAGAGATTCGGAAAGCTACTCTGTCGCACAGATATGTCAGAACCTGGAAATATAGGGTCTAGTCTTTAAACCTTTTAACAACTAAAACACTGGTAATGGAAAGATTTAAGCCTGATTTGGAAGAGGTTAATTACTTTGTTGTAGCGTTATTAGTTACAGCTGCAGCTTACACCGCTTACTCAGGCAGTTTTACAGTTGAAAGCAGCTTGTTTTTTACAGCTGTAGCAGGCTTAGTAATTTTAACACGTGAACTAGGTCAGAGAATCGTAGCACAGTGGATGAAAGCCGATACAGAGATACATCTATCTTTGAAAGGCTCTATAATAACTTTAATAGGTGCATTGATAGCTTTCTTAACACAGTTACCTGTAATAATTCTCTTTCCTGTCCACAACACGTACTCTATCACAAGTTATGAACACTGGGGTAGACAAGTTGACGGTATGTGGTCTAAAAGAGAGTACCACCTAGTTTCAGGAGGTATCTTAGCGCTTCTGATAGGCTGGCTAATAACTTACCTTCTAGGATATTCAACTGTTGCACTAGCTTTCGCTCTTTTCGCACTGTTCCAGATGTTACCTTTTGACTACAGCAAGATACCTACAGATAGGTTGGACGGTTCAATAATTCTGAGGGTCAACGGCTTCAGTTGGCTGATATTCTTCACAGCCATCCTGATCGCTTTAGCGCTTGCAGTATAGTGACTGTTTTTATATTCAAGTCTAATTAAATCGGTTATATGCCCAAGATAAGTGTTGGAAGGGATCAAGATGATAGGGACGAGCACGGTCTAAAGGGTACAGGAATTATAGGAAAACACTTGGTAGGCGAGAAAGAGGAAGCACACCAAGCAAATCCTATCTATTTTGACTTGGCACGCCCTCACGTAATGGGAGTTTTCGGTAAGAGAGGTACAGGTAAAAGCTACTCAATGGGAACCATAGCTGAAGAGCTACAGACCTCAGACATATCTCATAATCTCTCAACAATCATAATTGACCCCATGGGAATATACTGGTCTATGAAACGCCCCAACGATCGTTCAATAAACATTTTAGAGGACTGGGATCTGAAGCCTAACGGCTTCGATGCTCAAGTCTACATACCTAAAGGTAAGGCCTCAGAGTTCGAAGAACAGGATATGCCTTACGACGATACTTTTACTTTAAAGCCTGGAGAGCTGACAGCACAGGAATGGGCTATGGCCTTTAACATCGATATAAGCTCTGAGAGAGGAATACTACTAGAAAGAGTTATCTCCAAACTACAAGAAAACTACGGTACAGACTACAGAATTGAACATATAATTAAAGGAGTTAGAAACTTCGATTTCTCAGAAGAGGTTCAAGAAGGACTAGTAAACCGGTTTACCGCAGCACAGAACTGGGGTGTCTTCGGAGAAGAGTCCTCTATAGACAAGTTTACTACTCGTGGAGAGCTCTCTATCGTCGATGTATCTGCTTTCAGCGGTGCAAGCTCAGGATGGTCTGTTAGAGCGCTTATAGTTGCTTTACTTGCAAAAAGAATTCTACGTAGGCGTATGACCGCAAGAAGAATAGAAGAGATAGATGAGATGCAAAACATCTCCGAGAACGAGATGCCTATTACCTGGATGCTTATTGACGAGGCTCACGAGTTTCTACCTGCTGAAGGAGAGACACCTGCATCTAAGCCGCTTCTGAGATGGGTGAAGATCGGTAGAGAGCCAGGTGTATCTCTTGTACTGGCGACTCAGCAGCCTGCAAAACTTCATCCTAACGCATTATCCCAGTGCGACATAGTTTTATCACACCGGCTAACCGCAAAACAGGATATCGATTCTCTTGGAGAGATTATGCAGACCTATATGCGTCACGACCTGAAACATTACATAGATGCCCTACCTGATAAACCGGGTACAGGCCTTGTTCTTGACGATAACTCTGAAAGAATCTATCCTATACAGATGAGACCTAGAAAATCTTGGCACGCAGGAGGAACACCCGACGCATTTGATTAAAAATGAGTTTAATACAGGGAACCACTATCGAATCAGTTCTAGAAGAGTTCTTGTTCGCTCCTATAAGATATCCTGAGTTCTTACCGACACTTCTACCCATAATACTTGGCGCAGTAGTTATAGAGCTGTACTTCGGAAAACATAAATCGGAAAATCTTGGATGGAATACAGCTGTTGGCAACGCAATTATCTGGACCACAACAGGCATAACACTACTTATAACCTCCGATCCTACCGGTAGTGCCCGTTACGCTGCTTACTTCCTGATACTTATCGGCGGATTTATAGGCTACATGAACTTCTTCCACAAATGGTCTGCCGAGATAGCTTTCTTCATATCTTCAGCCGGGATAATCTACTCTCTGGCCTACGTAACAGTTGTAGTTGTAAAAACCGGTATGACTGTAGATGAAACTGTTTTAAAAGCCTCAGCAGTATTTATTATCGGAGTAAACATAGTATTCAAGATTATACAGGCATTTCAGAGACCTGCTCAAGACGAAATAGGTTTTTCTTAACAGCAAAAATTTGATCGAGGTTTATGAATTTTCAACCCCAAGACTAAGTTATAATGGAGCTTCTGAAAACCGATAAGATAGAGTCAAGAACCTACCAAGAAGTGATAGCTGCATCATCAATTCAAGAAAATACGTTAGTAGTTCTGCCCACAGGATTAGGAAAAACCGTTATTGCTGCCATGGTCGCAGCTAAAAAGCTGGAGACCGGTAAAGTACTCTTTCTAGCTCCTACAAAACCTTTGGTTGAACAGCATCTAAGAAGCTTCAAAGATTTTATAGATATCGACGAAGACGACATGACTGTTTTAACAGGTAAGACTCGTCCAGACCAGCGTTACAAGCTTTGGAAAGAGAAGAAAGTCTTTTTCGCAACACCACAAGTAGTAGAAAACGATTTAATCGCAGATAAAGTACCTGTAGAAGAGTTCTCACTTGTAATATTTGATGAGGCTCACAGAGCTACAGGCGAGTATAGTTATGTCTTTATCAGCGAGAAGATGAAGACTCATAAACTAGCTTTGACTGCTTCTCCCGGCGGAAGTAAAGAGAAAATTCTTAACGTAGGAGAAAAACTTGATATAGAGAACTTTGAGGTACGTACGGAAGACGATCCGGATGTAGAGCCTTACATCGAAGATAGAGATATAGACTGGATAAACGTAAGTCTCGACAACCGTTTCGAAACAGCTAAAGAAAGCTTTGAGAACAGCTACAGAGAACAGCTACAGCAACTGAAGAAGCTTGGACAACTTAACTCGACCTCCAACGTCCACAAAGGAGATCTATTGAAACTACAGGGCAAAATAGGTTCAAAACTATCAAACAACAAAGAACCTAAACTATACAAGGCCATATCTGTTGTAGCTACTGCCTTGAAAATATCTCAGGCATTAGAGCTCTTAGAGACTCAAGGAGTATCTCAGTGTTACAATTATATCCTAAGACTGGAAAAAGACGACTCGAAAGCAGCTAAAAGAGCTTTAAGTAATGAAAACTTTCAGAAAGGGAAAAGTATGGTCGAATTCCTAAAGAAAAAAGGTGAAGAACATCCTAAACTCGACAAACTACGAGAGTTAATCGGAGATATGGACGATGATGAGAAAGCCTTAATCTTCACAGAGTACAGAGACTCAACAGAGAAGATAGCTGAAGAGCTTAATACTGAAGGACTGAACGCCGTAAAGTTTATCGGACAGCAAGGAGAAGAAGGAATGAGTCAGAAGAAACAGGCAGAAGTACTTCATGCCTTCGAACAAGGAAAATACAACGCCGTAGTATCCACAAGCATCGGAGAAGAAGGACTTGATATTCCTGCAGTAGACTACGTAGTTTTCTACGAACCTGTACCTTCAGGCATAAGAGATATACAGAGATCCGGACGTACAGGAAGACAGGAATCAGGGAAAGTCTATGTCTTAATAGCAGAAAACACTAGAGATGAAGGCCATTACTGGTCAGCCCACCATAAGAAGAAACGGATGAACAAAGTCCTCAATGAACTGAAGAACGAGGAAATAGAACGGAACAAACAGAAAACGCTTGAAGGATATGCGGAAGAAGAATCCGAATCAGAAGATAAAGTAGAGGTTATTGCTGATGATAGAGAGAACTCTATCTCGAAAAAACTTTCGAAAATGGATCTAATAGTTAAAAAAGAGCGTTTAGAGGTTTCTGACTTTATTGTCTCAGAAGATACTGCGGTTGAAAGAAAAAGCGACTCCGACTTCGTTGATTCGTTGGTTGACCAAAGACTGTTTGAGCAGATACAGGAGCTAACCCAGTTTGAAAACCCTATAATTATAATCGAAGGAGAGGATCTTTACTCTCACCGGAAAATACATCCTAACGCAATTAGAGGTGCTTTAGCCTCAGTTACCGCCGACTATAACATCCCTATTATCTGGACAGATGATGAGAAAGAGACTGCAGAGATGTTACGTGTCTTAGCAGAACGCGAACAGGAAGAGAAAGATAAAGACATCGCGATCAGAGGTAATACTGGTGCCAAGTCTGATAAAGAGCTTCAAGAGTTTTTAGTTGCAGGTCTACCCGATGTAAACACTAAGCTGGCTGAAAGACTTTTGAAAGAGTTCGGTACTGTAGAAGATGTCTTCACAGCTTCAACAGATGAACTGAAGAATGTTGAGGGTATTGGTGAGAAAAAAGCAGAGAAGATACATTCGATCATTAAAACAAGTTACAATGACTAAAAAGCCGTTGATAGTAGGTATAGATCCTGGAAATACGTCTGCAGTTGCAGCTTTTAACCTTGACGGCGAACTAGAGTTTTTGGAGAGTAAAAAGGAGTTTGGAACGGATGAAATGATTAAACTACTTGTAGAGACAGGCAAACCTGTAGTAGTTGCATCAGACAGAGAGAAAATACCTTCAAAAGTTGACAAAGTAGCTCGTTCTCTCGGAGCAAGAAAGTTTGAACCACTGAAAGATCTTAGTACTGAGAGAAAAGAAAAGATAGGTAAAGGAGAAAACTCTCACGAAGTAGATGCTTATGCCTCCGGTTTATATGCGTATAACTCTCTGCAAACCCAGATTAGAAAGATTAAACGTTATGCATACGAGAATGAAGAAGATATTGGGGCTGTAGCGAAAAGGTATTTCTCAAATAAACAGCTTGAGAAATAATTTTGACCGAAACTAAATTAGACAAGTAACGACTTAATACAACTATAGAATGGTTGAAGTCAGTCAGAGAAAACTCAGAGAAACCTCTTTCTTCATTTTGAAGCTGTTTTTAGCAGGAGTGATGTTCCGAGCAGTAATATTTCTCAACCCTGACACCTACATGATTCAAAGTTATTTAGCAGAAATAACGAAACAGACTGTAAACTTTCTGGGTCTAGGACTGGAAAGAGACGGCATATTCCTTTTAGGAAGTGAAAAAAGTTTTGTTGTCGACCAAGACTGTTTAGGATGGAAATCTATGTCCGTATTTATTGCATTAGTTTTTGCGTCAACAAAGAACTTTCTAAGACACTGGAAAATACTTCTAATAGGTTTAACAATACTTTCTTTAGCTAACTTGTTAAGAGTGGTTTCAACAGTTTATCTAAGTTATATAGGAGTTATTTCCTTTGATTTAATCCATAATTTTCTCTGGCAATGGGGTTTGAGCTTTATAGTTTTAGCTGTCTGGGTTTACTGGCTTAAAAACATTCAAAATCCGTAGGAGAACGTTCTAAGAATATCTTTAAATAAAAGAGAAAAGTAAGTCAACTTATGATGAGAAAAGGAATTTCGCCTTTAATTGCAGCGGTACTACTTATCGCATTTACAATGGCTATCGCATCAATTTTCGCTCAATGGGCGCCAGAATTAATGGAAGACGCCCAGGGAGACACTTCCGAACAGGCAGCAGCAATCCAAGACTGTTCGCAAATCAATCTTGAAGTAACCAGCGTAGACGCGGATAATGAAGCAAATGAATACTCCGTTACAGCAAGTCAGACAGCTGGCCAAGCCGGAGCAGGAGAAGTAACAATCTCACTATTCTTTGAAGAAGGAGGACCAGTTCAGACAACTTACTCCTTCGGAGGAGACGATCCTGACGCTCTTGAAGATAACCCAAGAGACAGTGTAAGACTTGACTTCTTTGGAGAAGATGAAGTAGACTTCGACGGAGATATTGAAGACACTGGAGATCTTGAGGAAGTAAGTCTCGATCCTGTAGACTGTGAAGGAGCATCAACAGCTTCTTGGTCTAGCTAAAATTGAGCTTTGAAAGCCAAACCATTTCATTTCTTTCTTTCTTTTATCTTATCTGTAAAAGTCTTTTTATTCAGGTCTCTCTAATCTTGAATTAATGTCCGGAGACGTATCTGAAGAAGTTAGTAGAGAAAAGCTTGAAAGAGAGCTGCAAGGCATAGAAGACGCTATTGAGGATATGGAGGACCGCATCCATGAGATTGAAGACAGAGATATGATGGCTCAGCTTGAATCAATGTCTCTTAAGGACGAGGTACAGGAAGTAGAAGATCTATTGAACCATATGGACCGTGAGGAGTTAGAAAAACGGTTGAACATGGTAGAGCAGATAAAGAAAGAGTACCAGGAAGGAAACGTCCATGAAAAGCTTGAATATCTATACCAACAGATAAAAGATATCCGGGAACAAGGCGTAGAGAATATTGAAGGAGATACTCCGGACTACAGTGAAAGACTGGATGAACTGGAGAACCGTATCTCCAAGCTAGATGAAAAATCTAGCAGCGATATGCCAACTAAGTATAAAAAAGCTGTTAAATCTAACTATAACGAGCTTCAGAGTCTTAAGAAAAAGGTTAATGAGCTTGAAAGCTCTGAAGACTTAGAATCTCGTCTTAAAGAGCTTGAAAAATTAAAAGACAGGGTTAAGAAAATTGATGAAACAGGAGAAGTAGTCTTCATTGAAGAAGAAGACATAGACTCCTCTACTGAAAACAACGGCGATCTTTCACATATAGAGTTTGATTTAAAGGCTGTAAAGTCCAGAATATCTTCCTTAGAAAAAGAAAGCGGTTCAGGAAGAATAGATAAAACTGATTTGAGAGATCTGAGAAGACGGTTAAAAAAACTTGAGCGCTCTAAAAACAACTCTAAAGAGCTTGAAGCTTTCAAAAACGATATTGAACAAAAAGTAAGGCGTGCAGAAGAAAGCACCGTCTCTGAAGAAGAGCTGGATAATGAAATAAACCAGATACAGGAAGAGATAGATAACAAGATAAGGAAGCTAAGTTCTGAGCTTGAAAGGGCTGTAGATAATGGAGAAAAAAGAATAAAGAATCTTGAAGAGCTTGTAGAGGAAAACGTGTTAGACAGTCTTGAAGAGACAGAACATGACCTCTCTGAGAGAATAGATACCTTGTCCGAGATAGTTCTAGACAATCAAGACTATATCAACAGTTTGGAATCCAATATAGATAACATCCGTGAAGAAGTCAAGGAGCGGGACAGAGTAGTTGACCGTCAGTCAGAGCTTCCTAGTCCGACAGGAACCATTAGTAAGGAAGAGTTTGAAACTCTAAAGGAAGAGGTTGAGGAGAAGAACGAGAACAAACTGGAGACTTTAGAAAGGAAGATTGACAACTTGGCAGAACATGTTATAACCAACCAAGAGAAGATACAGGAGTTGCAGACTAAAGAAGAGTTAAACAACAGTTCTAAAGGAAGAGAAGATATAACTATAGTTAGTTAATTAGAAGTACTAACCATTCTATTCCACCGCCATAAAACAGAGTAAGTACTAATGCTACAGGAAATACAGGTATAAATCGTACACCTTCTTTTATAACTACTTTCTCCGCTTCTAAAGATTCTATTTCTTCTTGGGTTATCCCTTTGACTTTACCTCCTTTTTCTTCATCTTTAGCAAGTACTTCTCCTCCTTCAAGTTCAGATACAGCTATCTCTTTAGACATCAAATCGTTTTCAATATTTTTTATAAATCTATAGAGAAAGACAAATGAAACAAGTAGAACAAAGTATGTTAAGCCGTTAAAGTTTCCAGTGTATACTCCTAATCCAGATATTGCTGCTGCCGCTATTATCTCAACTGTTATCCTGGCTTCTTGTTCCTTAATATCGCTCCAAGTCTTACTCCATACCTGTTTATTCTGTACAGACTTATAGAACGCAAAAAGCAGAGTGTAAAGAAGCCCTACAAACATTATATTGATAAACAAATTTACAGCGTGCATTAAGTCCGGTCCTGCAAAGCCGTACGGCACAGCAAAACCTAGTACACTCATAGCAAACGCATCTGCTCCTCCCCACATCCCTAGAATGTAAAGAGTCCATCCGTAGACAGAGAACAGTGCCCCTATTCCTAGAGACCACATTAAAGGCTCTCCAAGAGCTCCTAACCAGGTAACCGGAGAATCCAGTATTAGAAAAATATTGGAAAGCGTCCGATAGTCTATTCCTGCCTGGTATGATGCTGCGGCATGTAAAACAACTCCTCCTACCACACCTATAACTGATAGCCAGTCAGGCACTTCTGTAGTCTTAAGATCTGATATTGCAGCAGCAAAAAGAACTGCAAGAGCTAGAGTATACGAAAGAGTTAGCAGCATGATAGTCTTTAAAATCAGAGGTAGTTAAAACTATACTGTTCAATAATGGCCGATGACTGGCAAGATCTCGTTATAGAAACTGGTGTAGATACCTTACTCAACTATCTAGCTGAAAACGGTGAAGCACCTACTTCAAAGATTTCTAAAGACCTAGGTGTATCCGAGAAACGTATCAAACAGTGGGCGAAAGCCTTAGAATCTAATGATTTTGTCGAGAAACGTTACTCTGCAAGAAAAGGCCTCATACTGAAATACACTAAAAGCAACAAGGAAGAAGTAGACGAAAGACTTGAAGAAGTAAAAAGAGAAGTAGATAGAGAGACAGAGAAAGTTATGAGCGAGATGAAGTCTCGCAGCTCCGAAATAGCGAAAGAAAGAGAAAAACTGGAAGAAATGACCAAGGAACTCGAAGAAAACCAGGAAGAAGAGGAAGAGCTGAAAGAACGGTTAGAAGAGCTTCAGTCTTTAGAAAACGAGCTCTCAGAGAAACTTGAGAAACAGGAGAAGAAAAGAGTACATCTACACCAAGAAAACTTAGAGCTCCTATCACGTATAGATAACTCAATAAACCAGATCGACAGAGCTAAAGAGCAGGCCGACAAGTTCGAATCCAAATCCGACAAGATAAAGAAAAAGGTTAAGGCTCTCAAAAAACTGGAGAAACATTCAGAATCAGTTGAAGAGATAGACAGAGAGCTTGAAGAGCTGAAGAAAAAAGAGGGCGAAGAATCAAACATCTTCAAATCGTTCAAAAACTCGTTAAAAAGCCTAGTACCTTCTAAAAAACAGAGCGAGAAACCTGATACCGACGAGATACTATCCGGCTCATTAGAAGACGCAAAGAAGAAGATTGACGAGAAAAACATAACGGATTACGAGAAGCTTCTGGAGCACGAGAAAAACCATAAAGACCGTAAAACCATGAAAGAATTTCTTAAAAGGAATACTAGATGACTGAAAAAATAGAAGAGACCTACCAAGTAAAAGCTGACGGCGTACCTGCGAAAGTAGAAATAATTGATACTGAAGAAGAATATGTTTTAGCCTACCGTGTTGAACGTCCTGAAATACCTTCGGCTACCGAAGCAGTTCTAGAAGACTTGAAAGAAAAAATTGTAAGACAAGTAAAACTTTCAACAGAAGAATTCGTAGACTCTAAAGCGCTTGAAGACGTCAAAGAAAAGTTTAACAAAGAAGCAATGGAGCTGCTTGAAGACGAGCTTCCTGAAACCAACAAACAGACCAAAGAAATACTTATCGGAAATCTGATCCACGAGATGCTTGGTCTAGGAGATATAGAGATACTATTGAACGACCGACATCTAGAAGAGATAGTTGTAAACGGTAGCGACGACCCCGCCTGGGTATACCACAAAGAGCTCGGCTGGCTTAAAACCAATATAGAGTTCGAAAATGAAGACGAAATCTACAACTACTCATCAGAAATCGGTAGAAGAGTAGGTAAAAATATTTCCTCACTTCAGCCACTTCTAGACGCACATCTTCCTTCAGGAGACCGTACAAACGCAACACTGTACCCTATCTCCACCCAAGGAAACACTATAACAATAAGAAAATTCGCAAGAGATCCTTGGACAATAACAGACTTCATTAAAAACGGTACTATAGATAGAGAGGTAGCCGCTTTCCTATGGCTATGTCTACAGTATGAACTAAACCTAATAGTTTCAGGAGGTACAGGAGCAGGTAAAACCTCGCTTCTAAACGTTTTAATGCCTTTCATACCTCCTAACCAGAGAGTATTATCAATTGAGGATACAAGAGAGGTCTCACTTCCAGAGTTCCTTCACTGGGTGCCCTTGACAACCAGAGAGCCTAACCCTGAAGGTAAGGGCGGAGTATCAATGCTTGACTTACTGGTTAACGCTTTACGTATGCGTCCAGACCGTATTCTTGTCGGAGAGATCCGTAAGAAGAAACAGGCAGAAGTACTTTTCGAGGCTATGCACACAGGTCACTCAGTCTACTCCACATTACACGCAGATACCGCCGAGCAAACCGTTAGAAGACTTGTCAACCCTCCTATCGATGTTCCTAAGACCATGGTTGACGCTGTTGATGTAAACGTTGTCATGTTTAGAGACCGACGTAGAAACTTCCGTAGAACTATGGAGGTAGCAGAAGTAGCAGAGGATGAAAATGAAGAGTTAGAAGCAAGAGTAATCTATGAATGGATGTCTAAAGAAGATGAGATAAACAAGAAACAAGAGTCCGAACATATCTACAATACTCTAAAACTTCACACCGGTATGACCCGAGAAGAGATGAACCAGAACATAGAGGAGAAGAAACAGATACTGAAATGGATGGAAGACAACGATGTAAGTACTGTAGACGAAGTCGGTAAAGTCATAGCAGAGTACTACTCCAGCCCGGAAAAAGTTATAGAAGCCTCAAAGAAAAATGAAGAACCGGAGAAAGTCTATTAATCCCGTTCATTCAACCATTTAGGCGGTATACAGACAGATGTTTCATAGTTCTGCCAGAGCGCTCCGAAAAGGAACAACGCCATATAAGCCATCAGAAGATCCTGAAGTAGCTCATGGTTGAAAAGTGCGGCACCTGTAAGTATCTCAAAAATTCTGGCAACCGCCATTAATAGCAGTGTACCGAGAGAGAATCCTATGAAGTAGAAAGTCGGTATAAACACGCTTTCTTTACATCCTTTGATAACCCAGTAGAAAACTCCTAGAGATACTAACGCCATTAAAGCTGCTAATGAGGGCAGGAATAGTTGGAAAAACTCCATATAGCTATAGTTAGTTTACCAGTATAAAAAACAAGGTATCTTGCTTTTTATTCAACAACTGAGAAAACAACTTTGTAATGGAGATAGAGGCCTCTGAGAAATATATCAAATACTTTTTACCTCTTGCAGAGCCAGCCAAAAGGCTTGCTCCGAATATTCAGAAGGATTTGACCCGTGCAAGAATGGATATAGATCCTAGTATATTTCTTGCTTCTTCAATGTTGAGAGGTATACAGCTAGGTTTCTTTATAGGAGTCTCTTTAATTTTTGCTGGGTATTTAACAGATACAGATATTTTACTGAACATTGGTCTTGCCGCAGTACCTATATTAAGTATTATCGGGTTTTTCACATTCACTAACCTGCCTAAAATAAAAGGTAAACGTATTTCTAGAGAGTTAGAAAAAGATCTTCCTTACGCTTTAAGACATATGCTTATTGAGGTACGTTCAGGTATCTCACTTTATGAGTCAATGGTATCTGTAAGCAGCGGATACGGAGAAGCATCCAAAGAGTTCAACCGCATAGTTAAAGATATTAACGGAGGTAAACCTCAGATAGAAGCTTTGGAAGACTCTATTGTACGTAATCCTAGTACCCAGTATCGTAGAGCGATGTGGCAGATGATCAACGCCTTGAAGTCTGGTACAGATGTCTCAAACACTTTAGATACCCTTGTAGAGTCGATGGTTAAGCAGCAGAAGCTTGATGTCGAAAGATACGGTAAAGAGTTAAACCCGTACATCCTTGTCTACCTTATGATAGCGGTTATAATGCCTAGCTTAGGCGTTACCTTTCTCATAGTGCTTTCCACATTTACAGGTGTAGGACTAGATGAGATGACGTTTTACCAGATGCTTGCAGGGCTTATACTTTTCCAGATATTCTTCCTAAACTTTGTTAAGTCGAAAAGACCTGAGGTGAAAACCTAGAAAATGCCGAACAGAGATCTGATAAAAACATTTTATGAGAAGCTTCCTGAGTTCTACAA
>LFCJ01000601.1_pt1 | contig 22994 bp, 23 predicted proteins | sample 643141 | NCBI WGS metagenome assembly LFCJ01 (sample SAMN03766243, study PRJNA286221) | soda lake metagenome | biome: soda lake; feature: Kulunda steppe; material: water; isolation source: sample B1-Br-g2 brine of Lake Bitter-1 | place: Russia: Kulunda steppe | collected 2010-07
AGTTTACAGTTTACAGTTTACAGTTTACAGTTAAGTTCAAAACCTTTACTTTAAAACCACATAGTTCTTGACTTTAATCTAAGGTCTTACTGATTACTGATTCCCGATTCCTGATTCCTGTACTTTAAACCCATTAGGTTCATTAATCTCTTCTTTTAAGTCATACTCTAACAATAATTTAATCATAGCATTATTAGAAAATAAAGCAATTGTTCCTATAAACACAACTGGAAATGGCATCATTAGAATAAAGATTATTAGAGAGAATATAATAGCATTTAAAAAGATAAATAAAGTAAATTTAACCTCATTAGATAGTAATAAAGCAGTTGTCTTAATTAAATTCTTAAGCGAAGTATCTTTACCTGCTAGTTCAAATTCAATTAAAACAGGCCAAATATAAAAAGTAAGTATTAGTAGCAAAAAGGCTAAGTACAACCAGATACCAGTTAGGATATTGAAAATAAAAATCTCAGAAGTACTAAATCTATAAATATAAAAAACAAGCACAAAAGATAATCCCCCAATAAGCCAACTTAAGATTAAAGACTTAAAGAAAAACTTCTTTATTCCTTTAAATAAATCAAGCAAATTAAAAGGATTATGATTTAAAGAACGATTAACTGCATAAAAACAGCCCCCAGTTATCGGGCCAAGCAAAAAGATAGCTATTATAGCAGGTAGAATAAAATTAAGCTGTATACCTAAAAAACTAAGAAATAATAATCCTCCTGCTGTAAAAAACCAAATCATACTAGCTGAAATAACTGTTGCTATCTCATCATAAATCTCTTTATAACTCTTTTTTAGTATAGCTAAAGCTGACATTTTTATAAATCACCCTTCTGATAGTTTATAGTTTACAGTTGATAGTTGATAGTTGACAGTTGACAGTTGACAGTTAAATTCAAAATCATGACAATAAAAATATTTAAATCAATAAAAGTAAGACAATACTTTCTTTGAAAACTAATATCTCTTCACAGCCACATGCTATTTTTTTAATCTATGACATTATTAATTTTCTGTACTAATATGTTTCTGAATTCTTGACTTTTATTGGTCTTGATCTTAACTATCAACTCTATAGCTTCCGCTCCAAGCGGTTTGTATCAGTAATGCCAGGGATTCTACCTCGCTTAGCGATCGACTCCCCACCAACTTCTTTAATGTCCATCGTCATATTAATTGAACTAGCTCCAGAAATATAACTACCTACGCCAAAGCCATCAACACTAGCCTCTTTTAGCTTAGTAATTCTTTCTGGTGTTAAACCACCTGAAACAAAGATATTAACCTCTTTATGACCGGCTTGGTCTAGGCGGGCTCTAATCTCTTTAACCATAGCAACTGTAACTCCCCCACGCTCAGAAGGTGTATCTAATCTAATCCCATCAAGATTACCCTTTAACTCTTTAGCAAGACGTAATGTCTCTTCAGCTTCATCCTTAAAGGTATCAACTAACATAATCCTAGCTGCTTTGTCAGGCATTAATTCATGGTAAGCCCGGGCAACTTCTAAAGTATCCCCTACTACTAGCATTAGAGCATGAGGTACAGTACCTGATGGTTCCTCTCCAGCTAGTTTTGCTCCTAGAATAGAGCTTGCTCCATCAGCACCACCAATAATAGCAGCCCTTTCCATTACCGGAGCAGAAGATGGATGGAGATGGCGTGAACCAAAACAGAGCATCGGCTTATCCCCAGCTGCTTTTTTACACTTATTAGCTGCAGTTGCCCAACCACTAGAACTAGCTAAAATACCTAAAATAGCAGTTTCAAAGATACCAAAATCATTATACTCACCTTCTACTCGCATTACAACCTCTTTTTTATCTATCTTAGCACCTTCATTAAGCGCCCAAACCTTAACATCTTTTTCTGCTAATAAATTCAATGCTTCATCTATTCCAGCAAATATACCACTCGCATTACAAAAAACCTCTGCTACTACCTTAGTATTAACATTATCTAACTCCTGTAAAATCTCTCTAGTCTTAATAAAATAAATATCAGTAGTAGCCCCTTGAATAATCTCTTCATGTTTTGCTGAAAAGAGCCTTCTCTTAGGAGAAATTTCTAAATTTTTTACTTCTTTTAAATTATGTAATTCATTATTATCCATATATATCTTCCTTCCTACAAAAATTTCTGCTTACTTAAATACTACTTTCTGAGCAGAAGATGATTATCCTGCCTAATTTTAATTTTTTTATTATTATTTTCTAAAGTATATATTTTTTAATCACCGCTGCTACACCTGATTGGTTATTACTAGCTGTTACATAATCAGCCTTATCTTTTATTTTCTCTCTAGCATTAGCAACTGCTACTCCTAAACCAGCATACTCTATCATTTCTAAATCATTATAGCTATCACCAATAGCTATAATCTCATCTCTTTTCACATCTAAATCTCTAGCTAGCTGCTCTAAAGTACTGCCTTTAGAAACCCCTTGATTAGTAAATTCAAGAAAGGAGGGCTTAGAGGTAAATATATTTAATTGCTCTTTAAAGAGAGCTCTAAACTCCTTTAGTAGTTTTTCTATTTTAGCTGTGTCCTCATCTACAATCAGTATTTTAGTAGTCTCATCTGTTAATAAGTCATTTAAATTATCCTTAATCAAATTAAGTTCCACGTCGGCAATTTCTTTATAATGCTGAGCCTCAGAGCCTAATTTATTAACATATAATTGATCATTGAGATATAAATTAAAATGCAAATCCTTCTCTTTAGCTAATTTTATAATTTTAGCGGCAGTCTTTTGTGGGATAGAGTGATGATATAATATTTTATTATCTGCTACTCTTTTAACTAGGGCACCATTATAAGTAATCATTGGCCCTTTTAAAGCTAACTCCTCTAAATATGGCTCAACAGAAGAATACATCCTGCCAGTAGAGATAACGACCTGTACTCCTTTATCTTGAGCAGCAGCTAGAGCTGATTTATTGCTATCAGAAATATTATGCTGATCATCTAATAAAGTATCATCCATATCTATTGCTATCAGTTTATAATCCAATTTTTAAACCCCTTTCTATACCTTAGATTTAATTTCTAATTCATACTCACTCTGATTACGCTTACCTACATAACGGGCCAACAATAAAGCAGCTCCAAATAAGACTGCACCTGATAGCATTTTTATTCCCTCACTAGCAACTTCTAAATAAGTTAGTAGTAAATACCCAGCAAAAAAAGCTACTAATGGTATTAAATAAATTAATAAGGCTGCACCAACTAATGAACTGTCTGATATAGTTAAAGCTACTATATCGCCTTTTTCAACACCAATTGTATCTGTAACTAATACTTCAACTTTGGCCCCATTATCGCACTTACCACAATTCCCACATGATGAATGGCGTCGAATTCTTACCTTAGCTACTCCAGATTCAGGAATAGAAATTACCTCAGCAAATTTTTTCATTGCTCTGCCTCCTGTTTTAATTTTTACTTTTTAGTAAATTTATTTATAACATCCATTAACTCATTAATAATCTCATCTCCATCTTCTTGTTCAACTGCTCTTTTTACACAGCCTTTAGTATGTGATGATAAAATACTCATCCCAACTCTGTTTAAAGCCCCTTTTACTGCGGCAATTTGAGTTAAAATATCTACACAATACTTCTCTTCGCTAACCATATTTTGAATCCCTCTAACTTGGCCCTCAACCCTTTTTAACCTATTAACTAGGTCTTTTTTTTCATCACCATATGAACCCATTGCAATAACCCCTCCCTAATCAAAATATTAGGCTTTATTAACCTTAATTTTCATCCCTTCTTTTTATTATACTATATCTTATCATAAATTTAAAATAAAAAAACCAAAGGCCTCCCGCTAAGGATAAACCTTCGGCTAAAAATTTATTATATTTAACTATACTCTATGGCATAGTATCTAAAACATCTTGTCCTTCTGGCTGTTCTACATCATCGATATCATCTGATTCTTCAAAGAAGTTTAAAACATCATCAGTTACATCTTCACCGCCACTGACTACTGCCTCATCTATTACAATGACATCAATTCCTAAATCTTCACGTGCTGATTCTAAATCAGGCATTACTTCATCCTCTAAAGCCTGTTCTTGTTGCGCCTCTAACTCTTGCATCTGCTGTTGATAGCTCTGTTGTATCTGCTGCATCTCTTCAGCATCTTCTTCTTGATCTAAATCTTGCATATCAGCTTGCATATCTTGTTGCATCTCACCAGCTTGCTGTTGTAAGTTTTGCTCTGCCTCTACAATAGCTGGATGTGATTGAGCAATCTCTTGCATATTAACATAGCCAACACTTAAATCACTAGCTTCAGCAGGTACAGCAACAAGAAGAGCTAAAGCACAAACAATCATCATTGGAAGAACAAATTTCTTTGACTTTAACACAAATATCCTCTCCTTTTAAGTTGAAATATATTTATTTTAACTAAGATACTTTAGAATTCATCCTCAAATTCATCTTCTATATCTTCAAGATCATCATCATCTGGTTCCTCAAAGTCATCATCTGGCTCCTCAAATTCTGGCTCTTCTATATCTTCAAGGTCATCCTCTGGTATATCTTCAAGGTCATCTTCTGGCTCTTCGAAGTCATCTTCCATATCCTCAAAGTCATCCTCTGGCTCTTCAATCTCAATCTCATCTGTTTCAATTTCATCTTGAGTACTTTCCTCTTCAATTATATCATTTTCAATTTCATCTTCAGCCTCATCTAGACAAGCAGTCGCAAATCCTAATAGACTTATTATCAAAAGACAAAGCAGTAACTTCTTCATTCTTTAAACTGACCTCCCTAAAAATTACTTTTTAGTTATCAAAAATTAGCTTAAAACTAATCTTCCAATTCATCCATATCTAGCTCGTCTTCATCCATATCTAGCTCGTCTTCCACTGGCTCTTCTTCTATTGATTCTTCTTCTATCTCATCAATATCACCACAGCCAACTAATGCAAAACTTGATAAAGCAAGTATTAGACAAGCTACAATTAACTTTTTAAACTTCATTATTTTTTACCTCCTTAAAAGTTTATATCTTTTTATCTTACAACTAAGAGTATAAAACATCTTTTTGAACTTTTTATGATAAGAAATTGAAAAGTTTATAATTTATCAGTTGATTTCTTGACAAATCAATCAAATAAGCTGCCAATTAAGGCAGCTTATTTTAGCAAAGTTTATATTTTTTTAATTGCATCAGTAGGACAAATAGCTACAACTTCTTCTCCCTCTTTAGCTAACTCACCCTCTAACTCTTCATCTTTAGCTACTGCTTTATCTTTATCCCAACTAAATATATCAGGCAAATCATTAATACATAATCCACAGCTAATACATAAATCTTGCTCTACTTTTAACTTGATTATACCACCTCCAAGTTTAATCCTAATTTAGACTAGAGGGGCCAAAGTTTGAACTGATTACTTAATTCTTAGGTTTAGAAGGATAAGATATCTCAGCAATTGCCTCCGATATTTCCACATCAGAATCAACAGCTAAATCCCCAAAAGATAAAAATCCAACTAACTCTCCTTCTTCAATAACTGGCAATCTTCTAATTTGATGCTCAGACATCAACTTAATGGCTTCCTCATCACTCATATCTGGAGTAGCATAAAATAAATCTTTAGACATAATCTCAGATACAGAATGATTAAAATCTTCTTTATCAGCAATACTGCGAATAGTAATATCCCTATCAGTTACTATTCCTAATGGCTTCTCTCCTTCACAAATAGGTACTGCACCTACATTTAAATCTCGCATAATTTTTGCAACATCTTTTACACTAGTCTGCGGGCTTACAGCAGAGATATTATCAGTCATTATTCTTTTAATTTGCATTTATTAAGCTCCTTTCACCTCTTTTACTCTTTATAATGCACACTTAAGGAGCTTTTTAAACATAAAATTTATTCCAAAGCTAACCCTATATGATAAACATCGCTACTAAAGGAAGAGTTATAATTGCTAATAAAGTTGTTAAAAATATTCCTTTTGCACCTAAAGAATCATCACCACCGAACTCTTGAGCAAATATTGTAGTATTAGTCGCAGCTGGCATTGCTGTAAGTATTACAATTACACCACTTACTATCTCATCTATTGGCAAAAAGCTTAATAGTAAAAAAACTATCATAGGTAGAATAATTAGCCTTAATAAGGCAACTAGCCATAACTTTAAATCATAAAATATACTAATTATTTTCACCTCAGTTAATTTAGCACCTACAACAATCATCGCCAAAGGAATAGTTGCATCACCAAGAATTTCTAAGGCTTCAACAACTGACCCAGGTAGACTAAAAGGAGCTAAAAAGAGGCTGAAACCAATTGTTATTGCTATCATACCAGGATTTAATAAATCTTTATAATTAAAATGTTTTACACTTCTATCATTAGAGGATATAATAATAATACCAACAGACCAAATCATAATAGTAAAAACTAAATTATAAATAGAAGCTAAAAATACACCTTCTGAAGCAAAAAGAACATAAGTTATCGGATAACCCATAAAACCTACATTAGCAAAAACAATTAAGAAACGATAGATATTTGCTTTACTTTCTTTTATATCAAAAGGTTTAATTACTAAGTTGGCAACTAATAACATCAATAAGTAAACCAGACAAGTAATTACAAAAGTAATAGCGACATTAATTAGTAATTCAACGCTAAAATCATAATTCATTGAATTAATAATTAAAGCCGGTAAAGTAACATATATAATAAATGTTGCCAAATTATTTATAAATTCAGTATCTACAACTTTAACTTGTCTAATAATAAAACCAGTTAGAATCAAAATAAATAAGATTATAATCTGATTAAACAAGGCTAAAAAGTCCATTATTAGCACCTCTTTATAGTTCTATTTTAGTGTTATCCTATCAGAAAAGACAGTATTATTCAAGCAGCATTAAGTTTTTACTTTTTGAAAGGAGAGATATTTAATGAAAAAAAAGAATGATTTAATTCAAAATTTAGCTAAAGAATTTGAAACTGATCCAAAAACAATCACTAAACATCTCAAAAAAATTGAAGTAGATAATAATTTAGACGAGGAGTATGATTATTTAGTTAAATTATTTGCAAAGCATTTATTTTCTAAACAAAAAGGAGTTATCTCCTCTATTTTAGTAAATAAATTGAGTGAGACTGTAGGTCAATATAACATTTTACTTCAATTTACTAAAAGAACTAAATTTAAGCAACAACAAGCTTTAAATAACTTAGCAGACTTACCTGATTATATTAAAGAAGAGTATTCTAATTCAGCTGAGAAAATATTAAGCTGGATTAAATATAGCTTTATTACTGAAGAGACATCAAAAATTGTTGCTGATATTCAGCCAGGAGCTACTATTGAAAATCATCCAATTGATCTTAGAGCAACATTTTATGAGAAAAATCGCCCAGAAGATTTAAATCTAATCTTTAAAAGAGAGCCTAGCTCTTTAAAAAGCTTGAGCTGGGATGAGTTAACTGAACATCTTAGTTGTCTTAAAAGAATAAGCCCTGAGTTTGAGCCCATACTTAACTCTGCCTCTGATTTTTTAGAGAATTTAACTGATTTTTTAGCAAAGAATGATAATCCAAAATTGGTTAAAAAGTTCTTTAAAAGAATTACTGCCTCTCCTTCATATTATGAAATCCTGATTGAACCTGAAATCTTAATTGTCGATTTCTCAGATATTAAACTGCCTTCAACATTAGAGGTCGATTATAAATCAGATGAAAATATTTTGTATTTAAATTTTGATAACCAATTCAGTCTTAAATGTAGCTTTGAAAGAGAAGAAAAGGAGAGTATCTTTACTGTTAAATTTAATGATATCCCAAGCGATTTAGAGTTAATCAGCGTTTAATTATATAAATAAAAAAAATGAATCCCTAAATTTAGGGATTCATTTTTTATTTCTATGGATACATCTTAAAGTATTCATCTTTATTTGGAATATGACCTAAAACAGCAGCAGTAGCAGCTACTTGAGCACTACCAAGATAGGTTTGAGAATCCGCTGGACCTATGCGTGATTGATAATTTCTAGTTGTAGTAGTTAAGGCTGTAGCATTAGAGCCAATACGTCGTTTATTACCCATACATAATCCACAACCAGGCATAATTACAGTAGCACCAGCATTAGTTAACTTAGCTAAGCTTCCATCAGCAGCAAGCTGTTGATAAATATCTTTTGAGGCTGGTGAGACAACAAAGTTAATCCCCTCAGCTATCTTTTCGCCTGCAACAATCTCTGCTGCATCTTGAATACTAGCTAAATCACCACCAACACAACTACCAATAAATATCTCATCTAACTCTACACCTGCTACTTCAGAAATATAAGCTACATTATCTGGATGATGCGGCTTAGCAACAATTGGCTCATCTACCTCAGATAGCGGTATTTCAATAGTTGCTGCATATTCAGCCTCTTCATCTGCCTCTAATAATAATGGGTCTGCTAAAAACTCCTCCATTACCTCAATATTTCGCTTAACTGATGGTGAGCTATCAGCATCAGGACGAGATTTAAGATATTCTAAATTATCCATTATAGCAGCTATGCTCTTTTTATCCGGTGGCACTGTACCAGCAGAAGCACTTCTTTCAGCTACTGCATTAGTTAAAATATATCGCTTATCAGAGTCTAAAAACTCAACGCCTTCCATCTCAATAATCCTACCATTATATACTTCTTTACCTACAGTATCTTCAGCATAAAGAACTAATGTAGAGACAAGATCTCTAGCAGTAATACCTGCCTTTGCTTCACCCTTAAAGATAACTCTAACTGATTCATCCATTGTTAAATCCTGCTTGCCATACTTCATAGCTCCAGCTACAATATCAGAAGCTGCAGGAAAAGAAACTCCAAAAGGCGTTCTTGTATGAGAGTCACCACCTACAATAACATCTGTTGGTAAGACAAAACGATTAGCAATCGTATGAATAATCCCTTCGCCAGGCTCTAAAGCAACTCCACCCTTTTCTTTAGTAAACTCAGTTAAAAACTGATGCATATCTCTTTCTTCACTCGATGGGCATTCACCAGTATGGCATAAGGATTGAATCACAAAATCAGAACCAAAAGCACCTCCTGCCATTGATTGGTACTCATCAAAAGTCATTGGCCCGGTAGTATCTTGTGAGAAGACACCTCTAATCTTTACAGTTGCTGTCTCACCTGGTAAAATAGTATTTTTACCATCCAAACGATTAAAACCGACAATCTTTTGGGCCAACGTCTGAGCTGGATTATCATCACTTAATTCAATAGTTGGAAACTTTGATTGATAGCTGATATCATTCTCTTGACAGTACTTAGCTGTCCACTTTTGCAACTCTTTTCCAGCATCAAAATAAGTCATCCCACCAGCCGAAATCTTATCCAGCTGATATTGATTAGGCAATTTAATTGCTATTTCCAAATCATCATTAACCACTAATTTTTCTTTAGCTAAGTCTATCTCTAATGAATCACCTTCATTTATCCCATCAGTCTCCGCCTCTAAAGCTAAAATTCCTGAGGCAATTAAAGACTTTTTAAAGATAGGAGCAAAACTTTTAGCAATTACTACTCCACCCTCTTTTTTCTCTGGCTCATTCTCTAAATCCTCACCTAAAATCTGTAACATAGTATAAGTAGCAGATTTTCGTGATGAACCCTCACCTAAAGCCTCCCCTGCTACAAAGAAGACAGACTCATTATTTGCCTTTAGCTCTTCTAATCTAGCTAAGAAGTTCTCTTCATCCTCTCGGCCATCCATTATGTATTGAGCATGTAAAGGATGGTCAGTTCTACTGTCAGCATTTTTAGAAGGACTTAAATGTCCAGTAGTCACATTATCTCCAACTGTAATTGCTAGTCCATCATATTGATTAGCTAAGTCCCACTCTTGAGTAAAATCAGCCTTGGCCCAGCTTGTAATAACTTCAGCAGCCAGATTATTTTCTGCTGCTAATTTAGCTAACTTATCAAAATCATCGCGATTAACTAATACTGTCTCCTTTAAAATCTCACAAATCTCTGCTTCATAATGCCCATCAGCTAAGAGAGCAATTAACTCAGTACTAGCCGCTCCACCCTTCATTACAGCCAACATATCTAATGCCTGCTCTGCAGTTAAATAATCACTTTCTAACTCAGAACTTATAACTTTTGCAAGCCCTTTTGCTTTAGCATAAGAAGAAGGAAAAGTACCTCTTCTAACCTCTTCTTTTAATAATCTTAATAATAATTGCTCAACAGACTCAGTCGCAAAAACTTCAAATTCCTCTTCTTCTAAACCTGAAATCTCCAAACTCTCAATTATAACCTCAACCTCTGTTTCATTTAATGGTCTTGGCCCAAGTCCGTAGGCTTTTTTACGCTTTAACGCCTTGTTTTTATATTCATCAAGCATCTCATATAGTTTATCTTTCATCTTTTCTCCCCTTTCTCTTAGTAAAATTTAGTCTATACTAATTATACAGAAAAGTTTATATTTTTACAAATTAAAACTAAATAAAGACAGGCAGTTAACCGCCTGTCTAAACTTTAATTAGAATATAATACTGTAGTACTAATTTTAGCTACTGAAATATTTCCAGTATCTCTCACCCTAATTGTCTCAGTTCCTGCACATTGATTAGCAACAACAGTCTTCCATTCAGCTCTAAAAGGTAGAATAACCTTTCTTGCTTCCCAGTGTGGATTATGAATGACTACTATATCCTTCCATCTATCACCATTAGCATTATTTTTCAAGCGATAGGCAATCATTCCATCAGGTACACTTAAAAATTCTAGATGTTTTTGTACCATACTGCTATCTTTCATTCTAAAAGCCGGATGTTCTTTACGTAACTTAATTAATCCTTTATGATAATTATAAACTTTTTCATATTCAACTTTACGCTGCCATTTGATTTGATTGATTCCATCAGGATGGCTATAGCTATTTTCAATTCCATGCTTAGTTCGTAAAAATTCAACTCCTCCATGCAAAAAAGGAATCCCTTGAGCTGTTAAAAGAATTGCACTACATAAATTATTCATCTTTAACCGATCTTTAAAGCCGAGATCAGGATGGCTCTCTTTTATCTTATCCCATAAGGTTAAATCATCATGACAAGAAACATAATTAATTGTCTCTAAGGGGCTAGCAGCAAAAGAAGATGTTGCTCCTCTAATTCCTTCTTGTACAATCCCTACTGTTTCAGGAGTTACTTTACCAGTTGCATATCCTTTATCAGAGCCACGAGTTTCACCTTTGATTGCATCACGAAAGTCATCATTAAAGACGGCTACTCCTGTTTCTTGTTGTTCACCTTTTTTCATCTGCTTCTCATCAGCTAGTGGTGTATAATCAGCCTTCCATGGCTCACCATAAATTAGTATATCTGAATCAATCTCATGCAGTCTTTTAGCTACTAACTCCATAGTGTCTACATCATGCAAGGCCATCAAATCAAATCTAAAGCCATCTATATTATATTCTTTGGCCCAATAGACTACTGAGTCAACAATTAACTTACGTACCATCGGCTGCTCAGAAGCAAGCTCATTTCCACAGCCAGAACCATTAGAGAAATGACCAAAATAATTATAGCGATAATACTCTTTCGGGGCCAACTTCCCTAACGGACAATCATAAACACTATAGCTATGATTATAAACTACATCCATTACAACTCTGATTCCATTTTCATGAAGAGTTTTAATCAGCTTTTTAAGCTCTTTAATTCTTTTAATCGGATCAAAAGCATCACTAGCATAAGAACCCTCAGGAACATTATAATGTTGTGGGTCATAGCCCCAATTATACTGATAACCTGTACTCTCGTCTACAGTAGCATAATCAAAGATAGGCATTAAGTGTACATGAGTAATCCCTAAATCCTTTAAATGATCTACCCCAGTTTTTATATCAGTATCTGGAACAGTAGTTCCACTTTCTCCAAAAGCAATATACTCACCTTTATTCTTCATCCCAGAAAAAGGAGATATAGAAAAATCTCTAACATGTAATTCATAAAGAATAGAGTTTTCAGCACCACCAATAACCGGCCGGCGATCTTTTTCCCAGCCTGGAGGATTAGTATCTTCTAGATCAATTATAGCACCTCGTTCTCCATTAACTGATACTGCCTTAGCATATGGATCTACAGCATAGTTTATCTTTCCATCTAATTTAATTCTATAATGATAATATTTATTTTTCTGCTCTCCACTAAGCTTGGTTTTCCAAATTCCCATATCATTCTGTTTCATCTTAAAAACTTGACCTTTCCCTACCGACTGATCTTCTTGCTCATAAATTATTAAATCAACCTCTTCTGCCCGAGGAGACCAAACAGCAAACTTAGTTACTTCAGCAGTATAATCAATTCCTAAATTAATTCCACCTTCACTATTGTACTTTTGAGTTGAAAAATTCCTTCTTTTTACGATATTCTTGTGTGTAGGCATCTTTAATAACCACCTTTTATTAATAAAATTAATTAAATTCTAAAAAAATTATCTGAATTTTATTTATTTTTATTCTAACTATATTATAGACTATATTTATTGATTTGTCTAATTAATTAATTTTAAGAGGAAAAGCTACTCCAACTAATATCTCTAAAAAGATTTATCACAAATAAATTCTACTCATTATCTATTAAATCATCATCAATACTTTCTGAAATAATCTCTTTATTATCAAGAACTTCTTCTATATATCCCTTCTCTTTAGAAGTCAATAATCGATTAAGATTGAGTAAAATAATTAATCTATTTTCTAATCTACCAACTCCAGCTAAAAACTCATCTCTAATTCCTGTAATTCCTGTAGCAGTTTCACTAATTATATCATCAGAGATACTAATTACCTCAGATGCATCATCAACTACAAAGCCAATACCTTGACCATTCATATTGACAATTAAAATTCTAGTCTTTTCAGCCCCTTCAGTCGAAAAGCCTAATCTTTTCCTTAAATCAATAATAATTATTATTTCGCCACGTAAATTAATTATTCCCTCGATAAAATCAGCACTTTTAGGTAATCTAGTTACCTCTTGTGGTTTAATAATCTCTTGTACTTCGGTAATTCTAATCCCAAAATTTTCAGAACCAAGCTCAAATACAATATGTTGATCTGTACTATCCATACCTACTCCCCCTTTTAAAAAATTATTTATATAAAACCATAGTGCTTATTTTAGCAACTCCTACGGTATTCCCAGTAATCTCTTTTAGAACCTTAGTTCCAGCTTTTCCATCCATGACGACAACCTTCCACTTAGCTCTTTCAGGCAGTTTTACTCTTTTAGTCTCATGATAAGGGTTATGAATTACTACAATTTTCTCCCACTGATCATCATTAGCATATTCTCCTAATTGAAAGGCTATTACTGCATCATCAGTCGAAATGAATTCAATACTTTTACTTATCTCCTCTGCCGTATTCATCCGAAAGGCTGGATGATTCTTTCTAAGCTTAATCAAGCCTTGATAGTAACGGAAAGTATCTATATTCTCAATCTTTCTCCCCCACTCTATTTGATTAATCCCATCGGGGGATTTATAACTATTAGCATCACCATATTTAGTTCTTAGCATCTCCACTCCAGCATGTAAAAATGGTACTCCTTGTGAAGTTAATACAATTGCATTACTTAAATTATTCATTTTAATTCTTTCTTTTTCACTAACCTCAGGATTACTATGCACTATTTTATCCCATAAGGTTAAATCATCATGAGCCGATACATAATTTATTACCTCTTCAGGATCAAAGGCAAAAGAGTTTATACTACCTTGAATCCCCTCTTTAATAGCAGAAATATTGCCTTCATTTAATTTTCCAGTAGCATAACCACGGTCTCTACCCCGAGTACTACCTTTAATTGCATCTCTAAATTCATCATTAAAGACACCAATTCCTGATTCTTTCTGCTCTCCTTTAAGCATCTGCCACTCAGTTGGCAAAGGAGAACTATCTGCAGTCCATGGCTCACCATAAATAACAATACTAGAATCTATTTCATGTAACTTTTCTGCAACTTTCTCCATAGTTCTACGATCATGTAAGGCCATTAAATCAAATCTAAAGCCATCAATATGATACTCTTTGGCCCAATGTATAACAGAGTCAACAATAAATTTACGCACAATAGGTCGCTCAGAAGCTACTTCGTTACCGCAACCAGAACCATTTGAGTAATTACCATCTTTATCCTGTCTGTAATAACATCCTGGGGCCAACTTACCAAAACTATGACCATCTATCTCATAGGTATGATTAAAAACTACATCCATTACCACTCTGATTCCATTTTCATGTAATGCCTGCACCATCTTTTTAAACTCTTTAACTCTACAACTTGGCTCAGCCGAGTCAGTAGCATATGAGCCTTCGGGAACATTATAATTTTTAGGATCATAACCCCAATTGTACTCATAATTAACACTTTCATCAACAGTAGCAAAGTCAAATACTGGCTGTAAATGCAAATGCGTAATTCCTAACTCTTTTAAATGGTCAATTCCAGTCTTAATATCAGTTCCAGATAATCTTGAGCCTTCTTCAGTAAAAGCCAAATATTTCCCTTTATGCTTCATACCAGAACTAGGCGAGATAGAAAAGTCTCTGACATGTAACTCATAAATAATCGAATCCTCAGGCTTTTCTAAATGAGGCCTTTCATCTTCAGACCAACCCTTAGGGTCAGTATCTTTTAAATCTAATATAACCCCACGATTACCATTTTGAGTCACTGCCTTAGCATAAGGGTCTACAGCACATTTAATATCATTATCTATCTCTATCATATAATTATACGCTTTATTTTTCAAATCCCCTTTTACTTCAGTATGCCAAATTCCATAATCATCCATTTCCATACTCTCAATCTGACCAATAGCGCCTTCATTTTCAGTCTCATAAACTAATAAATCAATCTTATCTGCATGAGGAGACCAGACAGCAAACTTACTCTTTTCTGGACTATAATCCACTCCTAAATCAACATCTATTTCTTCACCAACTACATCAATCTCATTGTCAAGAAAATAATTATAATCTAAACATTTCATTTTATCACCTCTTGTAAATTTTTATTTGAAGAGTTTATTCTTACTTTTTACTATAATGAAAATATTATTCCTGTCTAAGCATAAAATATAGCTAAACTTAAATTAAAGTACTAATTAATATAATTATACACTTAAAAATAAATTCCTTTATTTTTAAGTAATAAATAATAGGTCAACCCATAATGGCTGACCTATTTAAATTAAATACTTGCTTAAATTTATTAAATTGTAATAATTCTAATTACCATTTGACAGATTTAAAGTTTTTGCAACATAAAGAGAAGAAAAATGAGTTAAAAGAAGTATTTAATTAAAAATAATTTTAAATAAGTCCATTATTATTATATAATAGTTATATTAGAGTTATTCTTTAAAGGGAGGTGTCACCCAAAATAATGGAATTAGTTAAGGTTGATAATTTAGAGTCTGGTAAAGTTTTGGCAAAACCTATCTATGGAGCTGACCAAAGCATACTGCTCAAAAAAGGGACAGAATTGACTCCTAAATATATAAATCATTTAAAAAGACTAAAAATCAGAACTATATATATCAAAGAAGTTGATAATGATGGCTTTAAAGAGCTTTCTGAGGATGAAATTGAAGTTTTACCTAAAAATATAAAGCAGAAGGCTACATCTACTGTCAAAGAAGCATTAAAAAAGATTGATGTTCCTGAACAAAGTTATACTAATGATGATTCAGACAATTATATTGAGGCTGATAAAATACTAAATATTGTTGATGATATAGTTACAGAAATAATTAATCGTGATGACCTATTTGTTAAGTTTAAAGATGTAATGAGTATTGAAGATGAACTTTTCTTTCATCTAACTAATGTTACTGTTTTATCACTAATCATGGGTAAAAGCCTAGGTTATGATGAAGAAAGAATGAAATTATTGGCTATTGGAGCTTTTTTACATGATATTGGCAAAATAAAAATAGCACCTGAAATATTAAATAAGCATGGCAGACTAACAGATGAAGAGTTCGAGATAGTCAAACAGCATGCTATTTATGGTTATGAAATTTTAAAGGATATGCCTAATATACCCGATATCTCAGCTAGAATAGCATATGAGCATCATGAGCGTTGTGATGGCTCTGGTTATCCTAAAGGGATTACTCAGCGATATATCCATGAGTTTTCTCGGATAGTAGCAATTGCTGATGTTTTTGATGCTATGACTAATGATCGGGTTTATCGCACTAGAATTCAAGTTAATGAAGTAATTGAATATTTATATACTACAGTTTCACAAAACCAATTAGATGCTGAATTAATTAAAACATTTCTCGATTTTTTAGCTCCCTATCCAATTGGGAGTACAGTAAAGTTAAGTATTGGTTGCGAGGCTGTTGTGATAGATGTGAAAAAGGATAATAAATTAAGGCCAATAGTTAAAGTCTCTCGATTTAAAGGCTTAGATGAAGATTTAACTATTGATTTAAGCAAACGACTTAATATTAGTATTGAACAAGTACTTGATTAAAAAAACCTCTGACTTAAATCTAAGTCAGAGGTTTTTTTATCTTATCAAATTACTTTTCTTCTGGATTGTAAACAAGCTTATAGTAGTCATTTAACATTCTATTCGCTGAGAACTTTTCATAAGTGTCATCATGACTTTCTTTCATCATTTCTATCCACTTATCTTGGTTATCATAATAAGTTGGAATAACTTCATTAAATAACATATCATATAAATTATTTAAGTCATACTCATCCAACTTAGCCATTCGCTCATCATGATCACCTTTAAAATCATCAGCCGTCTTTGGCTCAGTCCCAATTGCCCAGCCGTTTTTGCCATGACGACAAGCTTCTGGCCACCAACCATCTAGAATACTTAGATTTAAGACACCATTCATTGCTGCCTTCATACCAGAAGTACCACTAGCCTCCTTAGGTCGACGTGGATTATTAAGCCAGACATCACAACCGCTAGTTAGCATTGCACCAGCTGTCATATCATAATCTTCAACAAAGACTACACTTTCTGGATACTTTTCAGTCATTTTTAATAAACGAGCTACAATCTCTCTACCTTTAGTATCTAGTGGATGTGCTTTTCCAGCAAAAACTAATTGTACTTTACCACTTTCTAGATATTCACCTATCTTATCTAAATCTCTAAAGATAAGATCACTTCTTTTATAAGGGGCAGCTCGACGAGCGAAACCAATTAATAATTTATCTTTAGCTAATTCAACCCCTGCTCTCTCTTTTACAAAATCGATTAGATCACTCTTTACTGCTTGATGCTGTTGCCAGATTTCATCCTTATCTCCAGCTTTTAAAGCAGAAATTACTCGCTCATCAGTCCAAGTCCCACGATGAACTCCATTAGTAATTCCTACAATTGGTGCTGCACCGTCAACATGATCCCACATTTCATTAGCAGTCTGCTCATGTAAGCTAGCTACCGAGTTAGCATTTCTAGATAATCTTAAGCCAGCCGCAGTCATACTAAATGGCGCATCTCCAATTTCAACCATCTGCTCAATAGTTAAACCTTGATAAGCTCCCATATACCTTAATAGATGATGGTCATGGACTTCATTACCTGCTATAACAGGTGTATGGGTAGTAAAGACAACATTCTCTCTAACTTCTTCCCAAGCGTCATTAAAGAACATTTCCTCTTGCTCCATCTTTTCTTTAATCATTTCAATTCCAGCAAAAATAGGATGGCTATCATTTAAGTGATAAACATCAGGCTCGATTCCTAATTCTCTTAAAGCTCTTACTCCACCTATACTTAAAACCATCTCTTGAGCAATTCTATGTTCATTAAATCCTCCGTATAAACGGTCAGTAATCCACTCATCACCATTATAGTTTTCTTCAACCTCAGTATCTAATAGATATAAGTCAACATTATCAAATTTAGTCACCTTCCATACCTTACAAAAGACATCTCTTTTTCTAATTCTAACCTTTACCTTAACTCCTGTATCTTCTAAGAAATCATACTTCTCTTTAAATACCGGATAAGCCTTATATGGTTTGCTATTTTTAATTATTTGTTCATTATAACCTAACTTCCATAACATACCAATAGCAACCATATCACGATTTTGATCATGAGCAGCCTTTAAATGATCGCCTGCTAGGATACCAAGACCTCCAGAATAAATTTTAAAATCACTTTCTAAGCCATACTCCATACAAAAATATGCAACTTTCGGATCTTTTTTAGACATATTTCTCCTCCTTTTAAAATTAGAATTTAATGCTTGTTCGAATTTCAAACTACTAGCCAAGCTATTCTTAAACAGAAATAGCCCCCTTTAACTTGCAAAAGTTAAACGGGGTTCTTAATGATTAACATTGCCCTCAAATTTTATATATTTATCCTTATTGTCCCAATCCACTATCTATTTTATCATAAATTAACCAAGAGTCAAGGTAAAATTTATATAATTTCCAGTTTTTTTCTTAATTAAAGAACTTTAATTTACTTAGCAAATTATGATTAATCTTATCTTCTACTCTAACTTTATTCCAGCTCAGCTAATTTTTGAGCTATTATATCTCTCACCTCAGTAGCTAACTCTCTCTTATCATGATTACTAATCCTGCTTTGGCTGATTGGTTGAGAGATAATTAATTCTACCTTAGCATCATTAATTAGATTATTATTGCCTTCCCAAATCTTATGGGAATCCTTTATTGTCACAGGTACAATTGGCACTCCTTCTTCAATAGCTATCTTTAAACTTCCCTTTTTAAATTTATTTAGTTTGCCACTTTTACTTCTTGTCCCTTCAGGAAATACAACTAATGAGTAGTCATTAGCAAAAACTTGGCCGGCATTTTTAAAGGCTTTTAGAGTCTGGCGAAAATTATTACGTTTAATAAAGATACAATTCATCCTTTTCATCCAACTACTGATGAAGGGAACATAACGCAGACTCCATTTAGCAATGAAACTTTTGGGTTGTCCGATAAAACCTAATAATAAAGGAATATCAAAGGCACTTTGGTGATTGCAGACAAAGAGTGCTGGCTGATGTGGTAAATTATCTTCACCGCTTACTGTAACTGTTGTACCCGTCTTTTCTACTACCTTTTTGGCCCAAGTTCTAACTTTATTTTTAATAGCTGCCTCAGCCTTTTTAGGCTGTCCAGTTAGCTCATAATACTTCACTTTAGCTAAATCTGTGATAGACAGAAATAAATCTACCCATAAATATGTAAACCAAGCTATAGTTTTTAGCATTATTTCATCCTTTCGTTGAATTTAGGAATCGGAAATCAGGAATCAGTAAATTCAAAACCTTTACTTCAAAACCATTAAGTTCTTGACTTTGATATATGCTCTTACTGATTCCTAGTTCCTGTATTCTATCCATAGTTCTTTTCTAAATACTCAATAATCTTGCTTGAATCATTAACTGCAGTGCCATCACTATCCTCAAGTACTGGTACTTTAATTTGACCTGATAATTCTTTAATTTTAGTTCTTTGTTCGCGATTTCTAGGTACTTCTCTTCTGTCATACTCTAATTCTAGCTCATCAAGCTTTCTTCTTACCTTACGACAGTATGGGCAACTAGAAAATTCATGTAAAATTATCATTTTAACACCTCCCTTTTTATAGTTGATAGTTGACAGTTGACAGTTGACAGTTGACAGTTGACAGTTAAGTTCAAAAACATAAAAAGCAAAACCTTTACTTAAAAACCACATAGCTCTTGACTTTAATCTAGGGTCTTACTAATTACTAATTACTGATTACTAATTACTGTACTTTTAGCCGAATATAATCAGTTAATAATCTACAATTAAATCTCAAATTCATCATAAATTCTTTGGACAAAATCAGATAATATATTAGATAGAACAGTATCTATCATCTCTTCATCAGAAGGAAGCATTACTGAGTCATCATTATAATAAGATTTCTCTTCGCGATAGTTATCTCTAATTGAATCACTTAAGACAATAGCACCATTAGAAGTATCTAATAGTTTAAATTCAATCCTACTATAGGCTTCTTTAGTAATTGTATATCGAGTTCTTTCTTCTTCATTAACAGTAACCTTTTCTGATCTTCTATTCCTACTGACTGAACCACTTAAGACTGTACCAACAACTAAGTAATCTACTCCTAATATATTCCCCAACTCAGTTGCAGTTGATTCTTCAATTAGACCTGTTTCTGATCTTTTCTGTTCGTCAATTATAGTCTCTATTTGATCTCTTTCAACCAGTTCTATAAATTTAGGGTTTTTTCGCAATAGTTCACTTGCTAAGAGACTACTAGAACGTCTACCTAGATTATAGCGATAAGTTGCTGTATCATCAAATTTTAAAACTGCAATTCTAACTAATCTTTCTTCTCTCAGCTCCTCTAATGCTTGATTATACTTTCTTTCTGCATCAAGATAATCTCCATGCACCAAAAGAGCTCTAAAACTTCTATAGGCCATTTCCCAATCTTCTTCATCTAAATAATCACTACCTAATTCGTACTTTTTTTCTTGATAGGCAGAAGTTGCTTCACTTAATAAACGATTTACATTGGGATTAGAATCTATATTTTTGGCATTGCTAAATTTCTCAATTGCTGCTTGATAATCATTATCCTCTAAATATGATTTTCCCAACTCCATATTCTCTTCATATCTTCTTTGGTTACGATAACTTATATAACGTGAAATTCCAAAAATAGTTAAGCCAATCACAGCACCAATGCCTAGATTTCTTTCAAAATTGCTCCCGCTATTTTCCATGTTTAATTCTTGATAGGCTAGAGCATTCGTCTGAAAGATAAAGCTAATACCTACAAAAATAAGTGTGGTTAAGGCTATAATCCTTAAATATTTGCGTAACATCTCTAACACCTCTTTATCTATTTTAGTCTTTATTGACTAAATTTAATCTTTAACCTTCATTCTTATTCTATTTTCAGCAATATTATTTACCTCTAAGTCAAAATCAAGTATCTCATCTAATTGGGCAGCTAAATTAAGTAAGCGAACTTCATTTTTTATCTCTAAATCAAAGCTAGCTGAGTTGGCCCTATATTCTCTAAAATAAGTCATTATTACATCATCTAATTCAGATAGAGCAGACTCTAATTGATTAATTTTATTTGCTGTCTCTAAATTAGAGATTTCAAGTCTGATACTTTTATCATCAATAATTAAATCCTGACTAATATCTTCAACTAATAGAGTTGAAATCTCATCAGTGGCAGCTAACAAAGCATCATTTCTGGCCGATTGTTCGCTAATTCCTACTGCTTTGTCATTAGTATTTACAGCAGTGATGATTTCACCATTAGAGGCATTAATCGCCCTTAAACTAATAGTAGTCTGGGCAGAAATTATACCACTTCCAAAGCCATCACTAAACTTATCACTTAAGTCAATAGCATCAGTTTCTACATTCCCAGAAATTATAATATCCGCCTCTAAGCTACTAGCAATATCAGCGGCTAAATCATAATCACCAGCAATAATAGCTTTCTTTTTCTGATGCGATAGATTTTCTTGGATAATATTTGGATCAACTAATAAATAGCCAGCTTTTAGTAAGTGGCTTTGTAATTCAGTAGCTACTAGTTCCTGTTCAACAATTACTGCTAAGCGAGGATTGCCATATCGCTTAATATTAAATTCAAGTGCCTTTAAGTCATCACTTAAATCTTTAGTGCTCACCTCTGCCTTTAACTTTAATAAATAATGATTATCTTCTAATGTTTCATCTATTATAGAATATTCCTTGATATAGCCTTTAGTACTTTTGAGTATATTATCTTCAATTAAAACCATATTCTCTACTCTAGTTTCAGCATCAATATATGTTCCTACTACTTTCTCTACTGCCGTTCTTAAGCCATTATTTAAAGCAGATTCATAAGCGGATTCTAGATTCCCATCCTCCACGTATGCTCTGCCAGTTACTGTAATTGATTCACTTTCAGCAAACGCAGTCAGATTGAAACAAAAAATAAGGGTTATTAAAAATATAATAATATAATTGCCTTTTAATTCCAAACTTATCCCCCCTATAATAAACTAGGGAGGGACAATTAATTTTACTTAATTGTCCCTATCTAGGTTATATTTCTTCTTTTAAACTTAAACTCCTTTATTTTATTTAACTTTTAGCCAATTAAAATTCTAGCTTAAAGGTTGCAGCAACTTCTCCACCTTTAGAGCCATGCCATAAGGCGGCTAAGTCAGACCCTCCTATATCAAATCTAAGTGGTCCTAAATAAAGACCCATTCCTGCTGACCATTTAAAATCATCTCTTAAGCTAGAATAACTCAAGCCAGTTCTAAGTGGAATAATACTTAAGGGTGTTATCTCAGTAGCTAAGGCGACCTTATGATCAATCTTTTCTATATCCGAAGCTAAATGATAACTGTTATAGGAGTAATTTGCCATGAAATCAAAAAATCTATTATAATCCATCGCCCCACCAACTTTAATACTCGAAGGTAGAGTCCAATTTAGTTCACCATCATAATCTTTTAGCTCTCCTTCAACAAACTTTTCTTCTTCTTTATCATATTCTAACTCTTGATATTTTACATCACTAGAAGTCATAGAACCAACATTCATTACACTAAAGGCAGCCGAATAGCGCTCATTAATCTGCACATAAGCTCCTAAATCAAAAGCTGAACCCATAGCAGGCTCTAAATTCTCTATTGCATCTGGATTAGTAAATTTATATTTCAAGTTACCCTCGCCAGATATTATATCCTCATGGCTTTTACCAAATTCAATCTCTCCTTCACCATTAACTGAAAATAAAGCACCAGCTAACTGGTGATAGGTAAAACCAACATAAGCATCCTCTAAATTCCATTCCTCAATTAAACTCTGTGGGGCTCGTAAAGAGAGATTGGCCCCTGCATCGACATAAGCAGCACCTGAACCACTACTAT
>LFCJ01000604.1_pt1 | contig 22971 bp, 26 predicted proteins | sample 643141 | NCBI WGS metagenome assembly LFCJ01 (sample SAMN03766243, study PRJNA286221) | soda lake metagenome | biome: soda lake; feature: Kulunda steppe; material: water; isolation source: sample B1-Br-g2 brine of Lake Bitter-1 | place: Russia: Kulunda steppe | collected 2010-07
CCTCTCACGGCAATGACCAGGGTTCGAATCCCTGACGGAGCACTCCTTTCCTTTCGCCGTCCGGTAGTTTTGGCCAGTGAGCAAGGTGTATATTCAACGATGTCCTTGGGCAATCCGACTCAGACGACGCATCGGACCCTCCGCCCTCTTGCGGTTCTCGAAACAGGGGAACAAGGAAGCGGGTGTCAACCGAGGTGGCAGGCCATTGGTCTTTAGCTAAGCCCAGTAGTAATATTAGATATCTCTCCCACACGGACGTCTTCCTGAGCGTAATATACCGCTGCTTTCATCCAGTTCCTTGTTCGCTATCAATGACTAGTGCTTAACTGAAGGCGGATAACTCATGGAAGAATCCTCACGCTTCAGCGCGGAGAAGGGGCCAACCATGCGTGAGCGTTTTGCGTCTTTCCGACGGCGGTCAGTCGGCGGCGACATAGTCGGTCTGAGGGGGTGCGTCGGCGAACGAGGAAACGAGGACGAAGACGCCGGTGCTGACGACAGCGCCGACGAACCCGTAGTGGACGCCCATCACCAGGTCGGACGTCAGAATCTCCGCAACGAACAACATCATTACCCCGACCCCGAGCAGCATCGAACTCGCCGCAGCTCCAGCCGTGCCCCGTCGCCAGACGAGCCCGAAAAAAAGAGCAGGTGCCGTCGCAGCAAAGCCAGCCACCGCGAACGAGCCAAGCGTGAAGACCCCCGCGGGACGGACGAAGGCGATGGCGAGCGCAAGGGTGAGCAAGACGAACAGCACGACCTGTGAAACACGAACCTCTCGCTGTTCGGTCGCCTCTGGATTGAGGTGACGGCGGTAGAGATCCCGCGAGACCATCGAGGACAGCGAGAGCAACACCGAGTCAGCCGTCGACATCAGTGCTGCCACCCCGGCTGCGAGTGCGACACCGAACACCACTGGCGAGGTCAACTGTTCGATGAGCAGCGGAATCGAGTAGTCGGGGTTGGGCGGGTCGCCGACGATCCCCAACGACCAGACGCCAAGCGCCGCGGCAAAGAAGTACGCCGGCAGCGCCAGCAGTGGGAGCAGGTACGCCGACCGCTTCAGCACGTCGGTGCTCCTCGCACTGAGGTACCGCTGGTATATTTGCGGGTACGCCGGCACTCCCAGCGCGAAGAAGGCGGCGTACGAGAGGACGAACGCCGGCGTCCAAGTCCCCGTCGGACCGGGAAGCCCGAACACTTCGGTTGAACCCATCGCCGTCACGTCTGAGACGATACCGTCACTCCCGACAGTCACCAACACGAACACGAAAGCCCCAGCCAGGGTGGCGAACAGGACAACGCCCTGCATTAGGTCCGACCACACAACCCCGCGCATCCCGGCAATGTGGATGTAGACGAGCATAAAAACCCCGATGAGCACGACAGCCGCCTCGTACGGGACGTCCAGCAGGAGGTCCAACGCAATCGCTCCACCAATGATCTGCGTGGCGACGAAGGCGGTGAGAAAGACCAATGAGATGAGCAGGTAGGTGACACCGACAGTCACGGACTGGTACCGCTCTTCTAGGTACTCGATGGGTGTCAGAACGTCCAGCCTGCGTCCAAGCCGGTTGATACGGGTGCCGAAGACGCCGAAGAAAATCGCGTACAGCGGGGCGGTCAGCGCGACGAACACGAACACCCCCGCGCCGGTCCCTCGAGCCTGGGCACCGATGCCGAAGAAAGTCCATGCTGAGAGAACAGTCGCTAGGAGCGTGAACGTGAGAACAACGGTCCCTAGTCCGCGGCCTGCAACGTAGTAATCGGTCGGACGGTACTCAGTGCGGCGCGCGGCGTACACCCCAACTCCGAGCGTCAGCACGAAATACAGGCCGACGACGACCGCCGTCACTGTCATCGGTTGACCATCTCCTGCTCAGTGTACTCGGTCACCGCGAGGTCCCTGACCAGCACTACGATCCCGACGTAAAGCAGGAGCGAGACGGCCGCGACCGTCCAGTACCACCACGGCAATCCAAGCAGGAATGAGGACGGACTCCCGATCAGGAACACGTGTCCGATAAAGAGAACACACATACCGGCCAGTAGCAACGCGTGACTGGTGTTGAACTGCTTCGAACTCATGTATTGGTGGGTTAATCTATTCAATAAAGGTTCTGAAGTCGAAAATACGTTTTGATGCCGGCAGTTTGAGACTGAATCACTCAGGTACCGATACCGGACAATATATGTTTATCAAGACCGTGAACGGAGTCATGCCATCGGAACAGTACCCGGGCCCTCGTCGTCCGTCGTCGGACCCGCCGACGACCTTCGAGGAGTTGTTGCCACACGCCCGGCAGGTAGCGGCCCGTCAGACCGGTAAAAACAACTTCCTCACAACTGGTTACGGCATGGTAGACGAGGGCGACGACGTGCTCATGGTGGTCCGGTCAGTCCATGACGAGCTCGTCGTTAAAACGATACAAACGGCCCTGCGGGAGCGGGGTCTGACGGTCGACACTATCGAACTCGACGTCGGTCCGGACCGGGACCGAACGACCACACTAGACGTCGACCTAGCGATCACGGAGGACCCCGCGGAGGAGGACGCGTACAACGAGTTCCTGGGACGATCGCCCTGGGGCGAGGAGGTCGCGGCACGGCAGGGGTACGACCTCCTGATAGAGACGACCGCGGGGCCGATTCCGTGGGAGGCACACAAGACCGGCGAGCCCTACTACGTCGAGCGGATACCCTGGCAGTCACCCGAGACGCTCGCATCGCAGGCAACACACTTCCCGGCCGACCTCCTCCGGTTGATCACCCAAAAGACCCGGGAGCTGATATTCGAACACGGCGTCGGGTCGGAGGTCCGTGTGACCGACCCTGAGGGGACCAACCTCCGGTTTACACTCCACGAGGAGTATTTCAAAAACGACCCAGCGGGAACCGACATCGACCCGGCAGTGTGGGAGGAATACTACGATGAGTACGACTGGCCCCGCCGGGAGTTCACCTACCCCGACAACCACGTGGCGGGCAAGCCGTGGCCGCCACTGCTCAAGCAGGAGGACGCCACCGGGGTGATCGCCTCGACGCTGGGTCACCACAGCATACCCTACCCCCGTATCGAGCTGGAGGTCAAGGATGGGCGTGTCACGGAGATACGTGGCGGCGGTGACCGGGGCGACCGGCTCCGGGAGATACACGAGCGAACCCGCGACGTGAAGTACCCGGATTTCCCCGACGAGGGACTGCTCTGGGTCTGGGAGTGTTCGATCGGGACCAACCCGAAAGCGTTCCGCCCGGAGTCGTTCACCCGACTCTCTGATCCGGGGACCCTGACCGAGCGACTCCGGTCAGGGGTCATCCATATCGGGGTCGGGACCCTGTCATTGACCCGTTCGCGGGACTGGGCTCGGGCCCGCGAGAAGATATACGGCCACGTCGACCACCACCTGAACTTCCCCACATACGAGATTGTCACGGGTCAGGAGACAGTCACCGTGGTCGATAGGGGCCGGTTGACCGTCCTAGACGACCCCGAGGTGCGGGCGACCGCTGCGGAGTACGGCGACCCCGATGAGTTGCTCGACGAGGCGTGGATTCCGCCACTCCCCGGAGTCAACACCGAGGGAGTCTACGAGGAGTACGCTCAGGCCCCCACGGCGTATCTGGAGGGTCTCGACCGGAGCAAGTAGAGAGTCAGAACAACACCCGCTCGACACCCTCACAGCAGAGGGCAGCAAATTGGTCGCGTCGGAAAACCAGTCGATCACATCGACAGTCGAACTGTCTTGTCCAGTGGTCGCTGAATCTGCTTGAACTGTGCTCGGTCCGTCTCGAAGAGATGGCCGTGGTGAATCACCAGGGGCGTTGGATTTCACTGTTTGATGGCACGCTTGATGTTGTAGACGACATATATCAGGGCGATTTTAGGAAACTCTCGAAACGTCGCGTCCATCGCTGCGTGACCAGATGGGTCGTGAAACTGCGTCGACAGGCGCAGCATCACTCGCCAAACGCCCATCTTGATTCTATCAAACGCCTTGACTAACGTGGAGTGATCCGGACCGCCGTCGTCTAGCGATCCACCAGAGCCTCATTTTCCAATCCAGCGGTTCGGTGCCGTTGGATTCGGGCGTCTTCAGGCGCGGGAGGACGTCAATAGCAGTACGCGAGAAAGCCCGGATACTCCAGATTCACACTTCGCTTGGAAGTACGCATATTGGAGTAATTGTATATACAAGCAATCACAATAACTCGCTGAGGAGGACGATCGCCTCGAACAATCGGGCATTGCGAGTATTTGAAGGGATGACCATGCCAGAATGTCAAAACTGTGGATCACACGTCACAACCCGGTTTGAGCGGGTATTCGGCGATAACGACGGCGACGTACACGGATGTCGGGAGTGTATGGCGACGACGGAAATAGTAAACGGTGAGGCAACTCGAGGACCATGACCGGCGAACCGTCTCCCGGTTCCACCGGCGTTCATCCAGCAGATGAACAGGTTCGTGACGACGACCCCGAGACAGTTCGTGAGTTTCTCGAGGAGGTGGATGTCGACCCCACGGACCTCGAGAGTGTTGTGGACCTTCAGGAAATCCTCGAGTTGGACCTCTCCGCCAACGGTGAGACGGTTGATCCCGACGACGTCGACCTCGAGGACGTCCTCGAGGCCCCCGTCACTGTCGAAGAGAACCAGACTCCGGCAGGAGTCGTTCGCCAATCGACCCAGGACTACCCGCCTGACTGGGACCGGCGTCGACGGCGTGTGTACGCCCGTGACGACCACCAGTGCCAAAACTGCCGTCGTCGGGGCGGGCCGTATGGTGACGTCGAATTGCACGCCCATCATATCGTCCCGAAGTCCCGTGGTGGGGTTCATCGAATGGAGAACCTGGTTACGCTATGCGAACCGTGCCACGACGCCGTTCACTCGAGGAACGCAGTCGCACCGACGGCGATCACGGACGCCGAAGCCGAACCCTCGACACTCACAGAACTGCTCGCCGGAATCAAGTCTGCCAAAACCGCCTTCCGACGATGGAAGCGGATGTACCGAAAGTTCTCGAGGCTTGGACCATGAGCCATGTCGTATCTGTTGGAACAGGGATGGTTTCAGAAGGCAGTGCAGGGTATAGAGGGTATGTACAACACAGAGCACACGCTTAATTTCGAGCTATTAGGTGTGAAATTTCCAGAGGAGGACTTGCTCACTAACCGTCAAAAAGTTCTACTTGGAATGTGAGTTGTTAGCATGGATGTCATTTCAATACTGATTGGTCTGGTCATCGCCGGTTTCGGCGTCGCCGGTCTCGGTATCGGGGGTAAGTCACTGTGGCGGTGGCGACGCCTCAGCGCGGATGATCCGATCCGAATCGGAGAAGCGATTACCCGGTCTGGAACGATCGAAGTCGAGGGTACCGTTCAACCGCATGAATCAACACTGGAATCACCTCACTTTGGCGAGGAGTGTGTCGCTTACGAGTACAAGATCGAAGAGCGACGGCGGCGGAGATCAGGCAATTCTGGCTCACGGACGACGTGGCGAACGATCGATTCCGGTGAGGAATCCTGTCCGTTCATCGTTGAAGACGGATCGGGCACTGCCTACGTCGTTCCTGACGGTGCATCGTTCTCACTCGAATCAGAACGAACTCGGAAGACGAATGCTCAGGGGGACCCCATACGTGACGACAGTACGCTGAACTTCAGCCTCTCAGCGAATCTCCCGGGATTGGGAAACCTCGGTGTCAACAATCGTCGGTTCACAGAAAAACGGCTTACTGTCGGCAGTCACTGCTACGTAGTCGGTGCGGCGGAACGCCCACCAGCAGGGATTGACACAGACGTCTCGATTGTCAGTACCGGTGCGTCACTGTTCATGATCTCAGACGCGACCGAAGCTGAGACACGACGCCGTCTTTTGTTGCGCGGCGCGGGGTACATGGTAGGCGGACTCGTGGGGACCGTTATCGGAGTCGGTATCATCGGAGCGGAATTGTTCTAAAGGCAAGTGTTCGAATCACACGGGCAGAACGCGCTCAACCTTCGGATCGATGAATCCTCGAACGAATCGATGTGATGAGTTAATTCCCTCAGCCGTCTCGCATTTGCCCGGTCGACTAGGTCACCACCTAGATGACCTCTTGTGCTAGATCAGTGATCTGGTATTCGTTCTGTCGTGTATCCTCCGCGTAGTCGCGTTTTTCGAGATAGCCGGCATCTGATAACTGCCAGAGGATGGAGGTCATCGACGTTTTCGCAATGTCGAACTCGTTGCTAGACTCGAGTTCCTTCGACCGGGTCCACCCACCGTGTTCATGAATCTCTTTGAGAACTTCTGCTGCCTGGCCGGTCACCGTGTAGTTGTCACCACTATCGGGTTCAGTTGTTTGGTCCCGTTGGAAAATTGTTCAGAACTCACAGTCACGGTAATTGACCACTGATCTTTACCGCTACATGATCTACGTGCACCGGGTGCACGGGTTTCTAACAGCGTAACGCGTATCCAGTCAGCGGAGCCTCTGATGGCTGGTAACAAACTTGGAACGGTTTTGCGACGCGACCACCTTCCTCGCTGGTTCTCATTGGCTGAAGCCATGCTCTCATGGCACATGAACACTCGGAATCCTATGTATAGGTAAGAAAGTTGATCTTTAATCCGAACACGACCGGTCGTTGGCACACGGCTTTTACTCGTTCCGGCCAAGCTGTATCCATGGCCGGATTCGACGCTGTCTTATTCGATCTCGATGGAACGCTCTGTGAGCGCACCCAGGATACGGAGTCGCTGTACGCCGCGGCGTTCGAGCGGGTTGGGGTTGAGCCGTTCGCTGATCCCGACTCGCTTTGGGCGTCACTCGAGGGGCCGCCCGATCACGACGACTGGATCGGGTACGTCGGGGCCGGGTTCGCTCGTCTCGCCGCACAACACGGGCGCACGGAGGTCGATCCCCTGGCGCTGGCGACGGCTCTCCAGTCGCTCGTCGACGACACGGCGGTTGCACTTCGCCCCGGGGCGGCAGTGGCGCTCGATCACGCGGCAAGCGTCGGGCCGGTCGGACTCGTGACCAACGGGCCAGCAGCGAGCCAGCGGACGAAACTCGACTCCCTCGGGATAACCGATCGTTTCAGTACCCTGGTCTTCGGGGCCGATCTCCCGCGCAAGAAGCCACACGTTCAGCCGTTTGACCGGGCGCTCACGCGGATCGGTGTGCCACCGGGCCGGGCGTTGTACGTTGGTAACTCGCTCGAATACGATGTCTCCGGCGCGCAACTGGCCGGTCTGTCCGTTGCATGGCTGTGTGACGATGGCGACGATCCCGGCCCGTATTCCCCGGAGTACGTTCTCGAGGGGTTGAGCGAGCTTCCTGCCGTGCTAACGGGGGACCGATGACCGAGAGGGTCGTGACGGACGTGTTCGATTCCCGATTCCGCCCGACTGCGACGCACGCGCTCGAGCAGTGTCCGGAGCGCCCGGTCGCTCTAACGCCGATCTCTCGAGGCAACCGAAAGCAGACGGCAATTGCCCGCTTCGCCGACGGTGACCCTATTGTCGTCCAACTCTGTACAAATCCACGCTGGCTCGAGCCCGAATCGCTCCTGCTCGACCGTATCGCCGATCGGACGACGGTTCCGGTTCCGGCCGTCTGTGACTCCGGGACGGTCGATGACGCCGCGTATCTGCTCACCGAATACGTGCCCGGCGATGATCTGCACGAACGGTTTACCGACCTGAACGCAGAGAAAAGACGCACGCTCGTTCGCTCCCTTGGCGAGGCACTGGCCCGGCTTCACGAGGCGTTCCAGTTCGAGGGGTACGGACGACTCGTCGTAGCCGAGAGGTCACTCGCCACGTCTCGAGACGAGTGGGGCGAGTGGTTCACCGAGTACGGGCTCGAGGCCATCGGCCGTCTTCCCGAACCGTTCGAGCCACTCCGGACGGAGTTACAGACGGCGATGAGAAGTCACACACCTGTCCATAACCCGCCAGCATACCTCTACCCGTGGGATTTCCGACCCGGGAACACGCTGGTCGATGATGGACGGATCGCTACGATCGTCGACTGGGAAGCACCCCTAGCTGCACCCGCATCACTGGCGGTCGCGAACGCCGAATACCTCATCGCCGACTGGTACGGTGTTACCCCGGAGACGCTTCGGGCAGCGTTCAGGGATGGGTACTCGGGTGTTCGCCCGTACCCGGAGATCCGCCCGGAACACCGGGTGGCCGCGATCGCCGACAGCGCTGTCGATTCGAGCGGTGTCGTGACGAATCCACTCTACCCCGAACTCGGGCCCACAGAGTCGATCGCGTTTCACCGACGGCAGTTACAACCGGTCGCGACACGACTCGAGGAACGGTAGGACTACTACCGGTAGTGAAGACGAACGCTCAGTCGGCCGATTCCGGTGCCCCGGCGACTTGCTCGTAGGCCTGGCGATCGACCGATTCGATGCCGAACGAGAACAAAACACCAGCGTACAGCACGATACCGACCACGGCACCGAGAGTGACCGCCGGGAGCGGCGGCAACAGCGCACCGACGACGAGCATTCCTGCTGCCGCAATCGCGCCCGCAAAGAGGGGTTTGACAAACGATCGCGAGTACGGATGGAGACGCTCGAAGTACCACACTTCGGCGACTTTCGTCAGGTTGCGGACGGCGAGCACACCGGCCGAGGCCACTGCTGCGCCGACGAAGCCGTACTGCTGGATCAGTACGATGTTGAGGACGACGTTAGCGATCCCGAACACCCACTCGTTGGCCATCACGACGTACTGGTGATCCGTCATCATCAGCAGCGAGTCGCTCGGACCAGTGGCACAGTTGAACAGTTGACTTACGACGAAGAGCGTCAGTACGAGTGTTCCAGCGGTGAACTCGGAACCGAATAGCATCAAGATTTCCGTCCGGAAGACGACTACGAGGATGCCGACCAGGAGACTGATGGTGAAGATCCAGCGCGTCGTCGCGCCGTAGACCGCCGCCAGGTCTGCCCGTTCGTCGTTTTCGTACAGCCGTGCGGCGATCGGCGGAAACAGCTGGTTGAACGCCAACAGCGGAACGTACAGCAGACTCGAGACGAGCACCGACACGTTGTAGATACCGACCGCAGTCGACGAGAGAAAGACGCCGACGATCAACACGTCGATTCGTCCTTGCATGACCGTCCCCGCCTCTTTGGCCGTCAGTGGGAGAGAGTAGTTGTAGTACTCTTTGACGGTCCCGCGTGTCGCATGTGGACCACGCAGGGTCGGACGGATCTCGAGTCGGCCGACGAAGAGGGCGACCGCAACCAAAAGTGTCACCGCGCTCGCAACGACCATCGCCACGACGACGCCGTACACCGAGGCCCCAGCGAGCAGTGCACCCCCGACGCCGAGGACGCGAAGACCGGGTTTGAGTATCCGGTCGGTGAGTACCTCGTACTCGATCAGTTCGACCGCTCGGAACGTCGCGTAGAGCAGGTTCGCGAGCGTATCCAGAAACAAGATCGCGGCGAACAGCCGCAATACGGCGACAGCACCCGCTTCGTCGAGGGTAAGTGTCGCGATCGTCGGGGCGAACACGAACAGGGCTACCGAGACGACGAGCGCGCCGAGAAACGAGGTGAGCCACGCAAGGCCGAGGAGAAACCGGCGTTTCAGGGGGTGATCCTCGTACTGTGGAAGATACTTGAGAATGGACGTATCGGAGCCGAGGTTCGTCAGAAGCAGGGCAGTGAACGCGAGCGTCTTTCCGTACGCGAACAGCCCGTAGAGGCCAGCTCCGAGAAAGCGGGAGACGAGCAGGTGGAGGACGAACTCGCCAGCGTCGGAAACGACTTTCCCGACAGTGTAGAGGGAAGCCCCACGTGCAATCGAGACGAGCGCCTGGATCCGGGACTCGCCATCCGCATCGGTCATTGCGGAGGTCTTCGGGCGAACGCACATCCGTGTTGTTGTCCGAGAGCGCGTTGTCCCGGTCGGCTATCGGGTCACCAGTGTTCGGGCGACGACCGACACTTTGCCGGAATAAGACCGGTTAAACCCTGAGAATCGTGAGTATGACCGTGACCAGCACACGAGAGTCGATCCAGATCTCGCTCGTCCAACTGGACAACTACGGGCCGTGGACGGTGACGCCATCGCCTCGCCGCGAGACGGATCTGCAGGCGCTGCAGGCACGGCTGTACGCTACCCTCGCCGATTTCGTCGGTACTCACGACGGCTACGCGTTCTTCGACCGGTTCGACAACATGATCGCCGTCACCGACGGGATGACCGTAGCGGACCACGAGCGGTTCCAAGAGCAGGTCAGAAACCAGTACCCGGTGACGGTGAGCATCGGGATCGGCGTCGGCGAGACGCCGGCCAACGCGTTGGCCGTCGCGTCACAGGGGCTCCAAGCCGAAGGCAGCGCACAGGATGCACAGAGAACGGAGCGACTGGCGACAGCAGGACCAGTCGGAGACACGCCGGGGCCGTTGACCATCGCTCACTTCGACGTCGTCGACGTCACGAGCGAGTTCACTGATCGAAAAGACGCCGGGGAGACTTGCCTCGCGATCCAGCGCGCGACCGTTTCGCTCGCATCGTACCTGCGGGAAGAACACGATGGGGTTACCCGCTTTGTCGGTGGCGATAACATCATTTCGCTCTGTCCGTCGCTCGAGGAAGAGGCGTTCGAGGCGGCCAGAGAGCGTGTGCAGGCGACGACCGGGATCGACCTGCAGGTCGGGGTCGGCGAGGGTAAAACTCCGCATGAGGCGGGGTATCGTGCGAAACTGGCGCTCGAAGAGTGTCGGGAGACAGGGCAGCGGATCGACCGGTTCGGTTCCCGGGTCACCATCGATCGATGAGTGCGAACGCGCTGTATTTTACCGGCGAACGGACCGTTGAGGCCCGTACGATCGAGATTGACGGCCCCGAATCGGACGAACTACTGATAGAGACCGAGTTCTCGGCGGTGAGCGCGGGAACTGAACTGCTCGTGTACCGTAACGAGACCCCATCCGAAATCGCGGTCGACGAGACCATCGAGAGTCTCAGCGGAGAGTTCTCGTATCCGATGCAGTACGGCTACGCTGCAGTCGGCACGGTGGTCGGTGTCGGTCACGACATCGACAGCGATTGGATCGGCACGCGCGTGTTCGGGTTCAACCCACACCAGACGCGGTTCAGTGCCCACCCGGACGACGTGGTGGAGCTACCAGCAAGTATGTCCGCCGAAAGCGCGACACTATTGCCGACCGTCGAGACAGCGACGAACCTGACGCTCGATACCGACCCGCGCCTGAACGAGCAAATCGTCCTGTTCGGTGCTGGAGCTGTTGGGTTGTGTACGACGCGGCTCCTGTCCGAGTTTCCACTTGCGGACCTCGTCGTCGTCGATCCGATCGAAACCCGTCGCACACTCGCCGCGGCGTTGGGAGCCGATACCGTCTGTCCCCCCGGGCAACTCGACGAGCACGTCACCGGAGTCGACGCCGCAGTCGAGGTGTCGGGCCAGCCCGACGTACTCGACGATGCGATCGACGTCGTTGGGTACGGCGGTCGGGTCGTTGTTGGCTCCTGGTATGGGACCAAGCGAGCCCCGATCGACCTCGGCGGGCGATTCCACCGCAACCGGATCGAACTCGTCTCTAGCCAGGTGAGTACCATCGCACCCGAACTTCAGGGCAGGTGGGACACCGACCGGCGGATGGCCACGGCCAGAGAGTGGCTCGAGCGGACCGACACGGACGCCCTCGTCAGTCATCGGGTTCCCTTCGAGGACGCAAAACGGGCCTACGAACTGCTGGACGAACGTCCGGAGTCGGCGGTGCAGGTGGTGTTGACCTACTGAATGGCCTCCAAATATCGAAATCTGCTAGTTCGCGCTGGTCTCCCCTGGCTCGGCGGTGTGCTCGCGTGGATCCTCCTCACCTCCGTCTCCCTCTGGCAGGTGCGATTGCACGGTGCGCGGATCTCGCGGCGGTTCCCGGGTTGGCTCGTCCCGAAACCGTTCCGGGTGCTTCCCCCACCCGACGACGAGTACGTTGGCGTCTGGGACGTCCCACCTGCAACCGCACGTGAGCGACTCACCGAGGACCACGACTTCAGCCAGATGATCCGGGCGTATCTCCACGCGTACGAGCGTGATGGGAAGGTGCTGTACGAAGTCGCCAGCTGCTCGTACCGACCTACTGGCGTCTTCGGGCGCTGGCAGTTACACGTCAGACTGTTCCCGACGCCCGAGGGACAGACAGAGGTCTGGTGTCACCGGGAATTGAACCCGAACGTTGCCCCGATAGCCCATCTCAGACAGGAGGGGTACGACCCCGAAGAGGGAGAACGACGGCTTCGCGAACTGCTCGACAACGTGACGTTCGACCGTGTAGACGGCGCGACCGCTTGATACTATCGGACGGACCTGTGTGATGATTCTGATGACGGCGTACACGCCGGGATTCCCTTCGCTGTTAGATAGTTGGAGTGCCCGGATGGCTCTCTCGGTTCCTCTATGCAAAGGGATTTGTCGTATGAGCCAAAGCCATGGGTAATGAGTGCCACGGACCAAACGCTTGCTCTCGGATCTTTGACACCGCTACACTGGCTCGGGATCGCGATGGCGCTCGTGAGCGCGGTCGTCCATCTCGTCCTCGGCATCGGCTTTTTGCCCCACTACATGGGCGTGCTTTTCCTGCTCGCCACGGGCGGGTTCGTCGGTGCTGTCGTGTTGGTGTTGATCGACTATCGTCGCAGACTCATCTACCTCGTCGGAATCCCGTTTACACTGGTACAGGTGGTCGCTTGGTATCAGGTCGTCCAGCCCGACAGTCCGGGGGCACTCGGGACGGCGGACGTCATCGACAAAGTCGCACAGGTGATCCTCATCGCCGTGTTGATACTGCTCTCCGTTCGCGAGTCGTGAGCCGGGAACCGATCGGTCCCCGAAAGCAACTTCGAGGGCGGGCCGTAGTCGCGATTCGACACGCACTGGCGAACCCGATAAGCCGACTCGTCTCGGTCTCCACGCTGTGTCACTGGCACCGTCTCCGTCGGCGTGCCCACCCGAAGCGGTACACTGATGCCAGCCCGCTCGCCGTGTTGCAGGTCGATCCGGGGCGAATCGAGCGGAGCCTGATCGAGACTGCGCCGGGTCGACCACAGTGGGGTCGCGTCGTCGGCGGAGACTGGGACCGTGACTGGGAACTGTTCGACGACCGGCAGGTTCCCCGCGGACTCACACAGCGGTTCGAAGAGGGGAACCCGTGGCAGGAGACGGCACTTTACGACGCGTACGTCGGCCAGTTGAAACGGTTCGGTAACGCTTGGGAGTACACCTCGATCGACGGATTCGAGCAGCGCTGCCGGGAGATAGAACGGCTGTACGAGGCGATCGAACGGGACGGCTACCGGGTGCAAGCCCAACTCCGGGAACGGGGAACAGCGATCGGGACGCGTGCAGACGAGATCAACGTCGACATCGGTCGGGACGGGACGATCTACTGGCGGACGTATGGACAACACCGACTCGCTATCGCGAAGTTGCTCGATATAGAGACGGTCCCTGTGATCGTCCAGCGTCGCCACCGGGAGTGGCAACGGGTCCGTGACCGAGTGCGAAAACAGGACTGGGTCGCCGTCGACGAGGACCATCACGGGCATCCAGATTTGTCCGATCTCCGTGAGGACGGAGCCGAGTGACGATGGAGCGACCACCAGCAGTAACGGCCGATCACCATCACTGGCTTGTTGCCGCCGGAATTATAGCGCTCCTCACGGTCGTTGGTGGGAGTGGACTCGCGTTCGTGTGGGAGAGCGGTCCGACAAACCCGTACCTACTAGGGGTGTTCGTGGGGTTCACCGCTATCGCAGCGACGACCTGGCGGGCGTTTCGACTCGCTCGGACCGAGGTCGGCCCGGAGCGAATCACGATCGCTACGTGGGTGACGGTCGCCAGAGGAGGGGCACTGGTGTTGCTTGTCGGGTTTCTGGTTGTTCCGCAACCGAGCGGCACGATCGCGTGGGCACCCGGTATCCTATTCGCGATCGCCGCCGCAGTGGATGCCGTCGACGGAGCCGTGGCTCGCTGGCTGGACTGCGAATCGAAACGGGGAGCGCGTCTCGACGTAGAATTCGACGCTCTCACGATCCTCGTGGGTGCTGTGCTCGCAGTCCGGTATGGCGTCGCCCCGACCGTGTTCGGTATCGTCGGTCTCGCCCGCTACGCCTTCGTCGCCGGGCTCAAGTACCGGCGCCTCCGCGGCTACGAGGTATACGAACTCGACCCGAGCAACCTCCGTCGGGCACTCGGTGGAGGCACGATGGTCGTTATCTGGCTCACACTAGTCCCGATCCCCAACGCGTCGCTGTCACGGGTGTTCGCTTGGCTGATACTGATACCGTTCGTGATCAACTTTCTGCGGGACTGGCTCGTCGTCTCCGGCCGGTTCGCCGGGTCGAAATAGTCACAGCGGGGGCTACTGTCACTCGCTCACGCGCGTCGCAACCGTCATGGCGACGAACGCGAGGGCGATACCTGCACCGACATCTGTCACCCAGTGAATCCCCAATGCCATTGTCGACACCACGACCGACCCCGCCAGCACCGTCGCGAGAACGAACCACCTCGGGAACTCCGCTCTCGTCGTCCACGCCAATAGTAGGACAGTCACCGACAGCGAAGTGTGCAACGAGGGAAACACGTTCGTGTTACTGTTGATGTGGACGGTAATAGCGGTGATCTCGGGGACGAAATCGAGCAGTGTTGCATCCGCGCTCGTCGACCCACCGGCCCGGTCAACGTTACGCGGCCCGTAGGCCACGACAGCGGCATACAGCGGAACAGCGACGGCGTAGTTGACTGCATACGCGACGAGCAGTCGGCGAATCGGTCGGACAGTCCTCCCGAAGAAGTAGACGACCGCTGGACTCACCAGCACCACGGCGTAGCCGACGGTATACACCGCGACAAAGTATGCGAGGAGGATTCCCGGAAACAGCCCTTGGAACCACGCGACAGTGTCGCCTTCGATCGCATACAGAACGGGGGTAGCTTCGATCCCGTAGGTCCGTGAAACGCGCTCGATCGGGACTTGGAGCCCCTTGTTGATCAGCAACACCAGCGCGAGTACGCCCAGGTACGGTGCCACGTCGCGCACACGGGTCCGGACCCACGCCGGTCGTTCTCGGGCCTCGCGGAACCGATCCGTGCCGACACAGAGCCAGGCCACCCCAAATAGCCCCGCCACCGTTGCCGCGAGTAGGAGTGTCGCGAGTGTGAGGACCTCCATCACTCGAACGTGTCTTCGGACGTGATGTTAAGTGTCCGGTATCGGTCGACTCACGTCGTAGCCGGACCGGTATTGTAATACACGGGCGACGAGTCGGTACAGAACAACATGGATGGACGGTTTTATACCGGATTTTTGAAACGCTGGACGAAATCCGTTGGCTTGCACTCGCCGCTCAAAACTGCGTACTGGGGGCTGAGAATCCCGCGGCTTCTCCATCGCCTCTCGAATCGAGACTCGATCGTCCACGACGTGAACGGAACGCCTGTCGAGTTCCCGCTGGAGACGTACTGGCAGTACCAGCGGTTCCGCTGGATGCATCCGGAAATCCAACTGTTCGAGGAACTTGCCGACGAGTTACGTTCTGGCGATGTCTTCTATGACGTCGGCGCCCACCTCGGTTGGCACGCGGTCGTCGCTGGCGGTGTCGCCGAGGACGTCGAGGTGGTTGCGTTTGAACCGCACCCGAAAACCGCCTCGAGGCTGTCCGCGGTTCTTCAGGCAACGGGTCACGACGCGACGGTCGAGCAAGTAGCGCTGTACGATCGCCCCGGAACGGTTGCGTTCACTGCCACGCCTGAAGCAGGCGCACACGTCGCGGGTGCTCGAGGTGACCGTCCCGAAGAGACGATCCCCGTCGAAACCGTCGACGGCGACAGTTTGGTCGAGAGTGGCGAACTTCCCCCGCCTGACATCCTCAAAATCGACGCCGAGGGTGTGGAAGCCGAGGTGCTTCGTGGACTCGAGCGGACCATCGAGTCCCACGAACCGAGGATGCTCTACTGTGAGATTCACGAGGAGCAACCCCCCGTAACCCAGCTCTTGGAGGAATACGGGTACGAGTGGTCCTCGTTCGAATCCGCGCGTCCCTTACTGAAGGCAGTGCCTGAATGACGAGGCCGACCCAGCCGCGTAAGGGGCCGGACGTCCTCCGGCGAGGAGTGGTCCGAACACGATTCGAACGCCCGTCGGGAGTGGCGGGGTTTTCCGGCGGGGCCAACGACCGTACGGACACTCACTCAGTCAACAGTTCGGCCAGCGCAAACCCGAGGACGATCAGGCCGATCACCACTCCCGCCCCGATGATCGCGTAAGTCGTCGGGGAGGCCCCCGTCAGCATTCCACAAACTACGTACGTGGGGTAATCGACGCCCATACGTGACAGAAGCGGCCGGGATAAGAAGTAATTACGGCTCCATCGAGGCTGGTGGCCCACTCGAGGTCCCCGACCGAACCATTGAGGACATTGCCCTCCGAACGTCAACACGATGTTGGCCACACCGACTCGAGTCGCCCTTCTCCTCTCTCTTGCCGTCTTTCTCGCCGTGGCGTGGTACGTCGACGGCCGAGGGAACTGGCGCGAGCGGGCCTCGAGTCGCCTCCTCTATGGTCTCCCGTGGGGAACTGCGGTCACCGTCGCGATCGTCGTCGGCTTCTACCTGCTTGTCCAGGGCGGACTTCGCCACTGGGAGGAGCCAGTCACGTACCCGTTTATCACGTGGTCGTACTTCTACCTCGAGGGGCTCGTGACCGCGGGGCTGGCCCACGCCGGGCCGGGGCACCTGGTGTCGAATATGACCGCGACGGTCGTCTTCGGGGCGATCGCAGAGTACGCCTGGGGGCACTATCCGGACTCGAAGCGTGTCGACGCCGTGGGCGAACGGCACCTCGAGGACGGTATCCGCCCCGACGGTGGCCGACGGTCCTTCCTGGCGAGGCCGTGGGTCCGTGCGGTCGTGGTGGTCCCGGCGGCGTTGCTCGCGACCGCGTTCCTTACGGCCGTCTTCTCGCTCGGACCCGGGCTCGGGTTTTCCGGAGCCGTCTACGCCGTCGTCGGCTTCGTGGTCGTCCTCGCTCCCGTGGCGGCGATCGTCGCCCTCGCGGTCACCTCGGGGTTGGGGCTGGTTATCGACGCGATCTCGACACCCGTCGTCCGCGAGACCGTCGGGGTCGGGCCGCCGGCGCCACCGGGCTGGGCCGGGGTGGGGTTTCACGCGCACCTGCTCGGATTTCTGATCGGCGCGAGCGTGGCCGCCGCGGTGGTCTCGAGGCGCGACCGACGCCCACAGTTCGCGACGCTTGCCTTCGGCGTGTTCGTCGTCGGGGCGGCCCAGGCGCTGTGGCTGATCGCTCTGGGGGGTGGCGACGAGTTCGTCCTCTACCGGGGCGCGGGCGTCGTGATGGTCGCCGGACTGGCGCTGGTCGTCGCGGCTGCCGTCGCGGGAAGCGAGCGGCCGATCCCGGCCCCACTCGAGCGGTTCTCGTGGGTGCCCTCGAGGCGGACGCTGTCGATCGCCTGGCTGTTCGCGGTGGCGGTGTTTGCCGTCCTCGGGATCGCGGGCGCGATCGTCGTCGGCGAGGCGGTCGGGTTCTCGATCGGGGTGGCGCTCGTCCTCGCCGCGATCCTCGCCGTGCCCTCGTTGCCGACGGTGCTCCCCGACCGATTCGTCCCGACGCCGATCTCGAGGCGACACGCCGCGGTCGCGGTCTTGGTCGTGGCCACCCTTGTTCTCGCGGTCGTGAGCGTCCCGGTGGGGTTGATCGTCGTCGGGGACGATTCGGTGCCGGGAACGGAGTCGATGACCGTCGGTGATTACTCGGTGACCTACGCCCAAAACGCCACGAGCGGACAGGAGTGGGTCATCGACGTCGGCGAGGACGAACTCGAGGACGCGAACGTAAGCGGCGTCGTCCTCGTCAACGACGACCGCGAGATGTGGACTGTCGGCGTCACCGACGACCTGCTCGCCTTCGAGGGCGAGGCGAACGTTACCGTCGGTGGGGCCGACTGGCGGGAGACCGTCCACACGGAACGGGTCGGCTGGGAGGTACTCGGCAACGAGACGGCCTACGCGGTCGACCTCGAGGCCGAGCGTGACGGGGGGCCGACGAGGGTGTACACCTCCGAGCCGGCACGCGCGAACGCGGAGGTCGCGGGACAGACCGTCGAGGTGGTCCCGACCGCCGACGGGTTCGACCTCGAGGTCACTGCGGGTGATGGGGTCGTGGGGACGGCACGGGTGCCCGAAATCGGCGAGTCGACGACCGTCGGCGACCTCTCGTTCCGCACTGTCGAGGAACGCGACGCGGTCTCCGTCGTCGCGGAAGCCGACGACGTCCGGCTCCAGATCGCCGAACAGGAGACGTATGGGTGACACCTCGGAGCGGACCTCCAGGACGCCAGCCTGGTGGTGTGTTTCGTGGCGGTCGCCCCGGAGCAGCCGCCATCGTCGTCGGCTCTTCCCATGGATGGGGCTACCCCGACCGTCATCGACGCTGTGACTCGAGGTCGAGCCACGTCTTCGCCCAGCAGGCGATCTCCTCGAAGACCGGCTCCAGGGACTCGCCTTTCTCGGTGAGGCTGTAGTAGGTCGCGATCGGGGCGTCCTCCTCGAGGCGACGGTCGACGAAGCCCATCTCGCCTAAATCCTCGAGGACCCGCGAGAGCGTCCGGGCGTTCGCCCCCGTCGATCGTTTGAGTTCGTTAAATCGCTGTTCACCCGAGAGCAGTTCGTGGAGGACGGCCAGACGCCACCGCGAGCCGATCAACTCGAGGGATTCGATGACTGGACACGCTTCCGGCCCTCCGTCCTCGACGGTCGTTCCTGACGGTTCGGATGCCATTGTCGACGCCACGTTCCGAAAGGGTATAGCGGTTCGGGATCGAACCAGGTAACACGACGTTAGCGTGGTCGGACACGACTCCGACACGTTCTCCCCACCATGACCGAGACCCCACCGACGACCGGCGTACAGATCGACGTCGACGACCACCCCGGTTCGCTCTATCGCGTCCTCTCGAGTGTCGTCGTCCCCCGGCCGATCGCCTGGGTGAGTACCCGCGACCCCGACGGCGTGGACAACCTCGCTCCCTACAGTTTTTTCACCGTCGCCTCGGTCGACCCGCCGATCGTCCTGTTCGCGCCGGTCGACGGCCCTGACGGACTGAAAGACACGCCGCGGAACGTCCGCGAGACCGGCGAGTTCGTCGTCAACCTCGTCACCGACGACCTCGTCGAACAGATGAACGAGACGAGCGCGACCCTTCCCGCCGGCGAAAGCGAGTTCGACCACGCCGGCATCGAGCGTGCCGACTCCGCCGTCGTCGAGCCCCCCCGGGTGGCGGGTGCGGACGTCGCCCTCGAGTGTACCCGCCACGACCTCGTCGACGTCGGCGGTTCGACGCTCGTCCTCGGCGAAGTGAGGTACGTCCACCTCACGGAGGACGTGACGACCGACGGGAACGTAGACGTGAGTAAAGTAGACGCCGTGGGACGGCTCGCGGGGAGTCAGTACGCACGCACTCGAGATCGGTTTTCGATAGATCGGCCGCGTTGACCCGGCGACAACTGTTAGGACGCCGGGTGCCTACAACCACCTATGACCGTCACCGTCAGCTACACCTGTCCCCACTGTGACGCCGTCGCCCGCGTCGAACGTCGCCCCGACCTGGCGGACCGTTCTGTCACGCTTTCCCCCCAGCCCGGGTGGGAGTACGCCGAGCCGGGTGCGGAAGATCTAGAGGACGCCGACGGGATCTCCTTCGTCTGTGGCGAGGACGTCCCCACGACGAACCGTGAGGGCGACCCCATCGAGGGCTGTGGCCGACCCTACTATCTGAACTTCGTGCGTTTCGAGCAGGGTGTCGAACTCGAGCCCGAGCCGGCGGCCTACGGCGGCCCGCGGTTTGACTTCCGACCGTAGCCTCGAGCACAACTCTTTCGACCGTGGGACGCCAGGTTCGGACATGGACGAAGCCGCCGTACGCGACCGGTTGCGAGAGGTCGAGGACCCGGACCTCGGAGAGGACATCGTTTCACTCGGACTCGTAAACGAGGTTTCCGTCGGCGAGGGGGTCGCGATCGACCTCGCACTCGGCGCACCGTACTCCCCGACGGAGACGGCGATCGCAGCCGAGGTGGAGTCGGTTCTGGGAGAGGACGGAATCGAACCGGAGCTCTCGGCGTCCGTGCCCGGCCGGGACGACCGCCCCGGCACGGAAGCCGTCCTGCCGAAGGTGAAAAACGTCATCGCCGTCGCAAGCGGGAAAGGCGGCGTCGGCAAGTCGACGCTCGCGGTCAACCTCGCGGCGGGGCTCGCAGACCGCGGCGCTCGAGTCGGCCTGTTCGACGCCGATATCTACGGGCCGAACGTCCCGCGGATGGTCGACGCCGACGAACCGCCGATGGCCACCGAGAAGGAAACCCTCGTTCCGCCCGAAAAGTACGGCGTGAAACTGATGAGCATGGCGTTTCTCGTCGGCGAGGACGATCCGGTGATCTGGCGTGGGCCGATGATCCACAAGGTGATCACCCAGCTTACGGAAGACGTCGAGTGGGGCGGACTCGATTACCTCGTGATGGACCTCCCGCCGGGGACCGGCGACACCCAGTTGACGATGCTCCAGACGATCCCCGTCACCGGCTCGGTGATCGTCACGACCCCCCAAGACGTCGCCTTAGACGACGCTCGAAAGGGCCTCCAGATGTTCGCCCGCCACGACACCGTCGTCCTGGGGATCGCCGAGAACATGGCGACGTTCGTCTGTGATGACTGTGGGAGCCACCACGACATCTTCGGCTCCGGCGGCGGAGAGGCGTTCGCCGACGTTCACGACCTGCCCTTCCTCGGATCGATCCCACTCGACCCCGAGATCCGCCAGGGCGGTGACTCGGGACGGCCGACCGTCCTCGGGGACGGCGAGGTCGGCGCGGCATTCCGGGAACTGGCCGGAACCGTCGCCGACAACGTCGGGGTCGTCCACCGCCGGACCGTGGCCTCGACGGCCGCCTCCGGGGCTTCTCCGGGAAGCCCGATCGCCGAGGAGTGATAACGACGGCTGTGAGTCGTTCCCGGTGATCCGGCGGGGGTTCGGGCACAGTCCGTCCGTGTCTGGACTCGTTCGGTTCCATCACCAACCCCCGCCAGGAACGGTTCGAGTGTCGTCTTCCCCCTCGTCGTCCTGGAAACCCCCCTCGAGTGAGCCAGTGATCGACGTAGCCTTCGGCAACTGTTGCCCGTTCTGTGGGCTGGTTCATCCCTCGAACGCCCACTCCGGACGCCGTGGCTCACCGTCCGGGTTCCGGGGCTGAAACTGTAGACAAGTTTTGCCCCTGTCTCAGTGAACTGCAGAAATTTGCCGGGTAGAGCCCTTCTAACCCGCAAACTTTTGAGTGTGGGGCTCCGAGTACGATCATGGAACGAGAGACAACTCGACGGAAGTTTTTATCGGGGAGCACAGCAGCCGGCGTCGTTGCGGTGGCGGGCTGTCTGGGCGAAAGCGACGATGGCAGCGGTGACGACGGCGAGCGCCCGGAGGACGGTTCCTACGAAATCTGGGCACTCGACCAGGGGACGGACGTAAACTACATCTACGAGCCACGCGGGGACGACGAGTTCGAGCAGGTGGATTCGTTCGACATCAGCGAGGACGTCGGCGAAAGCGGGCTCGTCCCCCACATGCTTCACTTCTCTCCGGACGGGGAGTACGTCGCGATCGCCTGCACTGCCGGTGCCCGAACGCTCGTCTACGATACCGACGAACGCGAACTCGTCTCCGAACTCGACACCGGCGCGGGAACGCACTTCGCCGGCTTCACTCCCGACGGCGAGTCGATCCTGGTCGACGTCATCGGCGAGGGGAAGATCAAACGGATCGACGCCGATCTCGAGGCCGAGGAGTTCGAAGTCACAGGGGAAATCGACGTCCTCGAGTCCGACGTGATCCGACAGCGCGTCGACGAGTTCGAACCCCAAGAAGACGACGGCGAGGAGTGGCTCTCCCCGATCTGCCACTGGCACGCCAACGGTCACTCGTTTCACTCGCTCGGCCCCGCCGTCGACAACGGCGGCGTCGTGAAAGTCGACTACGAGGAGTTCGAGATCGTCGACGCGATCAGCCTCGAGGAGACCCGTACGAACTGTGGGACGCTCACCTCCCCCGACGAGGACAAGCTGTTCGTCACGGCCGGCGCACCCTCGAACCACGATACCGGCGGCGTCGGCGAGTGGTACGTCTACGACACCGACACCCTCGCCCCCTACGACCCCGACACCGAGGAGTTGATCGAAGGCGAGTACACCTACGAGGACGTCGCCCGTGACTCAGAGGGGTACGACGCCCACGGCTTCTGGTTTACCGACGGCGGCGAGGAACTGTGGGTGCTCAACCGCGAGACCAACGACGGCCTCGTCGTCGACGCCGAGTCCCACGAGGTTATCGACGAGATCGAGGACTTCGGCCCCTCGCCGGACATCATGTGGGGCTCGCCGGACGACGAGTACCTGTTCGTCACCCTCCGTGGCCCCAACCCGCTTTCCGGCGACGCCCACGCCGCCGAAGGCGAGACCCCCGGCTTCTCGGTCATGAGCGTCGAGGGGCGCGAACAGGTCGACGTGATCCAGCCCGACGGGGACAACGAGGACAGCGACCTCCACGGGATCGGCGTCCGCGAGCTGTAGGCGGATCCGCGCACCCGAGATCAGGCTTCCTTCCACTTCACCGAACAGCCACGCGAGGGTTCCCACTCGAGGTCGACTTCCGCACCGGCGAGCACGGCGTCGATCGCCTCCCGCACGTGATAGCGGGTCGGCTCGTCGTCGGGATTCAGCGCGTCGTCGAGTCGGCCCTGGTAGACGAGCCGGAGCGTCCCGTCTTTGCGTGCGAACAGGAACGGGTCGGGCGTACACACCGCACCGTAGGCCTCGGCGACCTCCTGGGAGTCGTCTCTGAGGTAGGCGTCGTAGGC
>LFCJ01000605.1_pt1 | contig 22959 bp, 27 predicted proteins | sample 643141 | NCBI WGS metagenome assembly LFCJ01 (sample SAMN03766243, study PRJNA286221) | soda lake metagenome | biome: soda lake; feature: Kulunda steppe; material: water; isolation source: sample B1-Br-g2 brine of Lake Bitter-1 | place: Russia: Kulunda steppe | collected 2010-07
CCAGTCTGATTGACAGTAATTTTGTGAGCCATAGGGAGATCGTGAAACAAGTCTGCATATTGAAGCCTCAGCGAACACATTTGCGTGCAACGGCACAAGAAAAGTGCGTGTTTTTCATCTTGAATAGTCTGCAAGCCACACTTATCACAGGCACCATCGGGATGTTCCCAGCTTCTTGTCTCAACTCTCAGCGCATGGGAATGTAACCTGAAACGTGCCACACTGCGTTGTGTCTGCCTGCCTAAATCCAGATGCAGATACCTAGGTACAGAATGGGTATAAACGAGGCAAAGAGTACAAGTTACGTACTCAGGAATTAGCGCGTTTGATGAGAAAGACAGCAAGAAAAGCAATTTACTTGATTCCCTTCCTTTCCCTACTATCCTGCAGGGAAAGGTTAGGTTACTTAGCTGTATTTGCTGAACAAATGCAAACTTAGCTGAAGCCTAAGAGGCCTGCAACCCAAACCAAAACTAAAAGCGCTCATAGCAGAAGATAAATAGTGTCTGAAAGCCAGATATTTTTTTGTGAACTTCAGACTACTTGTCTGTTGTTAAGCAAACAAGGGTGTCCATCTGGATAAGCCCCCCACAGTGCCTGGCAGATGCAGCTTAAAAAGCTGTGGGTCACCTTCAAGGAAGTTCCTCGGATGGCACAGACTAGGCTGCACAGCGGCAGGAACTCTGTCAACTTTACCAAGAGAAAAAGAAAAGAAAAGACTACCGCAACAACCCCTGTTTGCTTGTAAGGGAGAAGTTAACACCTGGTGCGAGCACCAGCAAATCTCCACCATCAAACTTGGAAGAAGGTCATTAGTGAGGGTCGGGGGGGGGGTCTGAAAAGAGCCATTTGTTTTTTCTTTGATATTTTCAACCTCCTACTTGTATTTATGATTTTTGTTGCGCATTGCATAAAATGAATCATTTATTTAATCATTGAATACTCATTCTGAATGAGTGTTTAGATCAAGAGTAAGGTTTTTTACTCGAAACTGGTCTCGATCAAGCTTACTGAGGGATAGTTCAGTATGGCATTTATAGATGGTCCCCATTACTCCAATCAGAATGGTATGTAGATTTCAGCATGCACTGATAGTTTTTAATGAGCAGGCAAGCAGTCACACTTCTTGACTGGAGGCCTTTTTCTTGTAACCCTTGTAACCCTTGTATTTAGGTTCATTTTGTGGCACCGCCGTGCAAGGGTGTGTTTCAGTTCATTTTGTGGCACCGCTGTGCAAGGGCGTGTTTCAATCTAGTATGCTGTTCAGTTGCTCTTGCTAGTTGTTCCTCTGGTTGTGTGTCATCACGATATTTGACTTCAATGAGGTCACCACACAGTGTACGTCCCAGCACTAAGGGTGTATAGCCTGTATGTCACTTTAAAGGCCATTTTCCAACAGGCAGTATGCAAATAGCATCTGGTATAGAGCAGGATCGAAGTTCATTTGCTGAAAGATATGGTAAAAGCCATTGGGGTAAAGTCCTGTTGGCTACATGTGCCGGCAAGACCAGACTTTGTTGAGCCATCTGTGTTTCGCTTCCAATATCTGTAAAAAATGATGTTTCCTCCAAAATCACCTTTGCTCAAGGTTCTGATGATGAGCCTGGAAGCAATGTTATGTCTTTCTAACCCTTACCAACCTAATTCTAACCAAAAGATTTAAATTGCATTTTAACAGGTAGTAAGTGTGCAAGTATGAATCAGTTCTTGAAAGGGGCCAGCACTCAGCAAAATGTCACCTTCAAGAGGACAAGCGCTTCAAAAAGCTTCTAAGCAAGAAGAAATCAAGCAGACAAAATCGGCAAAGCAGGCTTTCTTAAGGACTACTGCACACAATGTAGGCACTCATCAGCTTCACACTACCAAAGCCGCTTTTGCACTTATCCCGAAGTGAGCAGGAATGAAAAGATGCAGTGTAGGCAGCAAAAACACTTCCTACATGAACCAAGGGAAAGGGGCTGAGGCACTCCACCAGATGAAAATGAAAAGCTAGAGATCCCATGAATATTTACTAAATATGGAAGAACCCCCTCAGCAAAGTTGCTCTGCATTCAACATAGTTCAGATTACGAGCCAGACTGGCATCCTTGCATTGAGAAAGCTTGCACAATCCACATCGCAGGGTTAATGTTTGCATTCATGAAGCAAGCTGTGCTGACGATATTTGAAGAGAAAGCGAACAATAATCACCTGAACCTCTTAACAAGTCACTGGTGTGCAGTGTTTCTAATCAATGCCACAGGCGTGGACAAGCAGCTAAATTAGGGCTATTGCAACACAAAGCATGTGCTCCTCCGGTCATGTGTTTGTAAGCACATTTATTACAAGATTCAAGAGTATTTGAGTCAAGTCTGGACCTTGAGCACACTCTTGGAGTCCCAGGACGCAAGGGCGGAGGCTCTGCAGTAAGAAACCATGTAAATATGGAGGTCAACACAAAATAACTGTCAGTTCACGACTATAAGGGATGAAATAAAAGAAAACTACGCTGGCAGCAAGACGCTCCCTACATCAATTCAGGGAAAGGAGACACATTGGTCCTAAGTGCTGCAAGTCTCCTTCACCAAGATGCTTCTCTGCACGATGATTAAGAGCATAATCTTAGGCAGAGTATTTGATTTTTGGAAGGCATGTAAAGAATAAATAAGAATAAGGGGGCTAAAAGTTTAAGTTAAAGCATGTGACTCACCTTGGCCAATTTCATCAGCGCCACAAGCCATGAACCGCTTGAGTTCAGGGTCTACCTGCTCAAGTTTTGCATGATAAAAAGCAATAGATCAGATATGTGTGAGATAGGCAGGAAACACATACTTTCTGAGCTTTTCAATAACCGAGAAGCAAGGCATCAAGTCTTAAGATAGATCAAATTCTAAAAAATGCAAACATAGGAAAATAGCACTGGGAAAATAGCCCTTGAATTGCAAATTATCAGACAAAGCTGGTGCCTCACATCTCAGCTGGCTGCAATTTGTCCATTGGTGAATTGGTGCATTCTAGTTGGATATAACTGGAACAGTCATTTGCACTGCAGGCCCTGGTGGCGACCCCTTCTTTGACTATAGCTGGCTAGCTGTTGAAGAACTAAATCAGCAAGTATCTGGCATTGGAGCTCCTCAACATGGCAACAAATCGACTTACCTCCCAAATTTCCATGCTGCATTTAAGTCCCACACGCACTCGAACCATAGAATGGGTTATGCCATCTCAAAAACAGGGCTCTGGTATCACTCTCATTACCAGAGTCTGCTTCCACACGTCCACAAAGGTATCAGCAACGCAGTTTCGAGCATGTCCAATCTCTCCCTCCTAATGAAACACAATGTCTTTCACTATCGCACACTGTCCGCTTTGACAAGTCCACTAGCCTTCTGTGCCCACTCTGTCAGCAAGCAGAGAGTGCTCTCCCTTTCAAGCTGTCAACACAACCATTCCTGGAATGATCACGGAACGCCATAATGTTGCCTGCAGGCTCGTCTAGAAAGCCATCAGTAAAGGCTCTCTAGCAGGATGTTTGGTCCATTTGGATGCCAGCAGCACTAATCGTTTGGCCCAGCAAAACCTTGAAATCTAAAAAGGTTGCACTTCACACTATCCTTCTTGGTGTAGGCCGCTCAATCTATACCTCAAACGCAATGCATCATCTTTAAGTGCTTGGCCTTGATTCACAAAGGATCCACAAGACTGCCTTTAAATTTGCATGCTCACTCCGTGCAATATGCGCACAAACTGGCGCTCAAAAAAACAGATCAATCTCAAGGCCTTGATATGGAGCAGGGGGCTACCAGCCACCCTCCAGATCCCCACTATTTATCTTTTCCATTGGTGGAGTCTCACGGCATTTCCGGTCAATGTGTCTCCTTTTCCTTAATTGATGCAGGGAGCGTCTTCCTGCCTGCATTGTTTTTTCTCCTTTATTATTAAGCTCGACACAGGTGTGCCTGTGATCACACCTTCTTCAGGTCGTTGGGTGCCACCCCTGGGTGGTCTATGTGGGCACGTAGGATCTCCAGTGTTGTCTCAAAGATGTCAAAGTGGCCTGAAATGGGAAGGAAGATTTAAGGTGTGAAACAGATCAAAGTTACAGGATGCAGATTCTTATGCGTAGAGCATCCATTGCCTACAATGAAGCAAGTCTGGCAAATGATGGTAAACTCTGTTATACCTGACTCTCCAATGAGAGCCCCACGCATGCTGGAGAAGATGAGGTGCTGTGCGCCACACCTCAAGGCAGCCTGCAAAAAAGCAGCCAAGCAGGACGCAGGAGGGAAGAGTGCCTGTGGCAAGATCAACCAAGCCCGCTGCGTGCTACTGAGGTGATCATATGGACTGCAGTGCACAGAGAGAAACTGAGAAGAGGAACAGGAAAACAACCCAACCCAAAACAATTGCAGTGACATATCCTGGTGAGCTTGCTGCTGGTCTTACTTGTTCACGCGTCCTGCTAGGGGCATCTGTTACCATGCCAATCTAAGTTGCATATGAATACATCTTGCTAAAATCTCGCTTAACTAAAATCCAGAGGCCTTTAAAAGGAAAGATAAACTAAAAAATTTGAACACTCCTTCAAGAGGCAATACGTATCACCTGCTTCTGTTTGTATGTCTCATTGTCCATGGATGCCAAGATAGTGTGCAGTATTGGTATGTTTTTCTCTTCAACTCTAATGCCAAAGCTGTTCCAGTCAAGCTCTGGCTCAAACGGCTGGTAAACGTTGTCACCTAGGAGTTCATAAGTAAAACATATACGTAGAGCATTACAAATTTGTGAACCACCAGGTGTGTGAATGCAGGTGGAGTGTACAAATATAAAAACTAGAAGTATGGATCTGAACCTGCTTTGCAAAGTGATCAAATCGACATTTTTTTGCATGAAGCATGTTTGTCAGAACAGAATAACCCTGCTTAAGCTTTGTGTGCATCATTCAGTGGACTCAGCGAGGAGTCCAAACATTGTTTGGGTCACTAGTATGCAAGTGAAGGCCTTACCAATAATAACAGGTACGCAGCCAGAAACTGCTGCTATAGTCTGCCTGTTTCCATGGCCCCCACCCTGCAAAGCACATATGTTCTAAAGCTATGAACCAATGCTTCTATTTCAACTTTGAGGTGACTAGAAACAAAGCATGGGACAAAAAAATATGTAGTGAGAGGCACGTATGCATGTACAGTTACACAGCTACAGAATGCAATTGACAGGCCCACAGACTCGCCAAACCTGAGTTGCCAGACAGAACTTGGATGTCTTGAGCTTCATGCCAAGGTTTTTTGTGCGTAGAAGGATTTCATAGCCTGTCCTATTGTGATGGTACGAGTGCACCTGAGGGGATGATCAAGAGGGATAAGAGGGGCAAACTGATGGTTTCAGTGGTCTGTTTCACACTGTGCTGGCATTCCTAGCTTTGATACTGCGTCCTCAAAATGATGGCCTTCCTCTCTTTCCAATTCAGCAGTTCATAGACTTAAACATCAGACACTAATTGGGCCACATATCAGTATGTGCAAATGCAGCTGATTTGTAGATTCATTCGTTGCCTGGCCATAAATCTTGGGTAAACTTACTCTTTGTCGCACACCAGCTGAATACATGCGGCCTCTTGGCCCACAATTAAATGGCCATGGCTTTGATGTATCTGTAGGGCATTTTTCAAGAGATATTAGTCTATGAAAAGCAAATGTGTGATGTTTCAGTGACTGCCCTGCAAATACAGGGAAGGAACAGGGAGCAACAGCTGGAACCTCAGCATGAAAATGATCCACCCCCTTGCATTGGCTGTAGCTCACCAGGTGGTGCATCGCCGCAGACACGACCAGCATGGAAAAAAGTCTGCATGTCCAATGCGTGTACACACACTGCTTGAAAATGAGCGATGTCAAGCAGGAACACATAGTTGCAAGTATGTTGAGCACTTGGAGGGCGGCTAAAACGTCTAATACAGCTTGCATCCAGCAATGGCTTGGAGTGGTTATGTGGGCCAATTGCCTAAGAATGGCTTACTTGACAGTTGCGGGGCTACTTGGTTTTGATAATCATAAAGTAGAAGAAGTGCCTGCACCAATTTGCAAGCATGACTTATGATGCACCGGGCAAGGAGGCTGACATGTAGACAGTATCCTTGGTTATAGTTCTTCAGGGTTTAGGCCTCCGTACACACCACATTGCGGTCTGGTGGATTGGTGAATCGTGGGTGCAGAGGAGACATATCATGGCCATACGCAGCCGTTCCAGCCACAGGGACAGGCACCACGACATCCTGCATTGTATGAAGACAAGGTGTTAACCGTATGAATGTGCGCAGTCCTGCTCAATAAAGTGGCAGTGTGATGTCGTTGAGTTCTATTTTGTTCATCTTAGCTACCAGATAATGAAGCGTGTCTACAAGTGCAGCACATTATGGGGCATGGGTTGTGCATCAGAGCCTACCTTTCAGACAGAACAACTGCAATACAATACGCTCGCAGTCATGTTGTTGAGCCAATGTGTTGAGAATTGCCTTACAATTAGGGGTCAGTAAAGAGGGTCCAGCATGCCATGTAGAGGCTCTAAAGTGCATTTGGGCTATTTGAGCCTCTACAGAGCCTCTTTGCCATTTTTATAGACCCACTTTACTCAACCCTCCTTACAATATATCCTGTCCTACGTAGTCTGTATACAGACTGAGAATGCAATGTGCAATCATGTTAGGGCAATCATGCCAGTACCTTGCCGGGTTTGTGGGCAGGCTCCCAGACAAGCCCACTCCTGGGACCACCAAGACTTTGCTCGTAGCTCAGGTAAACATGCCTGCATACCAACCAAGGAGAAAGAAAAATGCTTCTTCTTAAAATCCACCCATGCTTCCACAAGAGTTCCTTCCACAAAGAGCATTTACTACATCGAATATAGTGTTCCATTGGTGTCAAGAAGCTTTTGAAGGCACTTGTCTGTTGCCATGTACCTGTGCACGCCCCAATGTGTGAGCCAGGTAAGGCCGCCAAGAATTCCATCTGGTAGTCCTTCAATTCTGTCATTGAACCTCCTCAGCTCCTTCTTTCCCCAGTCGCCTGTGCATAATCATACCATAGTTATGCCATGGTCTTTTTAATCCTATTTGCTGACATACAATACAATCAACAGTTTTTTTTTTTAACTCTCATCTCATAAATGTTTGTCGCAAGATGCAGCAAGCTAGATAGAAAGCTGATTGTTGGCATCAAGCAGCATTCATGCGTGCAGCATTCATGTGTGCAAGCACAAGGCAATGCACAAGACCATCTGCTCACCCCCATGAATGACAATGTGCTTTGACATGCCCCCAGTGTGGTTCATGTATGGCCAGTGAGATGCAATGTATCCCACTACCCTCTTGAGCTTGTAGTGGTCTGATAGGTGCCGCATATAGACCTGAGGCACAAAAGCGTAACAGTATCTCAGGAAGCCGTCATCGTAAATTACGCACATCCAATCCGGTGAAGGGAATCCAAAAGTGCATGACATAATCTATGCCAAGTTCGATCTTGTTGGTTGATAACGAGGGCGACCCTTTCTTTTCAAGGCAGTGTACCTTGCACCCGCATCTTGGCTATGGGTGCTGTTAAGAACCAGCACATTGAGAAGGCAATCTTGGGGGTTAAATGAAGCTTTTAGGGGTCTGAACAGACGTGCAGATTGGATTGTGGCATAGGTTGTCAAAGGTCAATAACGCCTGATGTGTTGAAATGGGATGTTGCGAGCCACAATGCTTCAGTCAAGAAGCATTGCCCTTCTTCTTCTGAATGTGCTATCTTAATTCTGACTGTTTTCTCTTTGTGCTTGCAGCAAGAGTATTGATACCGTCAAAGACTGGCTTTGATCATCATCATACCCATTGGTCTATATGGCTTACACAGGGCAACTTGCTATGTAAATTTAGCCTATCCCGGGGGTACCAGAGCAAAAGTTATGAAATGTTCCTTGCTTGTGAAATGTAATGTTATACAAAGATTTTATTGCTGATTAATTTTAGGCTAATACTGAAGACTGTTTGGGCCAGGATGATTGCTCTTTTGGGCAAAAACACACACATTTGATGGGCCAGTCCGCCTCGACCACAGCCCATTCTACCCTCAAAGCACCATGGAAATAATTCCTTTATGTTTTAAAACAAGTATGGATGCTGAAATCCGGGATTGGAGGGGGTTGATTTTGGTACCTTTTTGCTGGATTCTTTTAAGGTATTGACCCAAAATGCACACCTTGCCAACCAATGGGTGTTTTTAATCTATTGTTCTTGCGATGATGTTTTATTTATCACACCAGCATCATAAAACCCAGCAATCATGTACCTACTTCTTGCAGTGGGTGATCTGGTGTGGAGACTTGACTATGAGATGTGGGGTTTACACTGCAAAAGGTAAGGCATGGGGCCCCTGGTCAGCTAGTTTCAAGATAGATCGCCTTGGGTAGCTGGTGAATAGGGATACATTTGGATGTTGAGTTTAAAACTAGCCAGTCAGGGGGCCAATACCCTAACGAATCATTACAAACGCATACCCATTCAGGCCTCAGATAACCCCCATTTGCTATTATGCACTAGGTTCTCTATGCACACATTCCTTGCTGGTTTATAGGATTAAGCCCAGCAGGCTTTATGATGAAGCAATAAACCTGTGAAAGTGCAAAGTACTATTTATTGAGCACTCAAGTTGATTGACTCAACTCAAAACCACAGATCAATAGATCATCTTCATTGTAGGCTCCTAGTTAAGTCTTGGGCACTGCTTAAATGTTCATGAAGCTAGTAGCCCTGTGTTTTGGTGGTGCCCTGAAGAATTAGACACCAATAGGGATGGTTTATGGCACGCCATTTAAGAGGTATGCCAATCTAAGTCACAATCTTTCAGGATTGTTATAAATGATGGGGCCTTTGAATGGGCTGGTTGAGGAATGACCCCGGTAAATAAACTGGCCAATCCCCAGTCCAGCCCTGAGCCTGATGGTTGATTGGGTAGTTGGAGTTGATCTGCGCATCAAGGAGAGCCTGGCTTTCTCACAAAATCTAGGTGATTATACGCCAAAATCCAGCATGCACTGGATTCCAAAAGTTTCCTACAATTGGGTCCCTGTCTGCCCTCTGTTGACAGTTGGCCACACTTGTGTCCTCTGGAGCATTTATGGAAGGATGCACAGATATATAAATCTTTAGTTTTAACCTCACACATGAAAATTTTACCTGCTGTGCATCACTTAAAAGCTGGAGGTGCATAACAAAAAGTATGCTTCACATGATAATGCTCCTTGAGGCATTGTTTAATCTGATGTCCTTTAAGTGGAGCCACAGGAGTGGACTTACTGGGATAAAGAACAAGTCAGCCTTGTCAGGGTCTGCTGTTCGTGCTCCACTGCTCAGAAAGCGCTGCATTAAGCATTTTTAGCACAAGAAGAATGGCGTTAGCACACAAAAAAGGCAAATAAAGCTTTGTGGAATTTCTTGAAGGTTATCGCCCATAAACTTTGAGGGATAAGTGCGAACACTTGGTTGCTGTTCAAACAAACTGGAGGCAGTCTTATGCATGCAGATAGGTATTGACCTTTGCCTTCATTTCATCTTTTGGTCCTGTTGACGTGCTCAAGCGAACAAACAGGCTCGTTCGTTGCAAGTTCATTCCTAGCAAGGCACTGCAACAAGCTTACGACACAAGGAGCAAAAGGTGCCAACATTAAAGCGCGTGCAGGAGAACGCTAAGACAAAGTAGAAAATGTAACAAAAGTATTATGCAGCTGCAATTGTGGCGCAACACAGTGCAGTTGGCCTTCACAAAGCTGACCTGCCAGAAGAGGAAAAAGGTTGGGCGATCCACACGTGTGCGCTGTTGCCTAAAAAACGCAAAAACATTTTTCATGTCATACATTGTCTTGAAACAGTAAAGCAGAAAAGCTCTTGCATGAGCGTCATTCATTTTCCAGGGTTGCAAGCTTCTAGGTCACACTCTCTGGTCAATGCATTCTATGTACCTCGGCTTCTTTTGGGTTGCTGCTGTCAGGATTACATCAGTTGTAAGCTTGACAACTCAATTAAACAAGGTTCTATTCATTCACGGCATTTAACATTTGTAAGATTGTAATATCTCTTGTGTAACATTGGCTACATGGTCTCCTCTAAGGATTGCCACACAATGCATGCTTTTCACTCTTCTTCAATCCTTTTCTCTGAAAGTATAAGCATTTGATGCACACATGCATTAAGTCTTAGAAACACACCAAGGCAGCAATATGAAGCAGCTTTGCATATGCATACCAAGCATTGTATTCTAGAGGAAGCTCGTACACGTAAACCCATGGCCGCTTAGCACGTGTTACGTATCCAGCCCCAGCAAGGATTTGGGTCTGACCAGAATCATCAAGGGAGAGTGAGCAGTCTGTGCCAAAGTGACCTGCGCCGTGTGGGGTTCGATCTTTTAGATCCTATCTCTCTAGAAACCTCCAATGAGCTCAGGACACTTTTGAAGGTCAAGCAAGAGAAAACATTTAAGGACATGACCAAACTGCTTTGCAAAACATCCTTTAGATAATCAGTTCCCTTACAATGGTTAAACACATGTTACCTGGAAAGCAGTGACAGAAACCTTGTACACAAGTCCCTCTGTTGTTGCAGCGGTTCAGGCATTGCACATCTGCCAAGCAGGGCTGCATGCCCTCAAACCCCATTTGTGAGCACAGTGCGGAAAGTTCTTCAGTAGAGAGGAGCTCATGGCAAGAAGAACCCTTTCTTCCTTTCGGACAGTCACACCTACAACATCAGATTCAAACGTCATATCCGTGGTTGTGTGTGGTTATTGAGCACACCAAAACTCTGCACCGCATGGCTGCTTGTAACCGGTACACCGTGGGAGGCCTGTGTGCCCTCACACCTCATTGATGACATACCTGGAAAGTTCTTCATTGCAAGTCCCATATTTTTGGCACGCTGATGGACAACGTGATGGGCGGGAGGCGATCTGCAATAGGCCAAGTAAATGCAAGCAAGGCCAAGGCTCATGAGGGCCCCAAGGCAAACACACCGCCTTGTTTTTGCAATCCCACCCTGAGTCTGCCTAAACATGAAGAAATTTCAAAGCATGAAGAAATTTCCGTTTTACACAAAAAAACAAACAATGCTCGCCCTGTATTTTGTGTTATCCTAGGTGTGCCTGTCTTTGTTACTGGGTATTCTTAGGTAAAAATACTCATGACGAACTTGGTGGTGTTTGTGCCACAAGGAGGCCCTCATAGGTGACACATGACGGCCAAACATGGCACCCGAGGCGCATTCATGGTGTGAATTTCACTCACCCGGTCAAGGATCTTCAAGTCTCCATGCTCTCCTCTACAATACATTATTTTGGAAATGAATACTACGGCCAGGAGCACGTAACCCGTCATCTTCAAGGGGCAGGAGAGGGTGGGGATGCATGCAGAGCAACTAAGTTAATGAGTTGCGATATTTTTTTGGATGGTAATATTGAGCAAAAATGTTTCTTGCCTCGACCCACTCATATCCGATCATTCTAGATCCCCACTCATATCCGATCATTTTCGCTATTCTAGATCCCCACTCATATCCGATCATTTTCGTTATTCTACTGGGTGCATCTATGCGACGTTTTGCTTAATGTTTCTTTCGTTAAGCTGCTGTCCTCGATCTCTGCCTGGATAACTGTTTGAAGTACCCTGTGTTGTGGCGTCACAAGTGCTGCTGTGCATACGATTGTGCATTAATGGGGTATACCGGCCAGTGCGTGTCCTTTTACACTGTCAAACCTTGTTTGTGGCGGTGAACTCTACTTCTTTACAAGATACACTCATTCCTTTAAAGGAACAAATTTGTCTCCCTCTTCTGTGAAAAACCTTGGAGGCCCTGTATATTTTGCATGCCTTGCCTAGTCAGAATTAAGGGCACAGCAAACTTTGCCATTTGATTTCAGACATCATGGATTACTTTTTGGCTGGCGAAGATCAGCCACACACCATTCAGCCAGACGACCAGACTGGTGCTTAACCCTAACTTGCAAGTTACAATTGTGACTTGTGTGATGCACATCAGTTGTGTTGTATGTTAAGGCTTTAGGGTTAATAAATGCCCATGATAAATTCCTTGGTTTTATTTTTGAACTAACCAAAAGAGGGTTCAAAGTTAAGTCCAAAATAAGCTTCTCTTGTGTCACAGTAAGTCAAAGTGACTCACTAGTTCGGAGATTGAAGTAACCAATAGGACAACCTCAAAGTGGCAAACTCTCACCAAACGTGCGCATAATATCAGGCTAAAGCCACAGGTCTCTGTGCACACTAGAGCATTTCAGTGAATCCCAGGGACACTCCAGGACTGCTTTGAGCCCTGATGGCTCTTGTCAGAAGCTAGATCGAGACCACATGTGCGCCTGCCACTGCCCAAGCATAAGAATGATGCAAGTGCACAGCCAGTCTTCTCAAATATATATATTTCATTATATACATGGTCAGGTTTCCCGACCAGACTGGCACCCTGTGCCAGCGGGCACCAACTTCTAACCAACCAATGCGTACTCAACACAAGCCTCTGTTTTGCCGCACAGGGCAACTAGTTGATGTCCGTCAGCAAGGACTCCATGTGTGCCAGCACCTATTGCGCCTTCCTTTGGAGTCTTGCACCTGTACACCACAAGCACAGGCCTTGCACGCACGCCCAGCGTCTGTCGCTGAAAGCGACACAGCCATACCACGCAGCACTGGTGCTGCTGCCAGCGGCCCACCTGCGCTCAAGCTCAAGCTTCTGCCCGTGCCCCCTCCTCTGCAATGACAATAAGGAGGAGGAGCACCAGGACGCTCCGTTATCTATTACCAGCCACAGTCTCTGGTGGTGGTGCTGCTGCTGCAGCTACTACTGCTGCTGTGCAAGCCCTGCGCTCCCCGACCGCCGCCGCCTAGCCCGCACCCGCTTGGCAATGCTTCCAGGCTCAACGTCCAATACCCCCCCCTCTTCAGGCCCCCTGCGCAGGGGTGTTGGAGTGGCAGCCGTTATGCCCTCCATAGCCACTGCGGCCGCCACTTTCCTGCCTCTGCTGCCCGGGGCCTGTGTGGCCCTGCCTACACCCTCGCCTATAGCATCAGACAGCACAGCCTCCGCCGCCTCTTCCCCCTCCAAGGCCCCCCCCTCCCCGTTCAGCCCCCTCCCTCTGCTCTGCCTTCCAGGCGTGGAGGGTACGGCCGCCACCTGCAAACCAGGCACAGCCACTGAGTGCCGCCCACGGCCGCGCCGCCCGCCCCCAAGGCCGGCCTCGTGGGCAGGGCCATTGCTGGCAGGCGCTGCCAGGGCAGGCTGCAAGGCTGGTGTGAGCGGCATGTCTGCACTGCCCAGGTGGTCGCTGGGGTTCGTGTTGGTTAAGTCGTTGAGCGAGGCCTGCTGTTGCAGAGAGGCTGCACCTGCATGCATGCACGCACACAACTTGGAGCTACAACCAGGTCGCCGGAACAAGCTGGGTTGGGCTGTGGGCGGGCGCATGTGCACGTGTACGTAGGTGTATATGTGTGTGCGCGTGCGACGCGTGCATGGGTGCACATGCATGCACCGCTCCGGTGCTCCTCTTCAGTAGGCAGCTGCAGCCAGCCTTTTGGCAAACAGGCACCTGCCTAAATTTACGGAAGTGTGCAGTTTGGCCCAAATGCAGGGCGCATGAGTCGTGCCAGCTGTACAAGAGTAGCTTGTTGGGTTCAGATGCACACACATACACACACACACACCACTCCGCTCGGGAGCAGGTGGGCAGAGGCGGTCAAGGCTGAAGGGATCACTTTCCTGCAATGCAGGCTACATGAGGAGGATGCAGGTTACATGAGGAGCTCATGGTTGAGGAATCAATGAGGATGCATGGAGAACAAGGGGCAATTTCGGTTCATCTGCAGACCCATGGGCATTAGGGCAAATGGGGCAGGCGAGGCACAAGCACACAGAAGGTGAGGCAGCTGAGCTGCAAAAGCGGGAGCATGGACGATGGGGTGCTTGCTGAGGCCTGCGCGGGCATCCTTAAGGCAGAACTGACTTTTTGGGGTGAGGCTTGCACGCAGGTGGCTTTCATCCCCCAATGCTGTGCAGCCACAACATGCCTTGTGCGCGATGTACACATGTTAAGTTTCCGTACCCGCGCCTGCGCGGCCCACACGCACACATACCTTGTGAGCGGCTGGCCGCCATCCAGTGGCGGGGCTTGCCGCCCAGCAGCGCTTGCACCACCGCGCGCCCGCGTGCACGCATCACACCGCCGCCGCCGCCCGGCAGGCCGCACAATGCTGCGTACACTTCAAAGTACGCCAGGCCCATGCACACATGCCACGCGCTGTGCCAGAACCTGCAGGGCACACGCGCGCAGCAGAGTTGGCGGACACGCACATGCCGGGGGAACACGCACGCCATAGCAAGGGTAGGCAGACTACCGGCTCGATGAGCAGGCAAGGAGCGTGGGTGGTTGCAAAAGGAGCGTGGGTGGTCGTGAAAGGAGAGCGCATGGCGTGCGCAGACCCAGAAGGGGGGAAGGTAGCTATCAATGTTACACATTGTCAGGGCCGTGCTAGACTGGCTGCCCCCTGCAGGCCCAGACGATTTGCATTCAGCGCGCTAGGCTCACAAACGTTGTGGCCATGCGCAAGAAAGATGTTGTAACTATGCGCTAGGCGCGCGCGCGCGCACACACACACACACACACACACACACACACACACAGCGGCCATGTGCTGGCCACACGTACATTGTGAACATGTGCAAGGCATGGGCAATGTGAACATGCGCAAGACATGGGCATTGTGACCGAGCGCTAAGCACGCAAGTATTGTGGCCATGCGCTAGACATAAGCATTGTGACCATCCAGGCAGACGCCGAGGGGCCAGCCAGCATGCTCACAAGGTATGCACGCTTGTGGTCTTGTGCACGTGTGCATTACACAAAGAGGCACCCCTTCAGGGGGGGCATACCTGCCCCAGAGGGCCTGGCCTTGCACCAGCCCTGCGCACCAGTAGCCCGTGCCCCACTGCGCGCAGGAGGCATAACCCTAGCCTGGCCTGTTGCAGCCACAAACACAATACCCAGCTGCGCCAGCGAGGCATGGCCTCGCGCCCCTGCCGTGCGCACCATTACCCCGTACCCCAGGCCTGCGCACCAGTAGTCGCCAGGGTACTTAACGGGCACCACGAAGCAGGAGAAGCCCAAAGCGCAAAAGAGCACAGTGCGCGCCATCACCCCTGGGCTGTAGTGCGTGACTGCGCGCGCGGGAGCAGCGGATGTGGGTGTACGTGTGCATGGGACCCCACGAGGCACAGGGCACAGGGCTCAGGCAGGGGCCCGCTTGTGCGGGGTTGAGTGCGTGAGTGGAGGTTGGTTGCTGCAAGGTGCGCATGCGCTGTGCAAGCTGATGTCGCGCGTGGCCGCAAGCCAGGGCGTGTCCCAGGGTGCGCTGTTGTTGTGGAGCACAGCCGCCCTCCCCCACAGGGCCTGAACTCACACGAGGCGCAGCATGCAGGGCAGCAGAAACACGCATGCGCTTTCAGAGCCAACCACCACCACCATGTTGTTTGGCCAACACAGTCCGCCAGTGTGCCGCTTTATAAGCGCAGTCCACCGGTGTGTGGCGAGCAAGGGCCTCTTTTGACCCACTCCAGGGCTTGCCATGCCAAATGCTCTACTCCCGTCACCTGACCCCTGCACCACGACTCCTGCAGCCACACACGCCTAGACTCACAAATGCACATGCGGCTGCGCCTGTCCTTTTTCATGCACCTCGCACACGCACCTGCGTGGCGCACAATGGCGCGCGCATCCACCAGCAGCTGCAAGGCAATGGTGAGCACCACGCACGTGCCCGTGTACACCGTGAACCGCTGCAGGCCTGCGCTGCTGGGCTTGGTGACCAGCAGGCCTAGCAGCGAGCAAGGCAGCACAACGTTGGGCAGGGCTGCAGGCAAAAGGGCGGCAGCGCAGATCAAGTCTGATTGGCCGTGTTTCGGGGAGTTGCAGGGGTGTTGTTTAGAGGCTTTAGTTCAACTAAATTAGTTGTCAAACCTACCGTAAGAACCCAGGCAATGGGCAGGCCTGGAGAAATGCAGGCGCGTGTGGAACTCAATAGGCAGCACACGCAGACTGAATGGCCGTGGTGGGCCGGTTTGTTCAAGTTTGCTTTCTTTTGGCACCCTAGGAACCACAGGGCAAGTTTGCTTTGCTTTGGTACCCTAGGAACCACAGGGCACCCGTGCCTTGCTTGAGCAGCAGGCGCTGGCCGGGTGGCAGTTTGGGCCTTGCAGGCGCGCACCCTCTGGCGTGCCGCACTCACAGGCAATGTATGGATGGTTGATGCCTAAGATGTGCACTGTCGAACGCGCAAGCATCAGGTTGGCAAAGATGATGTCCACGATGCGCCAGCCTGCACGAGCAGCCCCAGCACCAGTCCAGCTGAGTTATGGTGCACACAATATGCCAGCCTGCTTGAATGAGCACTCTGGAATGGCCGAGATGGTGTCCACGATGTGCCAGCCTGTGCGCATAGCGCAGGCGGCAGAGGCAGAGGAAAGGGTGGAAGATGTCCGGCAAAAGGCCGCCACGCATGCCGCCACGAGGCGCGTGAGCAATGCGTCTCTGGACCAAGCGTCGGCTCACCTTCACCTTCACCTTCACCTTCACACACACACACACATGCATCCATTCACGTGCACACCTGCACCAGGCAGGCCCAGCCAGCGTGCCTCCCCCAGGCCCCCTGGCTTGTGGACTTGCAGGAAGTGGTACAAGATGGCCACCAGCAGCCCCGCCGAGTAGATGAACTGCAACGCCACAGACAGTCCACCCTCGGAAGCTGAGCAGCACTGCTATTGCCATTGCCGCACAGGTGGCACAGCAGAGGGGGGCGCCAGCGCAGGGCGGGCCCTGGTGGCTGTGCTGTTTCGCAAGCAGCAGTCCTGCTGCAATGACCGAGGTAATGAGCTGCAAGGTAGGGCCCAGCAGTTGCAGCCGGGCTTTAGCATCCGGGCAGTTGCAGCAGCAGGACCATTGGGGCTCTCCCCGTGGAATGCACCTTGCCCTTGTGAGAGAGGGCTGCGTTCTACTGGCGCGCACGCGGAAACAGGAGCAAGGGCATGAGCTGCATGGCTGGACCAGGCTGAAGTCCGAGGATGCCTGTCAGAGGGCATGGGGCTTTGCTGTCTGCAAGCATGCTGTGGTCTGTGCTGCACACTGTTCTACACACCACAATGCAATGCTGTTCTTTGCTGCGCATTGTCCTTGGTACCACAACGCAATGCTGGCCTTTGCCGTGCGCTGTTCTTCTCACCAAAACACAATGCTTGTCTATACTGTGTTATATTACACAGCACAACGCCAGCATGTACGTCTGAACGTGCAGTGAGCACTGCGCGTGCGCACCCAAGCCATTGCGCATTCGGCCAGGCCTGCCCTGGAGGCCGTGGGCTCCAGAGCTCGAGGCTTGCTAACTCTTTTAACTTCAAGCAGCGGATGTAGGGCAAAGGTTGCTTGGCCACTGCCTCTGGGAGGAGCTTTGCAGCCCGGCAGCCGCCACCTCCACCACTGCCCCAACAAAGACTGTTGTAGCCGCCTCCTCAGTCCCTCAAATCGCTTCAAGCAAACACACATATGCACAGAGACGCTCTTGCGTACAGACCCATTTCCACAAATTGCAACAAGTACGCCTGGTGTGTGCGCCCGTGCATATTGCTCACGAGCACACAGGCTCCAGCTCCCATCCGGGCTCACCAAGTCGCTGCGGCGCCTGCTCATCAAGAAGAGCCGCAGGGTGGGCAAACAGGCGGTCAGAGACAGAATGGGCAGGACATCAAGCACAGATCCAGTCCTGCATGGCACGTGTACACAGCGGGCTCACAGCACAGCCGTGCAGGTATTTTTTGGTATGCAGGTGGCAGCCATGTGACCACGAGCTTGCCTGTTTCATGTGGCATCACGCAGGGCCAACTAAGCAAAAAAATAAGCCTTGAAAGCACGGTGCAACATCAATGCAAGTCAATGCGCATGACTGCAGCCACGTCACCTTGCAGGGTGACATCGCAAGCGTGCGCTCGAGCTTGCAAGCTGGCCTCACAAGTGTGACAGCTCATTCCAGAAACTCAAGAAAGATGAGCACTGTACTCCAGCACTGACTTGTGGGCGGACAATTAATTAATTAAAAGGTGCCGCATCATTGTACACCTGTCAATCTGATTGGACACGCCTGTGCATAGAGCCAGTTTACCTGATGTGCTGCACTGCATCTGGCAGATGAAAGGCATGATCTTCACCACTGCCTTCCATTCTCCCCCACCTTTATTTCACGATGTTTGCTAAGCCTGGATGCGTTGGCCATGGAGAGCTGAGTGAGTTGGGCATGACAGGTAAGCGCGACATGTGAACTCGCACTGGGTCGCTCTCTTGTCAATACTCAGGGGTGCTTGGGGCGGCTTAGCGCTGTGCATTGCTAGTCTTTTAGTCTAATAAGCTTGGTTGCCAAGCAGGGAAGTTGCCTGACAAGCGCCACATCCACTGCACACAAAAAAATCTCACCCAGGCTGGCGGGCAAGATATGCAACTATCAAAAGAGATGAGACATGCATGTGGCAGTTGAGAAGGCACACTGCAACTCATCCCACCTCTTTCCAAGGTGCACCCGGCCTCCGGTTAGTGAGGCCCTGTGCAAATTGAATTAGCCGGAAAGCACGTCCATAAGCGAGAAAAAATATAATGTAGTGCCCAATGATAAACTGAAAAAATGGAATGGTCATGTTAAAGAAGGGGTCGAGGATCGCTGGCCGTTATCTGTGCCTCCGAAAACTTGGAGCGGGACAATTCTCTGAAGTGCATGAAGTCCAGGATCTCGCATGCAAGGACCGGGACGCCAGGGTATGTGTGCCAGGGATGGCAGCTTGGGCGTGCTTGGTGCTGAGTGCGTGCAAATAATGGGGCTGTGGGCCAATGAGGGCGAAGCAGATGATTTATAATTTGAATGAGTCAGGGATTTGAATGAGGAAGAAGCATCAGCTGACACATGCATGATAAAAACCCATGCACTGAGTTGGAGCTAGCTGTCAGCGAGAGTGCGAAGCTCATGCGGCCATGTATGTTCATTTGGTGGCATGCTGCTACATTCTTTCATTTGAAGTTGCAATTTAGCAGAGGATGGTGCACCTCTTGCAATGACATGGCCTTTCGCCAAGGAAAGGCCATTGAAATGGATCTCTCCTCCCTCTTCACATGTGCAGTTTGCCATCAAGATTGAGAAGCGCAAGGATGAGGGGCCATCTGTGAAGCAGGAGCACAAGGTGAGGAATGAGGGGTCACTTGTAAGGGCATATGTACGTGTATGTGTGTATCACCGGACGCCTTCTAAATGATAAGAGTCAGGCAAAGATAACGACCTACAGTGAAGTTGTTGTTCTTTGTTTATATCACTTGAGGCTTTAAGAGGATGCAAAACCCAAGGTGCAAATTATGCCGACTTGCTTGCAAGTTCCAGTCCGTTGCTGTGCACATGTGTCAGGGGCACCTCCTATGCATTCCCATCCAGCACTGCGATGCAGAAAGCTTCAAGTGTAAGGCTTTTCAATAAGGAAAGAGCTCCCGATGCATGTGCGTAAGCGGAGACCCTTGCCATTGGGACAGCCGTACCTTGTCCATGGCCACCCTTTCCTCATTTTCACTTGTGTACGCTTTGCAGCGCAGAATGTCGTCCCTATTTATCAAATGCAGCTCTGCCTGTGTCATTCCTTGTCGTTCTTATCCAGCTCAGCACCATTTATGCCTGCCCCTTACTTGCAGGTGCTGCAGCGCCTGCAAGAGGCATGCCCGCTCATCTGCCACACCGTCAAGTTCGGGACCCATTCAGATGGCCGCTTCTTCATAGTCATGCATGTGGGTCTCACAGTGAATGCACATGGGCTTCTGACTCAGAGGAATACATGAGGAATGCATGAGGGTCACTGTTGTTTAAGTTTCTGGGTTGGGACCTTGTGCACGTTGGCAGTGTAGGGGCTTCATTGAAGCTGCTGTGCGTCAGAGGTTGGTGCGGTGCCTGGTGAATGATGATCCACACATTGGATAAAGGGTGAGGGTGCAGCAGGGTGCTGATGTTGCCATTGCCTCAGCTAGCCTTAACCCTGGGTTCAAAGCTAAGACCCTTGGTGCTTCTTGAACGCTGCCCACTTTCTTTGGTGTGCTATGAAAGCCAGCCCCTGTGTGTGCACAACAGGCAGAAATGCAAACAAACACACCCACTCCCGCACGCGCTTCCGCATGCACTCTCACCTGGCCCCCCTTTAAGGGGGTGTAGGCCATCACACAATGCTCCTTGGCGCAGTGCACTTGTCACGGGTGCCCTGCCAGCCTGTTGCTGCAGCATGCACACAGACACACACAAAGCTCGCTCTGTTAGTGGGCCCGTGCCGCTGTGCTGCGCAGCTGCTGGGCGTGAACCTGGTGGAGGCGCGCAAGGCTTGGCCCCAGGGCCGCGCGCAGCCCGGGTCAGCTAGGCACATCGCGCTGTGCGTGCTCAGCGCGCTCCAGGTACGCGGCGCGGCCTCTTGCTTGCACAAGGCAGCCAGCCAGCCTCTTGGGGGCGCCTTCCAGCTTGACGTTCAGTTCTTTCCTGCTAAGTGCAGGCACACCGCCTTGGAGGGTGCCTTCAGGCTGTGGTTCTGTCGCCTAGGCATCTGTGGCCCCTGGGCTCTTGTAGTCCATTCCTCTGTTTCGTGGTTGAACCTAGAAGAGATAGCATTCTGAGTGGCTGAGCCTGGCGCTGCGCCTTCCAAATATAGGTTGGGCTAATGGTTAAGTGCTGTGAGGGGTCCCTTTTGCTGTGGTGCTTGCTGCTGGGCGCCAATGCTGGGCAGGATAGGGATGAGGGCTGCCAACAGGTGAGGGGCGCAGGGTTTCAGGCAACCTGAGAGGCGCACGCCCTGCTGGGGATGCTGGCGCAGCCTCCTGAGTTGCAGTGGCCAGGTCTGTCTGTTGCGAAGACACCCAGCCTGCAGTGGAATGCGCGTTTGCAGGGCCTGTATCCCTAAATGCCATGCGGCTTTGCGGGCTGTGTTGATGGCCTGGCGCGTGCTGCACTGGCGCGTGCTGCACTGGCGCGTGCTGCACTGCCGCGTGCTGCACTGCCGCACAAAACATAGAGGCGCAGTGCGCTGGAGGCTCGTGGCGCTGGCTATGCATGCTGAGCGAGCCCGTTGTGTGCGCGTTTGTGTGCACAAATGCTATGCTGCGCAGGCAGTCCACAGCGCTGGCTACATCCACCGTGACATAAAGCCGGCCAACATCACGCTGGTCCCCGAGCAATCAGGTCTGTGTGTGTGCGTATGCATGTGCGTGTGTATGTGTGGGCGTGTGGACGTGCGTGCGTGCATGCGTGCGTGCGTGTGCGTGTGCGTGTGTATGTGTGGGCGTGTGGGCGTGTGGGCGTGCATGCGTGCGTGTGCGGGTGCGTGTGTGTGTGCGCGTGTGCGCGCGCGCGCGTGTGTGTATGTGTGTGTGTTTTAAAGATGGAAAGTGTGTTTGTTTGTATGCGTTGCTCATTACCACAGGCGCATGCTGCTTGTGCGCTCCGGGTGGTGTGCTGGGTTCAAATTGGCCAGCCTCTTGGTTGCCTGGCACGGCCAATCTGGAGGCCATTCTGAATGGCTCTGGCCCACAGCTCTGCTCCCTCTTCCTGTCCCTGGCGCGTGCCGCCCTCCTTCTGTGTCCCCCCACATGCCTCTACCACTCACCCACCTGCTGCTGCCTGCCCCTGCTGCTGCCTTTGTTGAGCGTGCCTACAGAGCACGCACGTCCAGGGGAGTGGGTATTGGTTGACTTCGGCCTTTCGCGCAAGTACCGCGATAGGCAGGGCGCGCTGCTGCCAGCCCGCCCCGAATCCAGGGACAACTTCCGTGGCAGCACCACGTACGCCAGCGTGCATGCGCACAACGGCCTGGTGCGCATTAGGCCTGCAAGCTGGCGCTTGTGGCCTGCAAGCTGGCGCTTGTGGCCTCCAAGCTGTGGATACACGGCAGTGGTTGCATGTATGGGTGCAGCTGCAGACCATGCCCTGCGTGCCTGCTGCATGCGTGTGTGTCTGCTGCATGTGTGTGCGCGTGTGCGTGTGCGCGGGCACGCATGCATATGCGCGTGCACAGGTGGCTCACCCAGTGCAAACGCGGCAGCACATTCAAAGGCAGGTGTTTGGATGTCCCTTGATGCGCATGCTCTAGCTCAGGGCACAGAGCCTGCTAGCTGTTGTGCTGCCCTGCGTGGTTGTGATGGCTTGTCATTCCAGGCGCTGACACACAGCCACCTGTGGACTTGGCGGTGGCTGTGCAGACGTGGTGATCTGCAAGCCATGCGAGGGTTGTGTGGCTGCTTAAATGTGCGCGCCCTTGGCCATGACAGCCCTTGAGTGCTGTTGTGTATGCACGCACACACCCTTGACCGCAACCATGTCGGTATGCTTGCACTTGCCACATGCAGGACCTGGGGCGCAGAGATGACTTGTGCAGCTGGCTGTACGTGGTGGCTGAGCTCCTGGAAGGTGTGCATGCAAGAGGGGAGGAAAGGAGGAGGGAAGGGGAGGGCTTTGCAGCTGGCTGTGCGTGATGGCTGAGCTCCTACAAAGTTTGCGTAAGGGGGGGGAGAGGGATGAAAAGGCTGAGGGAAGGGGGCCGCTGCTACAATGCCTCAGCATGGTGCAAGAGCACCTGCACCTCTTGCTTCATGCTTCGCCATGTACCTGCGTGTCATTGATTTATGCACCCTACCGCACACAACAGTACTCTACCACAAGCACTTGGATTGTACTGATGACTTGTTAGGGCACTGATGCCTTTTGGGGTACCTTGTCTGCATCCTGCTTGAGCCACTCCTTGGTTCTCAAATTAAATGGTAATCACAGGGTAGGACGTGGTGTATGCCTGCCCTTGTGCATGCATGCTCACCTTATTGCCAGGCAGCCCCTTCTCTCTCTCTCTCTCTC
>LFCJ01000606.1_pt1 | contig 22942 bp, 33 predicted proteins | sample 643141 | NCBI WGS metagenome assembly LFCJ01 (sample SAMN03766243, study PRJNA286221) | soda lake metagenome | biome: soda lake; feature: Kulunda steppe; material: water; isolation source: sample B1-Br-g2 brine of Lake Bitter-1 | place: Russia: Kulunda steppe | collected 2010-07
ACACACACACACACACACACACACACACACACACACACACACACACACACACACACACACACACACACACACACACACACACACACACACACAAACATACAAACACACAAACATACAAACACACAGAGGCAAACTTTGTGCTTGGACAGGAGAACATGCCAAGTGAATCATATCACTTTGATATATTCCTTGCTCTTGCCCCTGTTCAGGCTGCAAGAGAGTCTCCGTCGAAGTCCACAGTCCCTCTTCCTAGTTCTGCTGGTCCCACACCTACCAAGCAGGAGGCTCGCACTCAAAGAGCTCAGCTGGAAGAAGCTTTGGAGCAGATCAAGGTGCTGCTGGATACTTAGAGGCTGTTCTTGATTGATAACATTTCTCTTTCCTCTCCTGCCACGCTGAGCAACAAACAATGCGCACTAATCAATGAAATGGTGGCATTCGCTCATTGAAATCCTTGCTGTATGGGTCCTTGCAGTCCTTGCAGCATGAGAATCAGCGCTTGCTGGCTATCAAGCTGGCATCTGGGAAGCAGTTGGATGCCGCTATCCGAGCAAAAGAAGGCCTTCAAGCAGAGCTTGCAGCAGCTAGGAAGGTGAGGCTCCGCTGGCTTTGTCCATGTCATCAACAGTCCATGTCATTCAAAGAGAATGGCCATGCTGATGAAAAACATGCTGTGGCCTTGCATGACCAGGAAGCCGTTGCAACTCTGCCTCCCCCCCCTGTCTGTGTAGTTGCGTGCGTGTGTGAGCCCTTGGGTCAGAGAGACTATAACTCTTTGCCTACGCCCACCCTCCCCTTGTACAGGAGCACTTTGAGTCCATCAGGGAGCACATCACCAAGGCTGCAGAGCTGGAGCAGTGCCAGCAGCGCCTGAACGAGCTGGCTGCCTCCAGTAAGGCGTCCAGTGCCACTTCGGAGATATACACAAAGGTGGGCGGCTGTGCACGCCAGAGAGAGGCCATTGGCACAGCGCTCTTGATGAATTTAACTCCTTGAAATAACACAGTCGGCCAGGCTCCATATGGCCAGGCGGATTGCTTGATGATTCAGAGTGCACGCCCGAGTCACGATCTGGCAGTTAGAGACCAGCTGTCAGCGCTCTCCACTGTGGAACAAGTCCTGGGAGCCATGGCCACCAGTTGGGAAGGCAACACAGGACTCGCATCAAAATCATATGCTGCAACACCCAGCGTACGGTCATGACCCTCGATCACCCTTTGCAAAGGGTATCGGTGTGTTCACGGTTGAACAGCGCCCTCACTGCACCATTATCCATGGACTGTGTCTGCGCCGAGGGCCTTCTGTCTGCACCGTGGTGGACCTCTGCCACTCATGCTCAGGATTGCTCAGGTGCGCGCCGCATGTGCTGACGAGCCCAGTAATTGCTCTGGGCGCATGGGCCAGGCTTGACCTCACTGCTGCCGCCTGTGCCCCCGTGCACAGGGCCTGGCCACCTCCGTCGCCACACGCATGGCGGCAGCGCGCGAGAAGGAGGAAATGGTGCTGGCACTGCAGCAGAAGGATCAGGCGCTGAGCGCAATGGAGGAGCTGATGGCGGCGCTGCAGGGCGAGCTCCAGGCACTGCAGGCGGACCAGGACCTTTCGCTGGCGCAGGTGCGCCGCGCTGCCGTGACGTGCTGCCTGCTGCCTGATGCTAGCGGACCAGGACCTGTCGTGCAGGTGTGCCGTCGGCTGCCAGTGCTGTGGGCCGTGCAACTTGCCTTGTTGCTCACGCGTGCTCACGCTGCTGGCACCAGGCCTGGGTGCCTGGGTGCCAGGGTGGCCGCATCGCCCAACTGCAGGGCTCTCACCCTGTCACACAAAAGGACAGCATATGTCCTAGCCACCTGTTTGGAAAGGACCCAACTGCAGGGCTCTCACCCTGTCACACAAAAGGACAGCATATGTCCTAGCCACCTGTTTGGAAAGGACCTGCACTCCATTGTGGCGATTCCAACAAAGACACCGGCGTGCCAGCCCATCCTGCAGCCTGAGAGCAGAGCTGCTGGGTATGAGGACGGGGTAGCATGGGGCAGACCAGGGGCACGAGCTGCATGTAGGGGCACAGCGTAATGCGCACACCAGGCTTCCCCCTGGCAAGGATGAGGCGCCCATGGGAGCGGCACATGCCCCCCAGGCACCCCTCGACATGCACGCAGGCGCATGCCAAGCTGCCCGGAGGGGCATGATTGCAGCATTCCGTGGTCCCTCCTGCGCCAAGGGGGGGGAATGAGAAGCTCACGTGGTGCGCGCGCCCTGCTCTGTTGCAGGTGCAGCAGCTGCAGGAAAAGCTGGCACGGAAGGGCACTGCGGTGGCGCAGCTGCAGCAGCAGCTGGGGGCCGCCCAGGCAGAGCTGGAGCGCCGCGAGCAGCAGGTGGCGCAGCAGCTGACAGACCTGAACGCGGCGCACGCTGTGGCAGCTCAGGTGGGTGGCCACCCTGCGGAAGCACAGCAGCACACCGCCCGGCAGGGGTAAAATCCTGGGCTGCGTGTGGTGAAGAGCGGAGGCTGCAGCCGCCCGGCAGAAGCCATGTCTGCGCATCCAAAGCTGTGCTCAGCTTCTGCCGCAAGGATCAGTGTGGTCTGGGCATGATGCTTGGGCTGTCCTTGTTTGCAGCGGGTGTGCGCTTGCCTGTGGTGCCTGGAGCTAGGCAGTCACCTGTGCGCTCCTGCCTCTGTGTGCGTGTTGCAGGGGTTGCGCCAGCAGCTGGAGCAGCAGCAGCAGCAGCATGAAGGCAGCGTGGCAGAACTGCAGGAGAAGGTTGCCACGCAGGAGAAGCGAATTGCGGACCTGGGGGCTGAGCACACGGCTCGTGCTGCCGTGCTGGAGCAGCAGCTGCAGGAGCTCCAGGTCGGTGCATGCCCTCTGCTTGCGGCTTGACTGTGGCAAGGCTTGCTGCTGCCGATTGTCCATCAGCTGGTTTACCGGCTGTGGGGGGTGTGCCGGCCATGGCTTTCCGCTGCCTGGGCGGCTGCATCATCCTTATGAACTGCACACCAATGCGCTGCTCACCTGGTACCTCTGCTTGCACGCCTGCTTGTCCTCTCTTGTTGTACAATTTTCCCTGTATGCCCTTGTGCACAAGGCTGAGCAGCTGACCAGCTCTGCTGCGTGTGCAGGAGACAAAGGCGGGCTTGGAGGCGCAAGCGGCTGAGCAGCAGGGCCAGGTTAGCAAGCTCACTGGGGAGGTGCAGCAGCAGGCGCATCACGCTGCAGCGCTGGAGGAGCAGCTGCAGCAGCAGGGCGCGCACGCAGCAGAGCTGGAGGGTCAGCTGCAGCTGCAGAGCGCGCGCATGGTAGAGCTGGAGGCGCAGCTGCGGGCCCGCAGCGAGCAGGTGGAGCAGCTGGAGGCACGGCTGCGTGAGGAGGGGGTGGCAGCAGCAGCTCATGAGCTACAGCTGCAGGTGCGTGTGTGGTGTGTATATGTGTATGTGTGTATTATGGACAGAGGTGCAAGGAGGAAAGTTTGCCCAACCTTGTCTTGCTGCACTGAAGAGGTCGGCATTGACGAGGGTTTCAGGTGGGGTGACTCTTGGAGGCACACACACACTTACAGCCGGTGCTCCTGGCGTGTGTCCCGCCACACGCTGTAGGGTCGCTGCTGTAGCTGACATCGGCTGCGTGTGTCCCACCACACGCTGTAGGGTCACTGCTGTAGCTGACATCGGCTTGCATCTGGGTGCTCTTAGCCTGGCAAGCATGGCCCACTACACGCTGTAGGGTCCAACCCAGCCCTCCCCTCTCCTCCTGCCCACCTGCCGTGCAGGATCAGCAGGCCGCGGCTCTGGAGGCTGAGAGGGCCCGCAGCAGCGCGCACGAAGCTGCGCTGGAGGCGGAAGTGGCGGAGCTGCGGGTGCTGGCCGCCAGCAAGGATGCAACACTGCAGGAGACCGCGTCCGCAAGCGCCGCCCGCACGGCAGTGCTGGAGGCACAAGTCGCGGAACTGCAGGCGCTGGCGGCCGAAAAGGACGCAGCGCTGCTGGAACATACCAAGGCGCTGGAGGCGCAGCTGCAGGTCGCGGAGCAGACGGCAGTCACGCAGCGCGCGCAGCTGCAAGCAGAGCAGGCGAGCCACGAGGTGCGAAGCCAGCGTGTGTTGGAAGATGTTGATGTGAGCCTTGTGAGAGGGTGTGCTTGGCGGGAAGGGGTCTGTGGGTGTAAATCCGAACACGGGGGTACTTGTTCGGATGATGCTGGTGTGCTCCAAGTCATTTATTCCGTACGTGGGTGCCCGACCACATTGGCCACGCGCATGCCCTGTTTGCTGCGCGCTCTATGTTGGGCACCCGAGCAATGTCCCACATGCTGTCCAAAGCACCCCCCATATTGCGCAATACATACCATGCTTCTCAGTGCACCCCATGCTGCTCCGCACGCGCCCCGCGATTTGTAGGAGATGGAAAGCCGCCACGAGGCAGAGCTGGCGGCACAGATTGCAGAGCTGGAGGGACGCCACAAGGCCGAGATGGAAGCAGCACTGCAGGCACAGCAGGTGCGCATGCTGGCATACACGCGCGCGTGTGCTGCTGAAAGCTCGGGAGGCCCAGCAGCGCGCGCCCACGGCTCTACAGTACAGAGCTCTTGAGCGCATTTGTGTGCAGTGCATGTGGCGAGACCTGGCTTGCTGCGTTTCAGGAGGGCCCGCCCCTTTGCCCTGCGAATCCTTTTTTTCCTCGCCCGGTCTGCACGCATGAGAGCGCGCTTGCAGGCAGTCTTGGTGTACCACAGAGCTTTCTTGCATGCCTCGGCCTTGTCCTTACTCGCGCCACCAAGTGCTTGGCGTGCTGGTGCCCCTTACAACACACGGTGTGGATGCAATTGCGGCACCGCTCTCTTTGATGGAGTTCGCCAGACGCCAATGCCTTGAGGCCTGACGTGACATGGCTGTGGCCTACTTTCTGTCCCACAGGAAGCTCATGAGGCAACCCTGCAGCAGCGCATCACCGCCCAAGCAGAGGAGCACAAGCACAAGCTTGAGAACGAGGTGAGCTGGTGGCCGGCCTGCGCTTGCCTCCTGCTGTGCACACTAGAACCGTGCCCCCAGCTCTCCCCGGTTTTTATGAGCGCATGCGCCTGCACCTGGTATGCTTGGCAGCTTAAGTGCGCTCACTAGCATCCCGCTGCACTCTGCTTCCTTCATGCCCTGTGATTTGCCTCTTCCCCCCTTTGTTGGCCCACTGTGCTCCCTGGGGCTGGAGTCTCATTGGTGGAGGTGCATATGTGCGTGCTCAACAAAGCGCGCGCACGCACACACGCACACATGCACGCACACATGGCTCTGGTTGGGCAGGTGGAGGTGCTGCGCAGCAAGTGGCTAATGGCATGCCGACAGATCAGCGACCTGCAGGCGTCCAGGTGGGTGTGAGTGTGAGTGGCAGGCACTCCTCCTGCATGGCTCGTAGCGATTCCATCATGGAAGAGCAGGGCTGTGGTGGCTCGACATGCAGTCTGCAGCACAGAGGCGATCAGGGGCCTGCATAGCCTGTGCCTGCTGGCAGCACCACTCATTCTTTATGCTGCTAGGCTTCTGTGATTGATGACTGTCTGTTGGTTGCAGCAGGCTTTTTTTGGTTTTGCTGCGGAGCGACCAAGGCTGTGTTTGCCCCGACACCGCCCCTCGGCCCTCGCACACAAGCAATGCTCTGTCTTCCAGATCACCACCCAACGGCTCCCATTTGCGTGTCATGCAGAGATCTGTAATACAGCAAACAACAAGACTCCAGCCCCGCATGTCTGCACCTGTGCATGTTGTGCACAGGTCCAAGAAAAAGTCGAGCTTCGGATGCTTCGGTGGTTCGCAGGCAAAATTTCGCGGCATGGGTGCTTAGTGGCACACTGTTCCAAAGCCCTGCAGAGCTGAGCTATCCACGGTGGGTGCAAGCGTGCAATCCATCCTTGTTTTTTATCAAAGCCCTGTAGAGCTGAGCTATCCAGGGTGGATGCAAGCTTGCAATCCAGCCTTGTTTTCTATCAAAGCACACCTTGGCAGCAAGCGCTGCTCCCTCTTTTGCCTCGTCACCTCGCCCAGCTTCCAAGGATTCCTGTGCACACTGGTGTGGCTGCAGCCGTGACCCAGCTGCAAGGCAGCCTACTGCAACCAGTTGCATGAGTAAAGGCTGCTTGAAGTTCTTCTATAGACTCCAAACCCTCTTACCATGCCCTGGCATGCAGGCACAGTCTCACACCCTCGGGAATACTAGTTTGACTACTCGTGAAGCCTATTCCGCCACATGGCCTGGCCAGCCTGACAGCCTTTGCATGTGGTACTATTCAACAAGGAAAGCGCTCTTCTGATGTGAACAAACTCGGTACACAGCCTTTCTCTGTCACAAACCTTGCACTTACTGACCATGACCGCAAACTTGCTGCCTGGGAACCTGATTGCATCCAGACTTTGGCACCTCATGACCTCTGCTGCAGTGATGGCCTTGCTGGTTGGCTGCAAAGTTGTACATACATGCTGAGGCGTTGTATATATGCATACTGTATCTATTATTTTCGGGTGCTATCATTGCCATGTTGTGCCTTCTATGTGAAGGGACTGAAGAATGCAGAATTGAAACTGCTTCTGGAGTTCAATTGATGCACATTCGTGCTTGATGGCAGGTTTCCATTCTGTTGCTACGCATGAAAAAGGGAACTGGCTCTTCATACCTGTATAAGACCCCCAGGGAGGGGCCTCGACCAGACAGACTTGTTTCAACATGTACAATGATCTGTCTCGCTGTGACAGAACAGGGGACTCCTGATGTTGAGCTGAAGGTCTGAGTAAGGATTCCCTTGGAATAAAATGGATTGAACCCCCAGGGATCCCCTGTTGGCATGCATTTTCTAAGGGAAAGGGCATGAGTTTGGTGCAAGCACCAGAAAGACAAGTCAGTTGATCTTCTCGAAAGGGGGACTCCCCCTTCGGCTGACTTATGAATCGAGGCTTGATGTCTGTCTTGAGTTGGTTACCTTGATTGCAAGTTACTGTGAGTGCCAACAGCTGTAGAGAAGCACCTAAACTCATTGAAGTGAACTATTACTACGCTTGGCCTTGATGCACATAGAGCCCATAAGACTACTCTCAAAGTACATGCTCATTCTGTGCTCTTTGCGCACAAATTGACAACAGCTAGACGCGCCACGACTAGCAGCTCTTGAAAAATCCAGTTGCTCTCAGGGTCTTGGTCTGAAGCTGGGGGCTGCTTGTCACCCTCCAGACCCTCGCTAATTCTTCCTTTTCCCTGTTGGAGGAGACTCACGGCTCTTTGGGCCAATGTGTCTGCTTTCCCTTAAAAGATGTGGGGAGTGGTTTCACTGCCTACGTAGTTGTCCTTTTCTTTTCTATTGTAATTACTATATTTGTAGCAAGTCCTTCACACAAGCCTTGCGAGTGGCTACTTGTCTTGAAAAGGCCTGTTGCTTGCACCAGATGTAATCCTCCCCCTCCACTGTGGCACGCAAAAGAAAAAGAAAAGACAGGCGGTAGAATAATCCCCGCGTCAATTGAGGAAAGAGAGATACATTGGTTCGAAGTACCAAGAAGAAGCACAGAAGAAGTATGCCAAACCCCCACCAGGGACAGGGAAGGAAGAAGTACATATGGAAAACCCCACCCAAACTTCCACACAGCCTGTGCTGACTCACTTGCTCGGAGCAAGAGCAGGGGCAATAAAAAGGAAAGTAAACATTGCGTTGAACAGTTTTTTGCTGTCGGCTTGTTTGTTTCTTTTCTATGATACGATTGTGAAGAGCCAGGGCTGAAATGAAGCCTGTTAGTACAGTCTCCTTGAAAGAGTCATGGGCACAAAATGGATTAAGAAGATAAGGTCTTCAGTCAAGAAGTGTGGCTGCTAGTAACAATTACAAATTGCCATCCTTATATAAGTTCGCCACCGTTAGGTAGGGAACGTTGGGATACAACTAGAATATGATCTTACATCATGTTGCCTTCTAGGTATGATAGCTGTGACGTCAACACTCTATTCATTGTAGCTTCGTTAGCAAGATCGATTACATCAGAAGAGAATGTTATCGCACCAATCAAGTCCACAAAGTGATGAACAAATGTGCGCTCGGAATTTCTCTGGTACTAACTAGGAGTACTTGATAACTGTGTCCTCATCGTGGTGGCAGCTGCCTGGTTTAAGCATAAGGTACATACTCCCTCCCTTACTTTGTGCCACCAGGATAATCCGAACATGACGAAAGAATGTATGTAGGCATGCTGGTGTAGTATTTCTTTTTTCCTTCCATGCCCATAACTAAATAGACATCCATTACTAATAGGCTCAGTGGTTAATTAAGAATGCGATGAGAAATGCTGGCTTTAACATTGATGACAAAAAAACTAAAAACTTTCCAGATGTCCACCCTAGGTATGCATTAAGAAGTAGGGCAGAGGGTGCAGAGGGAACAGGGGGCTCTTAGCAACTGCACCAGCCTACCAGCCTTTGTCCAGAGTCCGGAAGTCCAGTCAGCTCCCGCCCAATAAGCATCACATCCATCTTGTGGAGGTCAAGTACTGTGAAGATACCAGGCCTAGGAGCCAGCTCAGAGCCGCTCACCACCAGCACAGCGTGCTCTGTCAACACCTTCGCCGAGCTGCGGCCAATGTTAGCCTCCACCCTGTCCTTCTTGGAGTGGAAGGTACCATCCACAGCCCTTATAAATTAGAGCCTCTAAAACATCTCGGTCTAGATACTCAGAAAGTCACCAAGCTTGCTTTGAAACTTCGTGCCCATTTGGTTCAATATGTCTTAAGGTCGAAGGTTTAAACCCATGCCCATTTGGTTCAATATGCTTATAAACTTGTTACAGACGCTTTTTACTTAGACAACATTGGAGCGGAGGATCATCCATGATGTGAAATTGTTTCTCTTGAAGCATACATACAAATCATTTCTTTTTCTTTCTGAGACCATGGATATTATCTTATCTAGCTGGCAGTGTCCCGAAAGCCCAGCAGTCACTGGTTTGACGGTCAAACCATCTGGCAGAAGGTCTAAACCCATTGTAACCATTGTAACCTTATAAACTTGTTAGTAACTTCAAGTTGTTAGCACCAGACGCGCTCTTGAGAAAACTTATGCAGCAAATCACCATCAAGACCAGGAATGGGGTACAGCTAGTTATCCCCCAGATCCCCACTGACCTCTATTGTTTTCTTTGCTGGCGGAGGAGTCGAATGGTGCTTAGGCCCTAATTGACTCTTTTTCCTTAATTGATGTAGGGTTTGCTACACTGCCTACGTAATTTTCCCTTGTAATTTCCCTTTCCTTTTCTTAAACATTGATAACTTGATTCGTTAGTTATAACAGCTGGTCAAGGTGAAGATCACAATTCTATGTAAAAAAATCCCCTGTCTGCATGACAGAAGAATGCTGTGGCCCAATCTTTCTTCTTTTTTAATTGCTTCGGAATTTTCATGTTTCCCAACTTGTAAATTCCTTGAAGGGAGAGCAAATCAAATTAAACAAACAAACACCAGGACAGACAACAGCACAAATCAAATGGCCATTAGCTGTGCCCACGGTGGCAAAAGAATTGATAAAGAGCGTACACTTCTATGCGTGCCACTAGGCTCAGTGAGCCTGCATGGCAAGATTGTGGCATGTCTAATGAGCATGGCACTTTCAAACAAATTTGCGCACCAAAGCAACGTTTGGCTGCATTGCTACTGCACACACCTGGTCTCAATAGAAAAAAATGTATACCCTTGTCCCTAGAAACCCTCTTTTCACAGCCTCATTGCAGTCTACAGAGAGTGCATTGTTAATAAAGTTTAGGTAACGTGAAGTCATCACTGCCAAAACACAACCGCTGGCAGGGCGCATGTGCTGCACAGCACGTACAGCCAAGTCAAGAAATCTGATCTCATAAAAAGCACCCTGATTCTGCGTCAGTCGTGAACAAATGTATGATCTATGTATGCACGTCAGAGTTCTCCTTGATAAGCAAGCCACGCCCAATACAAGCCAGCGCCGATAATCAGCTCTACCACAAGTCGTGCAACAGCCTCCACCTGCTGCTGCTTCTTGGAGCTCCGTTTATTCTTGTTGTTAACTAGGTCTGAGAAGCGAAGGGTGTCTCCACCAGCGTCCTGAATTCAAGGCAGTGATCCAGCGAAAGGGAAGTTGAGCCACTGGTAAACTACGGTGTCATGGCGGTAATACCCAGCTTTTCAGCCTTGCTTCAATGCAAATAAGGAGCAGCAATGTGAGCCTTTGGATTGCAGAACACGACACATGGGCACAATTGTTGACGTACTAGTTTCCACCTGAACATCTCAACAAGCTATTCACTCACGAGCAGGCGCATACTCCAATAAGATCATGTGTGCATCCATTCCCAAAGTGAGAGTACGCAACTTGTGGCGTATTTCATGGGGTCTTGAGGCCCTCAACAGAAAAAAGATAAGTGTGGCGCATTTCTCCCAAGAGTGCTCTGCACCATCTTGCAAAGAGGTGCATGCAAACACCAATGATACCAATTCACATGGCTTCTAACCAAATGATACAGATCCTACCAACCTGTTCTAGTGCCCACACCACGCCTCGCACATGCCCAGCGCCTACTACCCCCAAAACTTGGCAGGTTCCGTTCACGGCTTTGGAGCGCTTAAGTGACCATGCCAGGTACACATCGCGCTCTCGGATGAGTGGGCCAATGAGCTGCGTACAGGCGAGCACTCAGAATGTTCGAAGGTGCCTTGATATTTGCTTGCGCCAGCTGAGTGCATCAGACAAACAACCAAGGCGTACATTTGAAGGGGCTGAAATCAAGCGTAGACGCATGTAGGATGACTATTGTGTACCTAGCGATGAGCATCTTTGTTCTTGAAATATCACCCTAGCACCTGAAGGGGAGGGGGGGCCGATGAAGGGATACCCCCACTACCAAGGGGTGTGGGGGGGTTCTAGGAGAGTGCGTAGAAGGAATGAGCGTTGAAGAGAACGGGCGCGAGTTGTAACGCAATTCAATAACTTTATGCTGACATGGCCAGGCCTTGATTCTTTGAGTGCTTCACTGTACTGCGGAGGACCCGGGCCTGGTGCTCAAAATTGTAATGTTTCATGTCCTGATTGTGTCAGTTGCATCCTGTAAAATGCTCAATTGAGCTACTTGTGTTGTGAATGAAGCCAAAAAAATAATATGAGACATGCTCCATATTGCCCATTCAGTGCGATCAACAGGGTGATAAGACCTTACACAGTGTAAGTTATAGTTCATAGTGTACGTTACACTATAATGCACTGGTTGGTTAATCCACATTTCTGAGAACTTGCAGTCCCCCATACATACACTGCTTAAAAGCCCACCAACAAGAGAATGGCAATGAGCAGATCCACAACTCATGCACAGGAACAACGATCTGTGGTAGTCTGACTGTCGTAGTCAACATACCTGCGGGTACTTGCTCCCCAGTGCAACCATTAGAGCACTCAGCGCATCATCCTGCATGAGGCGCGCGATCATGGCTTCATCCAGCTCCTGTGTTGGCATGAGGTGGACGATGTAGGCAAATGTGTTTAGTTGAGCAGGCGCACTAGGCATGTGTGTGTGTGTGTCCGTCTTGTCAGGGCAGCCTGGGAGTTGAGTTGTGCCTGTCCAGTGAAAATACAAGCAGCGATGGGTCCTATAAAAGAGTTGCAATAACGCTCAAGCTTCAAGCCACATGCCCAAGGCCTGACCACTGCAGCAGAGTTTGCAGGAATAGAAGACCTTGCCGCATACTGAGCTCCTAATCGTAAAAAACTTTTCTTAGCGGGAATAATAATCTACAAAAGAACCTTGTGGAAAAACAGAGAAGAGGTTTGTGCAAGCACACATAGGCAAGCACCTCAGCGGCCAAGGGGCGCATTCAAAAGGTGTGCCTGCATTTTGGCTGGCAGCTCAAGAGCCTAACAAGGCCATGTCTTTTCGGACTCCCTTTAATGACACGGGTGTAATAACAAATGTGCCTTTGATGAAAGCCTTGGACAACCTACGCGTATTTTGACACGCCTCTGATGACAGTGCCTTGTCAATGTTTATCACCTGTGCCTTTGACGACATTGCAGCAGCTACCAGCTCAGAGCAGAGCATGAGTCGGCTGCGCCAGGGCAGCGCCGACCAGGCACGCTCCAGAGTGATTTCTATGGGCCTGTCACCCAGCACCAGCTGCGAGCGATAGGCGCAGGTGGGCAGGTTGGAACACGAGCACTGGGCAGCAGGAACAGGACCTAGCACCAGCTGCAAGCAACGGGCGCAAGCTGACACATGAGTAAGGACAGGCCAGCTGGGTCATTTCCTCTCTGCAGGGAGCAAGTGCAGGGGAGCAGGACAAGGCAGGTGCAGGTGTAAGGCTTACTTGTGTGCCTGCTCTGCAAGCAGAGGCTGGGGAAAGTAGCTCTAGCATGCACACAAAGCTGGCACTTGCAAGGAAGTGGCAAAGCAGCTGAAATCATCTCAATTTGCCTTGAATTTTATGATCCTCCTTACTGTCTGTCTCATTGCAGAGAGATGTACATACATACTCACACACATGTATATATAGAGAGAGGAAGAGAGAGAGGCAAGCGCACAAGCCTTGTACAGGTTGGCTGTGAGCAGAAAGTCAAGGGAAATTCATCGGTGCTAAGGACAGCAGCTTAGGAATGCTGGAGTGCTGAACTGAAAAAGCAGGAATTGAGAGCTGGGCTAGACTTACACGCCATCCAGCAAAATAAAAGGACTTACACCTTCTTTATCTGCAGCACTAGCTGCATCCTATGCACCTGGGGGCAAGATCTGCTCCGGCTAATATGGCAAGCAACCATCATTTTTTGACACTGGCTCTTGTCCACATGTTGTTGACAAGCTGCTATTGAGCCGTGTGTTTGGGATATCATAAGACTGGCTCTTCCTTACATGTTGAAGAGCTGGTTTGGTGTTCGCAAATTGATCTTGGTGAGCTGCACACCTGCGCCTCCACTTCCTCAGCAGCCCGCCGTGCTGCCAGGAACTCTCCTCCGCCCTTGACGCCCAGCGCGCCTGCGGTCCTTTTGGTCAGCGAGGACAGCAGCAGCCGCAACAGCAGCCCACTCTGCCCGCCCAGCAGCGCACTGCAGGGACAGTGCAACGGCACAAAGGATATGAAAAGGGTGTGGAGGTGATGGAATGAGGTGCTTAGGTGTGATGTGCAAGGACACGGAGTTGCACCAGCTACACAGTGCAGGGTTGCTAGGGGTGGCAGCCCAATGCAAGCCTGCGGGTCCTAATGGGCAGTGCAGCATGCTGTGCAGCTCTTGATGAGCGCGCAAGCCTTAGCGTGCTGCCAAGATGGCTGCCTGCAAGTGTGTGTATGTCCACAAGTGTGTGTTCTGTACGTACAACTGGGAGTGCGGCTGAGCACGCTGTTGAGAACTTAGAATCAATGGCCGGCGGTATGTAGCAATTGCACAGCATGCGCCTGCACCACGCACGACCAGCGTGCACCACAAAGGTGTGCCATGGACATACCGCACATTTTACCCAAGGGCAACCAGGAGTGTGCTAGGAATTCACCACATGATAGATTTCAGGATCAATCCTTTCCCGGCTCTGGCTTCAGTTGGCATTGAGCTAACAAAGGATTATTTGGTTAAGATCAAAGCATCCCAATTTGGACACCATATGACCATATGTCATCTTGGGTTATTACTTGGTTGAGATCAAAGTATCCCAATTTGGACACCATGAGCATGTCATCTTGGGTTGGACATTCCCAACAATTCAAGCATCTTGATCTGGGGATGCAGAGGTGGTGTGCTAAGGCTTGGGATGTGTGCACACACTGCACACATTACCCAAGGCCCCATCAGAGGATCCACCCCCCACCTTCGCTGCAGCGCCCCAAGCATGCCACCATCACTGCTGCTGCCACTCAGGCTCAGCAGGTTGGGGTTGACCTGACTGCCCCCGTCGCCTCTCCTCCAAAACGCAAAACCGTGGCTGCCACTTCCTTGCGCTCCAGATCCTCTCACATCCTTGCCCCCCCCTGGCAAGCTGCCTGATCCCTTGCTGCTGCTGCTGCTGCTGCTGCTGCTGCTGCTTCGGTCACCATGCACTTCTTGCCCCTGCTGGCCCAGGCCCTCCGTTTGCCAGCCGCTTGATGGGCCGCCGTCATGTGTAAGCGGCCCGCTGCCATGCGCCTGCCGCTGCCCAGCCTGCATCTGCCCTTGCTGCTGCTGCTGCTGCTGCTGCTGCTGCTGCTGTGGCAGCTCAAGCTGCGGGTCAGTATCTGCCATTGCGGCAGTGCGGCTCCTGCAGAGCTCCACCACCACGTTCTCAGGGCGGATTGCCTGTGGGGAGAGAGAAGCAAGGGTGATTTGTGGGGGCAGACGGGATGCGGCTTGGCACACTCACCCTAACAGTGCAACAGAGGCAGGGTGGCTGGACAAGGCCCACTACGTCCCAAGGACCGAGGGCGAGGTAGTCTCCGCGCGGAAAATGGGTCTGGTGACTTGTGCCCCGTGCCATGCTGGCGCCCATGTTGGCGCCCTGTGCCATGCTGGGGCACCCTGTGCCATGCTGGGGCGCCCTGTGCTATGTTGGGGTGCCCTGTGCCATGTTGGGGTGCCCTGTGCCATGTTGGGGCGCCCTGTGCCATGTTGGGGCACTCTGTGCCATGCTGGGGCACTCTGTGCCATGTTGGGGCGCCCTGTGCCATGTTGGGGCGCCCTGTGCCATGTTGGGGCGCCCTGTGGCATGCTGGGGCGTCCTGTGCCGTGCTGGGGCAGAGCAGAGGCCTTTCTGCATGCGCCACCCAGGTGGGGTGAAAGTGAATCTTTTGATGCCAGTTGGAGCCCTGATCGCTAGCGCTGCACCACCTTCCAACTCTCGTCCTTACTCACGTTCACACATACACACACGCTCATGCACGCAGGTGCACCCCACCTGGACGGCCTGCATCACATCCTCACTCACGTTCACACATACACACAGGCACACGCACGCAGAGGTGCACCCCACCTGGATGGCCTGCATCACATCCGACGCCGACTGGCTGCTCACATGTGCCGTTGCGACAATGAAGACGCGCTGGGGCTCCTGGTAGCCATCCTCCCGGCGCTCCACGTAATCGCTGCGGCGCTGCCACAGCACGAGCACACCTGCGGGGCGAGGCCAGGGGTGGGGCGAGGCCTGATGTGCGTGCCCCTGAGCCCTGGGAGCCCATGGACAGCATGCGTGCCCTGAACCTTATTCCAGTGAACAAACTCCTTCTTTATCTTCATCGTCTGCCATCATTTTGCACCAAGGAGCATATGTTTTGTACCGAGGCCTTTTAAGCCATGTGTCAGATCCAAATTGCGCACGTAACCTGCAAATGCCGCGCTGTGCCTTTTCCTGCGCCCAGGGTGCGCGATTTGTTGCCCACTGTGTGTGTTGGCGTCCCGGTAACAAGGGCGGGCGATGCGTGGTGCTCCGCGGACCCCGACGCGCGCTCTTGCAATTTATATTGACGCTGGCCTTTGTGCCCTCCCTTTCCGCGCGGTCGCCCCTCACAGCACAGCGCGCCTTCCGCATTGCGTACGACAGGCATCAATACCAAAGATGATGTGCGGGGGAGGGGGCAGGGCAGCAGCGCTGGCGGACACCGACGAGGAGCCCTGACTGCAGGCTGAGCTGAGTCGGCTCACTTTTGAGCTGAGCACTGTCGGCGCGTGCTACAGCCAGGAATGGCCAACAGTGCGCCGCCAGAGCAGGGGCAAATAGGTGACGCAATTATACTATTTTTGCGGCATTGCTGAGTTCCCGGCGGTGCGAACAAGCCGCGGATGGATGGGGGTCGGTGCAGGAGTAAATGAATGCAAGCGCGGGGGAGCAGGGCAATTGCACACTCGTGCCCCCACAGTCGCGGCATCGCCCATTGCGCTGGCGTCGAAACAGGTGTATTTGAGTGTAGATGTTGCATGCGTGACATCATCGCAGCATAAAGGCGGGTGTGCATTCGGGCGTGTGTGCAAGCGCAAAGGTCAAGCGCTGGCACGACAAAGCGACCTTCGTGCCATGCAAGCACATCCCGGCTTCCATGCAGTTATGCCAGGCTGCTTGTGTGTGTGTGTGTCTGTGCGCCTGTGTGTGTGCATGTGTGTGTGTGTCACGAGGCATCAAGTTGGTGTGCGCTGGCGGATGGGAGCGTGGTCAAAGGGAGGCAGTGTAAATGCGCGCATAAATGTTAGTGTAAATGTTAGTGTCCGCCAATGCCCTCCGCAAATTGCGACTGGCACTGTGTTCAAGTCGAAGAGCATGTACCTTGAGACTGCCCCTGGGTGTAGACTTGACAAATCTGCGCTTAAAGCACCACTTCCTCTTCTGCACCCCCTCTAGTAGCTCTCAAACAGGCCAAGAGACATTATTGGCCAAGCAGACACCAAGCAGACATCAGCACGCACAAACACACACACACTCGCGCGCACATGATGCTCTTGGACTGCCTGCCTGAACACAGATCAGATCAAGTCTGGGATTGCGATCCCAAAGTGTTTGCGCACCCCTTTTGGATTTGCAGATAATTACAAGCACTTCTGAACGTTTTTGGCCATCACATCTCATTTGTAGATTCATAGCAGGAGTGCTCAACAAGCAACAGCATCAGACACACACACAGATAAACAGGTCGAGTCAGTCTCTGGTGGGCTAGCTCACTTCTTGCAGTCACACTGTCTGGGTACGAGCAGAAAGTCCTGCGCTTCTTGCAGAGCGGAGCATGCCCTTAATCCAAACCAGCGACCATGGCTACTGACAAGTTGCATCCGACTTTTTTCCACCCGAGCCTCAGATAGATAGCAGAGCATTCCTGGCCACCAGGTACAGCAGCAGCCAACACTCCCAGACGTCAAGTATGGAGCAGCAAACTCATGATGAGCGAAAGGGATTGTGTCAAGGACAGTAGGGTTTGCTCCTGCCCTGTCACTTGTGATCAACGCCAGAGACTAACCAACAGGACAGATTGAATTGCACTGATTCCTGTTATCAGCACACTCACCTCTGTCTACCAATGGCAGCAGCTGAGGATACTCCTGCTCAACCACTGCACGAGTAGCAGCCGAGGTCGCTTTACGAAAGTCATAATTGGGAGGCGGACCATCCAGCAGCGGTCGCTTCTTTCTGTCATCACCTGGAAAGAATGCCAAACCAGCATTTATGCCATTAGCCCATCTTGATATGAGTAACAGCGCGAATCAAAACATGGTATATTAAGCTTGTGCTTCTAAGGAATGGGCCTAAAACATACTTAAAAATGGCAGCTTTTCATGAGCTGAGGATCTGAAAGCATGTTCCAATACTCGAGTCAGAGTCAAGGCAAGATATTACTTTTCCTTACTTGCCGTCAACGATTCATTTGCAGCGTTCTCATAGAATCATCAGTTTGCCAAACATACTTCATGCATGCCAATCTTACAGACCAATCCAAGGGATTGTTTTCAGGGCCCATGGGCCACGCATGCTTATCCCCATTCACTCTCTAGCATAGCTGGCAAAACGCCGCCTTTTCGGTGAATGCTTGTCAGACTTGTAAGCACGAGCATTCATCGATATCGAGCAACTAAAAAACAGCAACTTCAATTTAATGCATCTGTATTTGATGCTGGCATTCAAAGAAAGAGTCAGCTAGAAGAGATAACGATCGTTTGCTGAGGGTATCACATGGTTCGTGATTCACAAATCGTGAAGGAGAGACTCTAGAGCTGTTCTGGGACTCTAAAGAATAATTTTGTGGCATAAATACAATATGTCAGCAGAACCTCGATCACTTACACATGGACAACCATGGCGTCTGGCAGCCATGGTGCAATGCTACAAGGTGCTTGGAAAGAAGCTGCTTGAGCGCCAGTTGAAGCGCAACATGGCAAGACAGCTTGGACTGCAGCTTAATTCTTTTTCCAGATCCCACATCATGCAGACTTGCCCTCACCTTCTTTCAGAGCTTCCTCGGGGCTCCCTGGATGAGCCAGGCCTGCAGGGCGCCTGCTGCAACGTCGCTGCTTGCTCATTGTGGAGGGAATCTGAGCCTGCACAGATTATAAAGAAAATCTGGGAGATTTGATCCTTTTGAGTGCAAGGTGCCAGATACAAAGGGAGGACCCATCTATCTTTTAGCCTATTGCTGATGTCCGATCTTTTTACAACTGAGCCACTCCTGCTATATATAGTTCTCTGTAGTGCTCCCTTACCAGCCAACTCTTTTCTGTTTCAATTCTGTACGGCATCGAAGCCAGCTTGTATCCACACATGCTTGGTGAGGAGTGCCTGGAGCTAGGCTGTTGAAGGCTTGCAAGCGATGAATTGGTTGAATGAAAGCTCCACATTGTGAGTGAAAGCCAATGAAATGAGTGGCAAAGCCAGGCAGAGCCAGGCAATCAGGACACCAGACGAATGAGAATCATCAGCTTCTTTAATAGTAAATTAAATACTTGAGTGATAAAGAGAGAACGACTTTGATATCTAGCATATTACGCTGGCAATCAGTTTCCTTGCCTGCATGGATACACGGGAAAGATTCAAGATCTTAAATTAAAAATAAGTTCCATGTGTGGGTTTCCAATGAAGTTGCTTGGTGTTATCTCTCTGTTATCTGACGTCGATGACAAACATATTTTTCTGTAATATTTAATTCAAGATCTATTGGATTCTGGGCATGCAATTCAACCTCCCGGGCTCAGCCCATATCCATCAACATGCAAGCCTGCACCGTGCAAGGCCGCGACCAGTAGCTTCACATGGATCAGGCAGGCTTACTAGAGGCCGCTGTCAGCGCCTGTATGCTACCAGTGCTGAGCCTGCCAGTGCTGTGGCACAGACAGAGAGCCCAGCCCAGCAAGATGGCCTACCGGAGCACATCCCCACTTTCAAGGCTGCCATAGATTTCAAGGTATGGAATTTTTTTTGTCATGTGAAGAGCCAAGCTTCCAATACAGCACGAGAAAAAGCGCTCGGGTTCTGCAGAGTTGCTGATGCCAGCCATCAGTACTAACAGAGATGTGCACCAGAAGCCTCGCCCTCAACTTCTGGTGCAGGCCATCAAGGCAGATTTGGATGCAATTGAGAAGAACTGCAAGGTGCGCAACAGCCGAGCCAACCCTCGCAGAGCAGTGGAGCTGTACGACGAGTACGTGCAGCTGAAGCTGGAAGCTGACACGTTGCGCGCGGGTGAGTGTGGGATGGAATACTGCAAACTTGATTGAAGCATTTGAGAGCATAAGTCAGTAGTATGGAGTGTAGGGCAGTAGTACAGGGTGTTGCGGGCGCTTGCTATGCGAGCACTGTAAGTCATGCAGGCAGCAAAGCAAACACGTCCAACTTCCTTGGTTTGGGATGCTTTGGGCGCCATTGAATATGAATGTTCACTGTTCTTGATCAACCATGAGAAATCTGGATAAGTATGACTCGCTTTCCTGTGCTGATCAATGCCCGTTTCATCAGCATGAAGCCCATGAACAGCAGAACTGGTGGTCACAATGTGTCAAGTGTCAGGATGTGTCAAGTGTCAGGATGTGTATTGAATCCCAGGAATGAGCTTATCCGTTGCCTTGTTGTGACAAATCTACACTGACGTTCAATTTTGCCAGGAGCTGCGCACGCTTATTAGCGTGCAAAGCAAACGCACGAGGGATCCAGGCGCAGTCCTGCGAAAGGGCAACCAAGGCAAACAGCCAACTGCATCAGCATATGCCCCCCTTGGCTGTGCAAGGCTCCAGAAACCTCGTGCGCACTTGCCCCTGCTTCATACTACTGCCGCCCAGACCCTTGTGCTTGCGCCTTTGGCCTTTGGCTTTGCTCTGCCACCCCCAGCCCTCTGCCCTGCACTGTATCAGCGTTGTATGTGGATGGCAGGGGCTTACTACCCTCAACACCTTTGGGTGCGGGGGCGTCTGGGTGGTTGGCTCGCCCATCCCCCCACGGGCCTGCTGCCGCCTGTCGTAATCTTGCAGACCGCAACGCGAACAGCAGCCGCATGAAGGGCAAGCTCGAAAAGGAGGAGCGCGACAAGCTGGTGGCTGCCGGGCAGCAGTTGAAGGAGGCGCTGGGCACTGTGGAGGAGAAGGTGGGCACAGCGGCCACTTGGACGCCTGCGCGTGAAGAGCCGCACTTGGCAGCGCAGCAGGTCTTCCGCGTGAGCGGTGGTGCAGTCGCCCGCAGTGCCCATATGGCGGTGCTGCCGCTCGCGCTGCGCACGTGGCTGCGCAGTTAATTGTGCTTGCGTTACTTGGACTGCGCAGCCACTTGAACTCTGCTTGGGCTGCACCTGGCATGTGTGCCTGCGCAGCCAGTCCCGCAGCCACCCAGCATATATGTGTTGCCTGGGGCAGGCCTGTGTGCAAAAGTGGACTGAGCAAGCCTAAGGCGCACGAGCTCTTTTGGGCTCACGGATGTAAGGCCACTTCCCTCGGATCCTTAGAGGAGCTTGAGCGCGCGCCGCACTGGACGGCGGATTTCAGTGGGCGCACACTCCACTCAGTGGAGGCCAGGGACACTTCACCTGCCCACTCATCTGATGACGCATCTGCGTACGCACTCTGCGAAGGCCAAGGAGGTTGTGCCCACGCATCTGATGGCGCATCTGCGTACGCACTCTGCGAAGGCCGAGGAGGTTGTGCCCACACACCTGATGGCGCATCCTGGGCTCATGCACTCCCTGTACTCCCCATGCAGGTGCTACAATCATGCCTGACCGTGCCAGACACCCGCACACGGGCCTGCACTCTCGCGCGTGCATGTGAAGTTGTGTGTGCGTGTGTATGCGTGCTCTTGCACGCACGCGCACGCACACGTACACACATGCACGCGCTCGTGCACCATTACACACGCATGCGCCTCATACTCCGGTGCACCCATCCAAACAATTCACCCCTGTGCAGGTTGTGCAAGTGGAGCAGATCATGCAAGCGGAGGGGCAGCGTATCCCCAACAGCACGCACCCAGACGTGCCGCTGGGGGGCGAGGAGAACGCGGCCGTGCTTGCGACCATTGGGCAGCAGCGTACGTTTGAGGGCTTCCAACCTTTGGACCACGTGCAGCTGGCGGAAGCGTTGCGCATGGTGGACTTCGATGCGGGTGCGCACAGAGGGGCGTGCAAGACGGCAGGATAGACCTAGTGGTCTGTGGTCAGGATAGACCTAGTGGTCAGGATAGACCTAGTGGTCAGTGGTCAGGATAGACCCAGTGGTCAGGATAGACCTAGTGGTCAGGATAGACCTAGTGGTCAGGATAGACCTAGTGGTCAGGATAGACCTATAGTGGTCAGGATAGACCTAGTGGTCAGGATAGACCTAGTGGTCAGGATAGACCTAGTGGTCAGGAAAAACCTAGTGGTCAGTGGTCAGGATAGATCTAGTGGTCAGGATAGACCTAGTGGTCTGTGGGTGGTGGGACCGACAGAATGGACGGAGGTGTGGCCTCTTAAGGGTTTGGATGGCTGGCTTGCGGGTCGGCTGATTGGCCTGTCGCCAGCTCATGACCCACACACGCATGGGCTGTGCATGCGCGCACTAGGGGCGAGGGCTCCTGCTCAAGGAGGCTGCCTTAAGCACTGTCTGCAAGCAAGTGGTCACACACCCCTCTGTCACTGTGCAACACCCCTCTGTCACTGTGCAACACCCCTCTGTCACTGTGCAACACCCCTCTGTCACTGTGCAACACCCTCTGTCACTGTGCAACATCCGGGCGCCCCCTCCTTGCTGCCTTCACTGCCCATCCTGTCCCCCCATACATGCGCTTATGGGTATTCCCCCGCCCTCCCCCTCCTTGCCGCGCCCAACTGCCCCCGCCCCCCCTACCTGCCTCTGCAGCCGCGGAGGTCACCGGCCAAAAGTTCTACTACCTGTGCAATGCGGGTGCCCTGCTGGAGCTGGCGCTGGTCAGTTGGGCGATGGCGCGTGTGGGGGCGCGCGGCTACACGCCCTACACCACGCCCGACATCGTCAAGGCCAGCGTGCTGGAGAAGTGTGGATTCCAGCCACGAGGGACCAACACACAGGTGACAAGAAGTGCGCCCGGGCCGAGTTGTGCGCCCATGCTGCGGGCACTCTTGGGAGCAGCCACAGCTCATGCATGCGTGCCTGCATAAGTGTGTGTGTGTGTGTGTGTGTGTGTGTGTGAATGTGTGTGTGCGCGAGTGTGGGTGTGGGTGGTCAAGAACACCCCCTGACTTTTGTTGTGTGCACCCTCCTGCTGTGCCTTGCCTTGGTAACATGTGCATTGTTTTGGGATGGGCAGGCCTCCCAAACCGTGTGTGCTGCGGGGCAGTGTTTTGTGGTGGGGGGGGTCCTTAAGCCCTCACAAGGGGACCATTGGCATCCTACAGAGAACCCAGCACAGGAGAGCATATGGGTCCTACAGAGCCAAGCACGGGGGAGCGCACAGGTTTGGGCAGCATGTGTGCTGTTGCTAGAGAGCTGCCTACTGTGTGTCTCTCATCCCCACCTGCGCGCACACGCACATGTGCACACACAAATTCACACACGTAGAAGACACAAGTGTGCACGCATGCATGCGAGTGGTCACTCCACACAAGCAGCACACTCAGCACACGCGCTCGCGCCTACAGGTGCACTGCACACAAGGTGCACACGTGCGTGCGCAGATACCACACATTATGCTGGAAACTGCGCGCGCGCGCGCGCACACACACACACACACACACACACACTCAAGCACACGCGCTCGCACGGCTGCAGGTGTACAGCATACAGGACAGCGCGCTGTGCCTGACGGGCACGGCAGAGGTGCCGCTGGGCGGGCTGTACATGGACAAGGTGCTGCAGGAGAGCGACCTGCCCATCCGCATGGCCGCGTTCGGCCACTGCTTCCGCACAGGTGAGCCGCTGCTTCTACGGAGCTGTGTACGTGTGTGTGCGCACGTGTATGTGTGAGAAAAAGGGAGCGAGAGCATCCATGGAGGAGCGTATCTGTGTGTATGTGTGTGTGCTAGAGAGAGAGTGAGAGAGGGA
>LFCJ01000607.1_pt1 | contig 22939 bp, 31 predicted proteins | sample 643141 | NCBI WGS metagenome assembly LFCJ01 (sample SAMN03766243, study PRJNA286221) | soda lake metagenome | biome: soda lake; feature: Kulunda steppe; material: water; isolation source: sample B1-Br-g2 brine of Lake Bitter-1 | place: Russia: Kulunda steppe | collected 2010-07
CCATGTCACTAGGTGAAGGGCGTGAGTCATGCACCTCCCCAGGAGGACAAAAATGATCATCTAGGTAAGTCTGCCACGCTTGTTCAGAAAGCGGGGATTGTTGTGCACGGTGGGGGGCGCGCAACATAGAATGCAGGTCTGCCTTTTTCGAGTGCAGCTTGTCCAAAAAAGCAGCCTTCAAATGCTTACTGTGGGCGCGTTTAGATCGCCGCACAGAGGCCCTGTAAAGCTTGCGAGCTTCCTTGCAAGCATGAACTGCCTGCCCACTCTGCACTACCTTCCTAAAATGACGGCGGAGCATAGCACACTCATCAGAGAACCATGGAAGATCCCGTGCGGTCTTCCCCCCCGACTGCGCTTGAGATGAGCGCACAGACTCAGACTTCTGGTCATGTCCACTTCAGGCTCGCCAGCAGCATGCACAACCAAAGATTGCAGCAGACAACATGCTTTTTCAAGGTGCTTTTTGGCAATAGCTTCTTCAAACTGGCCCTGGAGGGCTACGTTGGCCTCGAGGGCTGCTACATAAGCCCCAGGTCTATCCGGCCGCCAGCGGAGAGCAAAGCGCTCGCCAGCTTAATGAGGATCTTGGTTGGGTAACAAAAGCTGTAGGTACTGAATGAGGGCAGCTAAGCTGAAGCCAAACAGGCCTGCGACCAAAACCATCAAAATGCAAGCAAGGTGATGTTCTGGAATATACACACAGTATTCCAGGCACTCATGCACAGGCAAGGCCAGCCCTTTGGTGCTTGCTTGGCTAACAAAAGCTCAAAGCCTGTTCAGGTTGCAAGAGAGGGTGCGGAAGCGGTCTGCACTTGGGCAGTATAAGAGTACTAAGAATCTAGACCGAGATTCTTCAGAGGCTCCAAATTATAAGAGCTGTAGATGGTAGCCCCCACTCCCATCAAATCTGTAATTCTTTATGCCACAGTGTGGATGGAAAAAAGGATTTCTTTGAAGGCTTCTGTAGGGATGTGCTGTACGTATAAAAGATTTTAAAAAGGTAATGTGCCAAGTAATGTGCTGGAAGCAACAGCGCTTTTGTGGAAGATCATCTATCATGATGGCAGTTGGAAAAAGTTGCACAGAGCTCAGGCTAGATCCAGATTTGTCCAGGGTAGGCTTAACACAATTGTAGGATACCTTGCCAGTCTGTTCTGAAGGTAGTTGCGGGAGATGAATTAAGAAGATTGCAGATGATTGTGCTCACACTCATGCAGCACAGCCCAATTAGGCGAAGACCGCTTCACACCCGGTGTTATCTTAGAGACATTCAACTTGATTGAGCTCCTGACCTGACAGCCATACAAACCAGAAGGAACAACATGTGTTGCACCTACCTGCAGAGAGGCAAATGGACTATCACAAAGGGCAGTGTCCCTTACAAAACCGTGCACACGACAGGCGGCTGTAAGCATGGGCGTTGCTGCATGCTCAGAAATTATTGTCACCATGACTGAACATGATGTTCAGCATCCAGTGGAGAGTCACGTCAACATACATGAAAGATCCAAAGCACTTCAATGCATCACCCATACAAACAGGACCCTAGCTTAGCCCGTCAGCCTGATGGGGCTACCGGGCTTGCTGATCACCACAAGCCAGAAAGCATGAAGAAGAGCACGCCCTAACAGTAGTTGAGTCTCCTTCTACTGGTGTTGAAATTTAAACACGGGTACATGCTAGCAGCACAAATGTGATGCACTGCCTCACATTGCCGGACACTTCCACAAAATAAGAACAAAGTAATTTTTATACATGTGATGGAATGCTAGGTTGGGTCATATAGATGTACCTGACGAACGAGGGCAGCTTAGCTGAAGCCAATCAGGCTTGCAACCAAAACCAGCTCATAAGGCAAGCAAGGTGGTGTTCTGAATCCAAAGGCACAGCAAAGCAGGCACTCGTGCAAAAACAAAGCCAGCCCTTTGGTGACTGCTAGGTTAACAAAGTCTCTTGGCCTGCTTGAGCCACTAAACAGGGGGCAAAAGAGGTGATGGTGCTTGATGCGCAATTCTGCCGTCAGCACTCGGGCAGTCTAGATGTACATGCTCTTTATCTTGCACACAGTGCCAGTTGCATTTAGTGCAGATTATTAGCTCGTGATGGACTCTGTGGGGTTGCTGACGGAGCAGCTCAACTTTCAGGTTGTGACGGAGAGTCTAAGTCTGGAGAGAGCGCACAAGAGATGAGTAGGGATACTTGTCCTCGGTAAGGAGGAAGGATTGGCTTGATTGCGCGTTCTGAGCATGCCACCAGCCAGTTAATGCAGGTGATGAAATTAGAAAAATCGGGGGTTGACACATTTTCTTGAGAGCTCAACATCTTTTCATCAGCCAGAAATAGTGGAACGCACTTAAATCCTGCTTGTCTTTAAAAAAAGATCTGCGCTCACCAGATAGCTAGCACGGGTGGAGAGAAGGTCAATGCTAAATGGAACTTAACAAATGCATGCTGAGGTCATAGTGAGGAGGTTCGTGATGAAAAGAGGATTCACTCATTACTTAAGTAATTCACTTGTTCTAGTAATGAGTGAATCACAGAGGAGTGAGGATGGAACATGCGTGCATTGCCACCTGGCAGCCTGAAGCTAAGCGCAGCTCCCTGTTTGGTTGTTGTGGACAGTGTTGGCTGCTAAGGTCATGATCTTCAACGTCTTGTCAAAGCTGCAGGTTGCCAAGCGACACCCATCAAAGTCCATGCCCCGCACATTAACCTGCGTATCAAACGCGTAAGAAGCAAAAAATACAAGAACACACAACAACAAAATACAAGGAATGTGAGAGACAAGTATATTTTGGTAGTTTCCAGATGATATGGTATACAAAGTAGGTGCACATTTGTGCGGACCTCTGATTGTTGGAAGCCCACTCTGAGCTGTGCCCCAAAAATCATGAACACATCTACTTCTAGTTACGCTTCCCAATAATGAATCTGGATCCACTAGGAGACATTCACGCATACCAAACAACCAGTTTCCCCAGGCACATGGGAGCGAGGGAGCCAGGCAACATCACAGCAGGAACCCTGTGTGCATTCTCTTACGATTCTGCGTACAGCCAGGCTGCCTCACCTTATGCACACACAGCTTGGCTTTGACCTTGCCCGTGCCCACATGCATTACCCACACCTGCACCCGCAGGCAGAGGAGCAGGGGAGGGGGTGCTTGCTTAGATGATGAATAGGGCTGCCCACACACTGGCACAATTCCAGGATGCTGGGGCTTTCATCCAGCATTCAGCATCCAAGGTGACGTAGCCCGGGCCACAAATTGGGCCTGTTACCCAAGTTAAGTGCACAGGAGAAACACCAAACACAGGTACCCCATCAACTAGGCACAGGTCCCCAGTGTGAAGACCCGACTTCAAGGGCTCAGATTGAATCTGCACCTTTTGTCCTTGGTACTTCCATGCCCATCTCTAGCCAGCTCTGCCTCCAACACAAGCATGGCCAGGTGTGTCCTGTTTGTACTCCCCAGACAACACTTTCATCGCATACAAAGCAAAAATAGAAGGGCAGAGAGGAGGGGGCCAGCTTCGCAAGCATTCTACCACTCGCCTGTGCTCCTGCTGCAGCTGCAAACACATGAAGGCTGTCCGCATGCCACGCAGCACTGAAGTTGTGGAACTGCTCCACTGCTAGCTGCATGTGGCCCAGGCCAGGGCAATGCCGCCACACGCAATGGCACTCGCCCACAATATTCCTCCGCAGTACAAGGAGCCGCCCTTTGTCAGTGCTCACAAGCAGCAACCTGCATGCATAGTGCACACTGTGGGGCTGGGGCAGATACCGTTGTAGCAACAGCATACTCAGTGGAAATTTGCATGTCGTATCCTAAGGTGCCCTTCTTGTGATTGCTATGGAACACATACAGGGCGAATGCCAGCCCTCACCAGCCACAGACTTAACAGCCTTATGACCTGGCTGATAGTCAACTCTACCATCTAACTTGTTACCTGCCACAAGGGGAGACCGCCACATGGCATGCAAAGAAGGAGATGTGATCATCCTCAGAGGCATTGATGTTCACCTTGTGTAGACTTGATTCCTGGAAAGTACAGGTACGTCAAACGGATTCAGGGTGGTTTGCTCCCTTTTCTCACCAGACCAGCTCAGTCTTGCAAAAGGAGCGTTTGACTGTAGTTCAGTCATGAGAATGCGCAGCATGCATTTAGGCCACGCCCACCAACACAGCAAGGAGAACATCTGGGGCCCAACCCAGGAGCAAAAAAATGAGGCAGGATAGGTAGACACAAGGCTTTCTCGAATGCCAAGGATATTAGCACCAGGGCACACATCCACGCTTCACCCCCACCTCACTGCTGTGTGTATCCAAGATCCGCAGGTAGTTGCTGTCTCTCACAGCAAGGACAACAGATCGCTGATCATGGAGGGCTGCCACGTGCTGCACCACTGCCGAGAATTCCACCTGCTCAGGTCAGGCGCAGGGGTTGGATGGTCTGTACCCAAGCCATGGGTTATTGGAAAGACTACCTTGCCTGGCATACGACGACAAGTCCGAGTGCGCGCGTGTAGTCGATGATTGCGTTAAAAGTGCCTGCCTCTCCACCGCCCAACCTTGCTTAGCCCAGCCAGCATTATCAGACAAGTGTTAGTGTACCGGAGCATTGCTTTGATATCTCACATTATACTGTCTGAGTATATGGGGGCTTAGACGTGATGCAGGCATGCAGGCAAGCTAAGGACAGGCAGCCTTTTGATGAATCAGGCATGCAGCTCTGCCAATGAGCATGAATTTCTGGGCATGGAGACAAGTGTTGCCACTCCTTGAGATTTTTAGTCAATCATCTCCCGCGTGCCTGATCTAAACCCTCACAGGTTTCGTCAATCTGGAGGGGCTTGCAGCGCAAGGCACAGGATGTCAAAGTGTGGCCACCCACCCTCCGAAGAATGAGAAGCGCGCAGTCCTCCTCCCCACCATTTTTTTGCTGCTGCTGCTGCTGCTGCTGCAGACCTGTGATGTTTGCAAACCTGTGGATGACCACGGAATGGTCATAGGAGCAGGACACAAGGCGCGTGCCATCCCTCACCCAAGCCACTGCCCCTGCAGGCAGGCACGCAGTTGTGCACCATGCTCAGGCGCAGGTAAGCAACAGCATGGGGAGCGAGCGGCTGTCATGGTCACCTGCCTGGTCGTCAAGTTACAAATCAATCGCAAGAAGCCAAAACAAGGGTCTCATGCATGCACGCATGCACATGTACAAACAGGCACAAACACATGCATGCTTGCAACAACAAGGCACCTCCACCTTTGATCCCTGGTAAACAAGAAGCGTGCGCATGCTAGCAAGGTCCCATGCATGGGGGTCAGCAAAGTTGCGCATTGATGACTGCATCAATATACAACCACTGCGCGTGCGTGCTCATGCCCGCTGCTGCAAGCAGCAAAAGCAAATGCAGGTGCCTAAATACAATTTCTTCTTCCCAAAGTCAGGTGTCCACAAAGGCCTGACGCAGGGCCCACCGGCATACTTGGAGTGGCTGCGGCTCCGTGCCAAGCAATAGCCAGTGGCCGCATGCACCAAGCTGACGCTGCCGTCCATTGAGCCCACTGCAGCCAGCGTGCTGCAAACAATAGCGCACAAGACACTGGCATATGCAGACAACCGTCTCAACAGCAACGGGTGTGAGTATGCACAAAATACTGGCATATGCAGACAACCGCCTCAACAGCAGCGGGTGTGAGTGTGCACAAGATACTGGCATATGCAGACAACCGCCTCAACAGCAGCGGGTGTGAGTGTGCACAAGATACTGGCATATCAGACAACCGCCTCAACAGCAGCGAGGCAAGGGGGCGGGTGCACACACCACTTTGTGGGCAGGTGACCTACTTTTCATTGTTAACCACCAATCCTGACATGGCAGCAATACTATTTTGAACATACCCTTGGATCGGACCCATTGGAGCCACAGGTTCAGCCAGGTACAAGCAAGCATCGGCATATGCTCCGCGCCTCACCTCACATGCCACGGGTGCAGGTCCATGCACAGTGCACCGCCCCCTCCCACGTGTGTTGCCCACACAGCCGTGGACTCCTGCAGGTCCAGCCGCCTTATGCAACCATCCCCTGCAGCACCATAAAATGTTTGAGGCTCAAAAGATAAAAGTTAACGCACAGTGCGCGTTGCGCACGTAAACCAGTGGATAGCAGGCAGCATGCGCCCAGGCATCATCCACCCCTTCTATTACAAGGGCCTTAACACCAAAGACTTGCACAATCTTTCACTTGAATTGGGTGAGTAAACCTCAAACAATGAGCCCTCTGCATTGCTTGCTGCTGTTGCCACTGCGCCCACCACTGCTTAAACACCGACGTCCTCCACTGCTCTAACATGGGCACCACTTTTCAAAGCTAACGCCAGTAAGCGCACTGCTTCATGGGAACACACTGCTTTAACGCTGACGTTCCTCTTCCACTAGCTCCAGCGCTAGCACCACCAACACCACCAGCAGCTTCACATTTGCAGGTTCTTCAGGGAGCCTACTAGAAGCAAGTGCTGAGCCGAGGGACAGGAGCTGAGCACCGCTTCTCCTGAGATCAACACTATTTGCTGTTTTCTGGCGTCTTAAATTGTGCATGAAAGGGATAATAAAGATATAAGACAGTGGAGAAATAAGGAAATATCCGTGGTGCACGAGTGATGAGGCCTGCTCATATGGATCTGCAAGTAGCTTCCCTGCGAACAGTTGCTCCTTTACACCCTACTTACCCTACCTGAACCCGTCAATGCTGCTTCCTGCCCAGGAATCAATTTTACACAAAGGATGTTCATAGGGTGCAGGCCTTCTATGCTCCCAGCTAGAGCCTGTGTAGGAGCACCAAAATAGCAAAGATAGGGTGCTGAAAAGCATAGCATTGCGCAGCCCAAAAGGTATGAGCTAATGAGGTATCAAGGCCCACAAACCTGTGGGACAGGCAAGCCTGTGCTTTGTAGCATCACCTCATCTTCTGCGGCTTCCTCATTCTGATTGGCACTGCTGTCCAAGCTGCTTTCCAATTGCTGCCAAACAAGCTGCAGATGTTAGCAAACAAGCAATAAGGTTGAAAAAAGATCTCAGGTCCTGGTGCTCCACCAATACTTAATTGTCAACTGTGAAAAGAGGAGTAGCTGACCATCAAGTTCAGAGAAATTGCTTGCTTCAATTGTGCTGCATGAGAACAAGGGCCAGGTGCCTGTCTCACCTGCATCAGCTGTCCGCTTCTCGCAACCTTTGTTTCATCATATAGAAGTCCTGCCTCCTCTTCCAGCGCACGCAGCGCTGCAGGGAGCATGCAAACCCGCAAAGATGCTGATGTTTTGGGTTGCATGCTGAAGCGTTATACAAGCATGCAGATTATTAACCAACCTCGCGGAAAACCCCTCTCCGCAAGGAACTGCTGCACGTACACGATGGCCAGCTGATCGGGATCTTGCATGCCATTTGCAGTACTTATTAGGGAGGACATGGGGGTGAGCACAGAAGAAATGAGGTTCAGTAGAACTGCTGCTCTTTTTGCTTAGGGTGTTCTTATTAAAGAGATGAGGAAATGATGTGATAAGTCACTTGAAACTTGATGCACTTAATTGATTTATCATTTTATCCATTTTGTGCATGCACCACACCCAACTGCCAGATTCATTGTGGAAACAGTCCTCGTGATGTATTGTGTCTTCGTGACGAATTTTGATATACAGAAAAAACGATTTTTATCCCACTATACTCATCCTTTAGTTTTAACTCCAGCTTGGCGTCTCCTCCTGCGAAAGAATTAGCTACATTACCCCTTCCAGGCTTGATAACGCCAAAGGTCGCAAGCTTGGGAACAGGACCTTCGGCTAGTGTGCAGCTCAAAGTTTCGTATTTAGCTTCGAGTCAGGCAGCAGCCCTTTAGTGTCCCGGGGACACTGTCCCCTAAATAAACTGCCTGGAGCAGCACAATAGAATACACGAGGCTTTCGATTGGACAGGGTGCCTTGCCTTGCACAGCCAGGCCAGAAGCGTGTTACTGAAAGATCAAAATTTGCGTGAGCGCATCTGGGCAAAAGCGCTTGCGGACCGCCGATGATTGTTGATCTTCCATAAAAGCGAGAGGAGAGAAAAGAAAAGAAAAAAAACTCCGTAGGCAGTGAAACCACTCCCTACATCAATTATGGAGACACATTGGCCGGATGAGCCATGAGTCTCCTCCACCAGCTAAAGGAGAGATATGCTAAATGGCAGACTCTTGGAGACGCTCAGAGCTCTGGCGTGAATCGCCTCCCTCACATCACCTAAACAGCTGTACACACGTTACATAGTGGACCTAACCGTTAGCCGGGCATGCTGGGCCCACTGTGGGCTAAGTGGGAGTAACTGCTCTGCAAGGTATGTGTAGTGACGGTGGTAACTTCTTAACTGACTTCCTGGCTGACGGTCAGGCCTATCATTGCGGAATTCCATTGATGCAGGGTAGCTTGGGCGGCAGACAAGGGTCGAGATGCTCAAGGAATCACATAAACTAAGTAGTTCAGATCAGTGGAGCTTCTCCAAGCAAGTCGATGAGGTCTTTGTCACAAGCCTTGGGTCAGAGCTTGCCCACACTGCCGCGGCATTGGCCAACAAGTCACAGTAAAAAGACACACAGGACATTCTAATCCACCAGGATGGGACAGAACAGAGGCAGCCGGTGAGCTGAAGAACAGCAGCACTGTCTATGTACAAGGACCACCAGACACCCAACGCTTGGGAGCGCGGATTCATCTGCCACGCCTGTTTATATGTAACAGTGGCGAATAGCAACGGCCTGCCACCCTTGATCCTCAGCGGGATACTAGGCAGGGCACTGGTAGGGCAAACGCACGTGGGACAAGCAGGGCAGTCGCATGTGGTGCCTCTGTAAGGCCCACACCACACAGCACGCAGGCATCACTCATGCAGAGCGGTGGCGCCCAACCGTTCAAACCCCGCCGCAGGCGCCTGCGCGCGGCGTCCATGCTTCTCACTGTTGCTACATGAGCATGACCGCGGCTTCCACGCTTCTCACTGTTGCTGCACGAGCATGACCGCGGCTTCCAAGTCTCTCACTGTTGCTGCATGAGCATAACTGGCTGGTGCTGATGCTGGCGCTGGGATTGACTTGAGGGGTTCAAGTAGGGGATGATGCGCGCTGCGCGCCGGCCCCGCCGAGCAGACATTCCGCCCATTGTATCTGCCACACGCTTCACAGCAGCGGCCACCTACATGCATGCGCGTGGAGCACGTGTGTGTGGGTGTGGGTGTGCGCAGCCAATTTGCTGCCCCATGCCTGCGCCAGGTCAAGGGACTAAAGGATATGCCCATGCCCCTTTAAGGATGCCTGCACGATGATGCCCCCTCTAGGATGCCCGCGTGAGGATGCCCCTCCGGGAACATGTGAGGCGTCATGCCAGTAAGCTGTCTGGCACGCCTCTGGCGCCTTTCCCCACAGCTGCCCCTCCACCACCGCAAAGCAGCCAATCCATAAGCGCGCGCGCATGTGTGTGAGCGCGTGTGCCAAGCCCACCGACACAAGCCATCTGGCTCCACTTAGCGTGACAAAGAGATGCTTTGCCGCATGCGCGCACTCATATGCACACACATGCATGCAGACACACACGCATGTACACACACACACACACACACACACACAAGCACGTACCGTGGCATCACTGCCGGGAGGGGGCTGCAGCGTGCGCAGCACGATGGGCGTGGACTGCAAGGCCTGCGCATCCGCTGGGCCTCCGCCTGCAGCCCTGCTGGGCGTGTTGGGCTGCGAGGTGGGGGTCCTCTGGCCTGCATGCGGCTGTTGGCTGCGGGTACTGGTGCTGCTGCCACCGCTGCTGCTGCTGCGCTGGTGCATGTGGGCTGTGGCAAAGGCCATCACCGCCGATAGCGCGGACACGGCCTGGGGTGCTAGCGGCCCCTGCGCACACGCACATGCACACCCACACACGCAACCAAAACACAGTGAGGCGCTGTATGCGCAAGGGTATGCGTACACATATATGTGTGTGTTCCGTGTGTGTGCGTTTGTATATATTCTGCGTGTATATGTGTACTGCATGGGTTTGTGTGTGCGCGTATTTGTGTTTGCACATGTGCAACCGCGTGAAAGCGGGGACTGTGTGGCAGCCTGGTAAGCCGCGTGGCAAGCAGCGCACTGTCACTGCACAGGCGAGTGCATGTATCCTTCAGCACAAACCTTCAGGCATGCATGCTGAGTGTTGGAAGCAAGGAAATGCGCGGTTTTGCTGTCAGATGCAGCACAAAGCCTGTTGATGCACTTCAGACAGTTATGTGTGAAATCATTCGCCACGTGTGCATGTATGCATGTGCACAAACACATGCACACTCACGTACATGTACATAACAAGTATGCGCATATGAGCACAGGTCTTCTACCAAAGGAAATGAGCAGGTCCTTGCACATGCCCACATGTACATTTACTTCAAACACACAGATGCGCACATGTCTTGTTTTGCAGGATTGGGTGGTCACTTCCGCGTGCACACACACACACACACACACACACACACACACACACACTCTTGAACTCTTGAACACACTCGCCTGTGTCCGTTCCACAAGGGGGGCCAGCAGGCTGCTGTTTGTGAGGGAGGCAATCACACTCCGCCCTAACTCGATGCAGCCCCCCATGCCATGGCCACCGCCGTTTCTGGCGACGTCTGCCGTCCCAGCAGGCCCAGAGGCAGCGGCAGCGCTCCCGTTGGTGAGGGAGGCGGTGGCTTGCAGCATCATTGAGCGCAGGAGGGTGATGGCCGCAATGTGGGCCTGAGCGGCGGCACAGCACAGAGGGGGGCAAAGCTGAGCAAAGGCAGGCGCGCGCGTGAGGACCATCATTTTGTGCTGGGGAGCGACAGGGCTGCGGTGTGGGCCTGGGGGCACAGCAACAAAGGGCACTGCACAGAGGGCAGGCTTTTGTGTAGTGTGCTGAGCCGGCGCCAGTGAGGTGCACACGCATGCCTGCGTGCAGGACTGCAGTGCGTGAGCTGGGGTAAGCACTCAGGCCCAAACCCTAGGCTTGCGTGGGCCCGTAGCCTTTGCGTGGGCGCCATCAACTGTGGGGCAGGGGTGTGCCAGCTCACACAGGGCCAGCTCACACAGGCTCAACTGTGGGGCAGGGGTGAGGAGGCCAGCTCACACAGGCTCAACTGTGGGGCAGGGGTGTGCCAGCTCACACAGGGCCAGCTCACACAGGCTCAACTGGGGGGCAAGGGTGAGGAGGCCAGCTCACACAGGCTCAACTGGGGCAGGGATGTGCCAGCTCGCACAGAGGTACGCAAAAGATGGCATGCGTGTCGAAAGGGCAAAAGCGGGGCAAGCACCTATGGGTCCTTTTTGTGAGAGGGCCTGCGCGTTTGGGTTGTGCCGGCACACGCAACTTTGCACCAGCACCGCTGCGCAGCCGCCCGGCAGTCAGCCGCAGCCGCAGCCGCCATCAAGCCACGCATGCGCAGGGGCTGGTGCTGCACTCGTGGAGGGCTCCGTCCCAGCCTTGCCTGTGCTGGCTGCATACCCAGGGGTCACAATCCTGGAACCCCTCCACTCAAGGCTTTGGGCGCATCAGTGTGGGCTGCACACCTGGAGGCTCTGTCATGCGCAGGCCACTGTCATATGCGCAGGCCACTGTCATATGCGCAGGCCACTGTCATGCGCAGGCCACTGTCATATGCGCAGGCCACGCGCGTCACTGTGGCCTTAGCGATGCCTCTGCAGCAGGGCTTACCTGGGGGAACAGGCCGGGGGCTGTCAGCTCCTCCAGGCAGTGGTGTACGAACAGCGGCGCAAAGCGCGGGAACATGGCGCGTGCCATCTGCGGATGGGGCAGGGCATAGGGCTTCTCTGATCGGAACAGGCCTGGCTTTCTATAGGAAGAGGGGCATGGGGCTTCTCACGAAGCAACAGGCCGCTTTTTATGGAAAGAGGAGACAGAACTTCTCCTTATATGCTGAGCCTGGCGTTGTGATGAGCAGAGCGCAAGCATCGGGCGTGCCACATCTACGCATGAGGCAGGGAATCGGTGCGCCTCGTAACGCACTTCATAAGCACCTCACATGGGCACGCACCCTCATGGCACCTGGACATGCACAACACAGGACTCATGGAGAGTGTGAAGAGTCATCAAGCGTCACCACGTCAGCAGCAGCAGCAGCCGCCGGCAGCCCTTGCAACACAGTCGCACGTGCTGCATCTCTGCGCATCTGAACTGCATGGTCTCCTAGAAGGTCACCATATGCTGCGTGGCGTGCACGCAACAGAAAGCAGGCAGCCCAAAATGCCGCACCTCTGCGCATATGGATTGCAGGGCTGCATCCAAGGAGGGCACCACGCCGGCGGGGGACAGGGCAAAGGGCGTGGGCGGTGCTGCGGGGGAGGGCAAGCTGCAGCTGGTGCACCCAGCCCCCACCGCGGCCACGCCGCCGTTCAGCGCAGCCGCCAGCGCAGGCAGGTTGTGCGCGGCGGCCGCGTGGGTCAGAGAGGTCAGGCACTGCGCACATATTCACGCGCATGCTGTGTGTGTGTGCGCATGGGTGTGCATGTGTGTGCGTGTATGCATGGTAGATTGGCAAGTGGCAGTAGACCTGCCGTTTGCAGCCTCACGCTCTCAACTCCGCCAGGCCCACTCTATGCCTCAGCCTCCAGGTGACCTTGGGCCATGCTGTGCACAGTGCCGCTAGCGTAGCATACTCATGTGCGCAATCAAGCCCACCCATGCGTGTACCCAAACCACACCCACACCCTCACCTAGACCCTCATCCATATCAACACTCACCACCTACCAATCCATTCATGCAGTCACACACATGCAGTCACACACACAGACATGTGCACACGCACGCACCCACATGTGCATGCATGAACACGCACCTGCACACCATGCAGCAGCTCATGCGAAGAACCTCTTATTTACTGTGCGATAGAGTTTGCATGGATTATGTGGCCTCATCTACCCTCTGCCGCACCTGCACGAGTGCGGCCAGCGTGTGGGGGTCCCTTCGGGGACCAATGGTCGCAGCCTCCAAGCTGGCGGGCGCGGCCGTGGCGTTTGCGGTGGAGCCGCTGTGAGCGTGCGTGCCCTTGGCTGGGTGCGCGGCCGTGCCTCCCACGCCTCCCATGCTGTCTGAGCCCGCCGGCGTGCGTGCACTGCGGGGAGAGCATACGCACAGAAAGGGTTTGTACCTGAGCATACACAGAGGGGGCTTGTACCTGGACTTGCGCGCGCGAGCCAGCTGCGTGTATGACCGCCCCTGCAGCGCGCACAACTGCCGCGCGCCCAGCACCAAATCCTACAAGGAAAACGTGCAGCCAGCACGAAATACCGGCAATGTATGGCATACTTGCGCATGTATGGAGCGGCCACTGAGCAGGCTCTGCTCTACCCAACCACCTTGTGGGTCTCCGTGCCACTTCTGGCGCATTTCCCCCTTCATTGCCACACGCATGTCCATGTGCCACTTCGGGCGCATTTCCCCCTTCATTGCCACACGTGTGTCCATGTGCCACTTCCGGCGCATTTCCCCCTTCATCGCCACACGCGTGTCCATGTGCCACTTCCGGCGCATTTCCCCCTTCATTGCCACACGCGTGTCCACGTGCCACTTCCGGCGCATTTCCCCCTTCATTGCCACACGTGTGTCCATGTGTTTTTCCCACTTCTGGCATGATTGTCCCCCACTTCGTTTTGTCACAGGCGCTCCACAGAACGTCCATGAGGCGGGGGGTGGGGGGCGCCTTGTCAGTAACGTAGAGAAGGGAACGGCAGGTCCTGCCTCTTGTGTCTCTGATACACCAAGAAGAAACGTCTGAGCCCCACCCCCGCAGGTGTTCAGACCCACAGGTGTTTATCACCCCCAGGCGTCCCTTCCTCCGTTCCTCCCTCACAACCAACAGCAAGGCCATGACCTGCAGCACGCCCACCAGGCTCACAAACAGCTGGCTCTGCCAAGGCCCCAGCAGAGCCTGGTGCGCGTCCATGCGCAGGGTCGTGTGCGCGCGCAGCGAATCGTATGGCCGTAGGGAGTGCCCGCAGCCTTGGCCGGCCGCCTCTCTGCCGCCTGCTGCGTGCACAGGGGCTGACTGCAGGGTGTCATGCTGCTGCTGCTGCTGCTGCTGCTGCTGCTGCTGGGCGAGGGCGCTGGGGGAGGGGCTGTGGCGGATGGTGCCCGTTAAGCTCGCGTGCGTGTTGGCCTGCAACGGGTCAGTGTCGAGAGGCGCCCATGCATGCTTGGGTACATGGGTTGGCCGCGCGTTCGTTGGATGGAAAGCCTGCACTGCATTGCTTTGTCATGCAATCATGCGTCATCTGCTTGCATGCAATCATGTGTCATCTGCTTGCATGCAATCATGCGTCATCTGCTTGCATGCAATCATGCGTCAACTGCTTGTCATGCAATCATGCGTCATCTGCTTGTCATGCAATCATGCGTCATCTGCTTGTCATGCAATCATGCGTCATCTGCTTGTCATGCAATCATGCGTCATCTGCTTGCATGCGAGCGCTCCTGGGCACGAGGGAGCCGGGTGGGGCCTTTGCGCAGGCTTTGGTGTGGGGCAACGTGCACAAGTGCGCATGCACAGAAGTACGCACAAGCACGCACGCACAAAGAAGTGCATCAACACGCGCACACAGATGTATACGAAAACATATGCACTCGTAGATCCCAACTCCAACGCCACCCTTACATGTACGCGCCCACACATGCACAGGCACAAGCTAGTACACATCAGTGCGCATTTGTGCACACGCGCATGCAGTAGCTGTGCACAGGGATGGGACAGAGAGGTATACATCAGCAATGAGGCACAGCCACAGTGCATGCGCGGGCTGTGCATGTGCAGAGTGATGGCCAAGTGTGTGCAGCTCTGTGTGTGCACAGTGATGGCAGTGTGTGTGTGCAGTGACGGCCAGCGTGCGTGCGGCAGTGGATGAGCACAGTAACGGCAGTGTGTGTGCAGTGACAGCCCAGTGCATGCGCAGCCCCCTGACCTGCTGTAAAGCTGCAGTAGAGGCGGTGGAGCCGGGGCCTGAGTCCGTGCCCCACAGGCTGCTTGCACCTGCCCTGCCCTTGGCGCGCACTGTGCCGGTGCCGGTGGCGGGACTGTGAGCCTGCACACAGAAAAGGAGGTCAGAGGTGGAGCGCCGCACGCCCTTTTTGACCAGTTATTCAGTGCTTGTGTCAGGTTTTTAACAAGATATTCAGTGCTTGTGTCAGGACAAGGGGGCAAGGGGTACACGTGGGGTGGGGATGGGACCCAAAAGGAGCTTGAGACCTGTGGAGGCGGATCTGTGTGTGTATGTGTCGGGGGCTCTGTGTGAAGGTTGATGGTCATGTGAGGGAAGGAGTAGGTGAAAGAGGTCATGAGATCTTTGAATCAGGAAAGTATGAAGAGGGCACAAGTAGTAGATGGGGCTTCAGGGTGAGGTCAGGAGGAGGAGAAGGAGGAGGAGGAGGAGGCGGCGGCCTTGTGATCAATGCCCTAATTATGAGTCAAGTGCAGAGCGTACACACACATGATGCTCAGCGCGGGCCATGCGTCGTGTTTGCCCCGTGAGGGAGGCTCCTTTAAACAGAGGCAGCTGTGCCTGGCACCTAAGAAGGCAGCTCTTGCGTTCATGTGGTCATGTGTGTTGCCTTGAGCATGCTCATGTGTGCTGTTGTACGTGCTTTCGCGCATGCTCTTGCATGTGCGTTTGTGTGTGCTGTTGCATGTGCTCGTGTGTGTGCTCTTGCGTGTTCTCTTGCGCGTGCTCTTGCATGTGCTCTTACGTGTGCTCTTGCGCGTGCTCTTGCTTGTGCTGTTGCATGTGCTCTTGCTCGAGCTCTTGCATGGATGGGCAGATGAGGGAAGGTTGCAGCACGGCTGGGGCCATGCTCTCGAGTGGGCAGCAGGGAATGGGCCCTTGAGTTGGCAGCAGGAACAGGGAGATTAGGGTTACACAGCTCCTTAGGTACGTCGCAGGGACAGGGAAAGTTACAGGCAAAGAGTAGAACTCTGCATGTTTGCTACCATGCATGGCCTTGACGCGCGTGTGCTCTCCCATCCCTCATGCCACCCCCCAACCCATGAAGCTGCTCTTGGCCAATGAGCCCTTGCCTGGGTATCCCTCCCCAACCCACCCCTCGTTCCTGACCACTTCCTCACTCATCACACTGCCCTTGGCTGATAGCCGGCCCCCTCCCTGCATGGCTACCCACCCAGCTCATCACGCTGCTCTTGGCTGGTAGGCCTCCGCCCGTGGTGGCGACGGAGGCAGACACTGAAGAGGGTGCGGCGGAGCCACGTAGCCGCTGCCGTTGGTGCTCGGAGGCAGCGTGGCCCTGCGTTCAGGTAAGCCAAAATCACGCACCAAGCAAGCCACAGATCAAGCAGCGACCAGTTAACAAGTCATGCAGCATCAAGGTCACAAAGCAGCGACCAGTTCCCAGATCATGCATCAACCAGACCATAAGTCAAGCAGCCACCAGGCCACTGATAAGGAAACGACCAGATCATGGACAATGCAGCGATCAAATCATGGACAGCTCAAGCAGTAGACAACACAGTGATAACGCCATGGATCACACACCCACCAGGTCATTGACCACTAAAGCGCGCAGCTGACGAATCAAGGTTGCGAGCATTTGGAAAACACGCTCACTTTGTTGCACGATCCAGGTATTTGCAGCAGGCACTGCACGGCATGCACGGGTACATATGCACACACGCACGAATGCACACTATTGTGCACGAAGCGCAAAGACGCGCATGCATGCACAAACACGCAAGCTTGCATGTAGCGCGCACGCATGCAGCACAGGCATTTTGGCCCTGACGTCCCATATCTGCACGCGTCCAGCCATGCCCACGCACCGCCCACCCACCTGCTGCGCAAGCGCGTCTGCAAACACGCTGAGCGCGCGCAGCGATGCAGCGGCGGTGTCTCCCACAAGCAGCCCTCTCAGCAGGAGCTGCTGCACAGCGAGCGGGGCGTAGCGCACGCCCAGGCCCAAGTGGCCGGCCCCCCAGTCCACGCTGCTCTGCACCTGGCCGCCGCCCTGCGGTGCATTGCATCACGTGGCGCGCTTGCCGTGCGCTGTGCTTGAGGGCGTGCCCTGCCTTTTTGGGACGCTACCCTGCAGTGCATTGCAAGCGTGCGCACGCCGTGCGTGTGCTGTGCACACGGATGCGCTGCTGTTTGTGCATCCCTGCTGTGCGCAACATGAGCTGCGCCTCTCCTTCTCACATGCCCCTGGTTGAGCCGAGGCATCCGCGATGCTGTGCATTGCATGTACGCACATGTGCCGTGGGGGCGCGTTATGGTACACAGAACAGCGTGTGCTGTGTGGTTGTGTTACGGTACACAGAACAAGCGCTTGGTGACACAGATTGATTGTGTGAGGGTGAGCGGGTTATGCGTCTGCTGCGAGTGTCGTGAGATGCCCTTCCTGTGCGGATCAACACACCCTCCCCCACCCGCATCCTCACCCACAACCACACACCTTCGTGCATGCACCCGCATGCAAGCACGTATACACACCTGCTGCCCGCCCGAGTCCCTGCTATAGCTGAGGTCGATTCCTGAGAGTGGCCCACTGCCGCTGCTGGCCATGGGCCCCTCTATGTGGTGCTGGAAGTAGGGCATCATGCCCAGAGGCGCCAGGCCCAGCAGCCACAACTCTGCACGTAGGTTAGGTTTTAGGGTTTAGGGTAAGGGTTTAAATAAGAGTTGTGCCTCTAGGCCCTAGGCCCAGCAGCCACAACTCTGCACATATGCATGCAAGTTCCCACATACTGTGTGGAAGTGTTTGTGCACTTGCGTTTGTGCGTGAGCAAGCGAGGGCTTGTGCACAAGTGAGATGGTTTGCACAGGAATGTGTACATGTGTGCACCTCTGTGTGTAGGTGAGAACATGCTCATGCAAGCACGTGCATTCAACATTTTAAAGAGTTGTCCCTTACTAGGAGCAGACCATTTGCGGCATAACAGATCAAAACACTTAAGTCAGCTCAGCCAAGCCTGTTGGAGTTCTTGCCCCAGATGACCAAAGTGCCTTAAACTGTGTTTCAAATGCAGCTTTACAACCCTGCATGCTCAGTTTGCCCAGAAGAGGCCCCCTGAGGGCGGGCCAGGGGGGTTAGGGGCTGTCAATTGACTGCCTTGCAAGGCAAAATGCCACCTTTTGGGAAGGCGTTCCTGGCCCATTCTGACACGCAGGCATCATCCAAGAGTCCATGAACAGTGCATTTATGGGGGTCCGCGGGTCAGGAGGGGGTGGCTGGCGGGGAACCCGATTTACATGGGATTCCGGGGTGATTAATTCCTCAGCAGCCAGCCCGTCGAGTGAGGTTCTGAAACGACGAATTGCATCTTAAAATTAATTCATAAGTTTTGTGACGACTAGAATCTTGAAGCTACGGGCTGATTGTCAATTTCAAACCCAATTCAAACTCGGACAGCCCTGGGGGGGACTCCTCTGCCATTTATGGTCGTCACAATGCCTCTATAATATATAAATTATTTCATTTATTAAATATCAAGGCAAAACGCGGAAGAAGGAGCAGAAAACGGAGGGACGGGCTCGAATCCGTCCTTTCCCCGGTGCCTCTGCTTACACGGGGGATCCCAGGGGCCAAACTAAGCACCCTGCGAGCTGGGGCAAGAACTCCTCCTTTTCACACACAGCTTGGCTGAGCTGACTTAAAGCGTATGTATGCATGCACCCTTTCACACCCTTGCACATTCACATACCTACCTGCATCCACCCACACACCCGCACCCACACCCGCACCTGGCTGCTCCTCTTCCTCCACTTCGTGAGCGCCCTTGTACCTGCCGGCAGCGGCAAGGCCTGCCCAGATGCCTTGCGTGATTGTGGCCTGCTGCACAGGGCTGGCCGCCTGCAGGGCCGGCACGGTGGGTGCGGACGCCAGCAGCACAGCAGCTACCTGCAGGCACGTAAGGCGAGGCAAGAGAGAGGGCCCTTGTGCTCACGACTGTGATTGTTGCGGGCGCTGAGGGGTGTGAAGTTGTGTGTGTATAGGTGTGTGTATAGGAGTGTGCAAGCACGCATGTATGATTAAGCATGTGTGCGAGCACGCGCGTGTTAGCTTGTGTCCTTTGTGCTGTGTGCTCTGTGCAGTGCTAGGTGTTCTGTCAGTGTCTTGGAACAAGGCCTGGCACTCAAATAGTGGGCTGGCATCGCCGGCTGGACAAAAACCCAATGTTCCTAGCTGCAAGCACATGTCCAGGTATGCCTTTGACAAGCAAGTGCATCACGCAGGCATTCAAGCGGGCACCCTCCCAACCGAACAACTCCCCATTCCTTGAAAAAAATATGGATTGGTGCAGCTCCAGCCTTTGCCCCTCTTTACCCCCAACACACACACGCACACCTGCATGCACGCACGCGCGTCCACTCACCTTGGATTGATGCAGCTTCAGCCTGGACATGACGGTGTCCAGGAGGGACAGGGCGTGACCGTACAGCGGCACACTGCTGCTGTGCAGTAGCGCCAGCGCCACCCAGAACAACTGCACATGCACGCACGCACGGGAAAAGTCGGGGGCCAAGGCACCATTGCTTGGTTCAGTGCGCGTGACCCCTTTTTCATGCACGATGGACGGGGCAGCATTAGCTGTCGAGCCGCAAAGGGCTTCATCTCCCATCAAAAGGAGTCCGTCGGCAGTCCAAGAGGGGGCCATGCGCTGTGCCCCCTGCACATGTGTGTACCAGCCAAGCCTGCTGTGCACCCCAACGCATCCTTTTGCAGTGCGCTCCGCACTTGCACGTGCGACCTATAGGAGTGTGCCGCGCATCTCCAGGAGCAGCTGCCAGCCTCACTGACCTGTGGGTAGATGACAAGCCGGCCACTCGAGTCCAGGCCCTCAATCAAGCTCTGCAGGCGGGCAGGCGGGCAGGCGGACGGGTAGACACTAAGTCAGGTCCCCCGTGTTAAAAACCCAGGAATGCCGCCGGGAAGGACTGGGGGATGGGGTGTGCCAGCTGATCATTCTTAGCGCCATGCCTGATGCACTTTGTGCCATGAAAGCGCAATGACCACCACAGTGAGGCCCAAGGGACTTCCGCATACATCGGCCATGAAAGGGCAAAGGGCATCACCATGCATGAAAAGGTTCAGGCATCACAGTGCATGAAAGGTTTAAGGCATCACAGTGGAGCCCAAGGGTCCTTTGCATCCATCTGCCACTGCGTCATCCTAATCTCCAATTCAGCCTGCGCGCTTGATGCTGAATTCTTTCCTGCTCAGGAATCCATGAGATGGCTTTTGTGCTTGCATGATTGAGCGGTACAGCACTCTTTGAACACAGAGGCCGCAGCTAGTCCAGCCTCACATGCACCTGTTTGGGTGGCCCTGTGTCCTTTGCATGCGCAAACACCCACGGTGCAAACACCCATGGTGCGATGGGTCACAGGCGTGGATTGTGGATCATGCACGCCCTATAGCGTGCGGGTGCGTGGGACGGACGGGCTCCGCAAGTATTGCACACACCTCATGCACATGCACACAAGCAGAGGCGTCAAGGAGCGGGCGGAAGGGGAGGGAGGCACGCGACACCTTGCACACTCCTGGCACACCTATACCTTGAGGGGGGGGGCACGCGACACCTTGCACACTCCTGGCACACCTATACCTTGAGGGGAGGGGCACGCGACACCTTGCACACTCCTGGCACACCTATACCTTGAGGGTGGTGATGATCTCCTGTGCGCACGCCAGGCAAGTGATGAGCGGCGGCCCGGACGGCTCGCCCCCGTGGTGCGAGCTCATGCTGGGCTGGCGCAGGCCGTCCGCAAGATCAAATGCCGATGAGGCAGCACGGCCGACGGCGGATGAGGAGGGCACCGCGGCCGCGGCAGCGGCGGTGAAGCAGTGGTGCAGTGCTACCAGCAGGGTGCAGCACACGTCAGATGTGAGCTGGGGGCGGAGGGCGCGGTACACCTGAGGGGGCAAGTGTGCGTGCACACGGGTGGTGTGTGTGTCTCCTAAGGGTACGTGATGATGATTCAGTGCGTGCGGGCAAGCATGCATTTGTGCACGTGTGTGTGTGTGAGATGTGTTGCGTGCGTGTTTCCATGACATGGTGTGAGGTACATCTTTGCGCCCTGATCCGAGTGCCTGCTGAAGCTTCCCAGCTGGCTAGTGCTACACAAGCACACATGTTGCATGCCTGCGCATCATGTAAGCGGCCAGCTAACGCCATGAAAATGCACATGCTGCATGCGTGCATGCCAACCATGCTTCAGCTTCTCAGTGCTTTAGATGCCCCCCGAGTGCAGCCCAACCCACCCATTGTTGGTGGCCCCTGCTTTGCACCCGGTTATGCGGATATATAGCACGCAGTGCACAGCAGTTTACACGCACACCCGCCCCCCATTCTGGCGCCCCTTCACTGCTGTGGGCAAAACGAAGGGCACATGCTGAACTCACGGCGCGTGTTGTACATGTGGTGCATGTTGTACACATGGCATGGGTTGCGCTTGTTTTGTTGCACACACATGCACGGCATGGGTTGTGCTTACGTTGTTGCACACACAAGCACGGCGCAAGTCGTGCTTGTTTTGTTGCACACACACACACACGTCGTGGGTTGTGCTTGCGTTGTTGCACATACACACAGTGTGGGTTGTGCTTGTGTCGTGGCACACACACACACACACACACACGCACACGCGGCACGGGTCGCCGCTCACCTGAAAGGACCGGCAAGACAGATGCCTGCTCCGGCAGTGTAGGGCCCAGTCCAGGGAGGCCTCCGACCAAGCTGCCTGCGGTGACCAAGCAGCACCAAGGGGCTTACAGCGTCTTGTGCATGGACCGGAGCGGCCCAACATGCCGACGATGGCAGACCAGCTAGGTCTTACGGGTGGAGAGGGCAGCCTGCCTGGCAAGAAAACGCTGAGGTGCAGGCAATCTGTCCTGGACCTTGGATCCACACACCAAGCAAAAGGGGGCTCAGGATCAGCCCTGATACTTAAGCATTATCTCTCAATACCTTGTAGAGTATTGAGAAGCAGAAGAAGTTTTGTTTCAGCACTCAGTGGTCGGTCGCTTATCAGAGGAACCACAGATGCTTTTTCACAGAGACCGTACGTAAGACTGAAGTCAACTGCTGGCGTACCAGAGGAGCAGCAGCCGCGTCACCCAGGTGGGCGTGCAAGGGCTCCCAGATAAAACAAATGATGGGGTCGCAATAGAAAGAAAGCACAGCACGAGGTGCATGCACACACACACACACACACACGAACAAGAGCCCAGGCAGGCACCAGGCCCCCTGCCATGCAAGGCGTAACTTGCCGCCTGACAGCAGAGAGGCTGCCCTGGAGCGCACACACCCCAGCGGCCCGTCAAGAGAAGGGTGGGCGCTCGCTATTCAGGCAGCTGCTTCTTGAGGGAAGGCACACGTAAACCTGAGTGGACCCCTACGCATGCACAGGCAGACGCGCCTGAGCCTCCACCGCGCTTCCTCCAATCCCTGAATTCCTTACCTGCAGCCCAACCTCAAAGGCCAGCGCGTCGTGCACGGCCCCTACCATGGCTGACAGGGCGGCGGCGGAGGGCAGAGCGGCGGTGGCAGCGCCGTCGGTGGGGCACACGCTTGGGTCCGCGTCCTCGTACGCCCACAGCCGGCGACCGCGCATTGACAGCAGGTAGCGGATGAGCACGGAGACCTGGAATGCAAGCACAGGAGGGGGGGGGGAGGGAACAAGGGGCAAGGCCTGTGTTTGGACACTGCTAGAGCCACTGAGCAGTTGCGCGCAGGCGGGCAAGAGTACGCCCCCCAGGCGCCCTGGCCCACTCAAAATCAAGCAACGGGGGGGCATGTTACCAGCCACGGACACAGTCGTCAAGCCCCCCAGCACCCTGCTCCCCTATCCCCCTGACAAAGGCACAATTCTCCCCCCCTTTCGA
>LFCJ01000608.1_pt1 | contig 22888 bp, 17 predicted proteins | sample 643141 | NCBI WGS metagenome assembly LFCJ01 (sample SAMN03766243, study PRJNA286221) | soda lake metagenome | biome: soda lake; feature: Kulunda steppe; material: water; isolation source: sample B1-Br-g2 brine of Lake Bitter-1 | place: Russia: Kulunda steppe | collected 2010-07
GATCGCTGGTGCGATCCTGGCTCTCTCCCCATCGAGGCGTCTCCAAGGACAAATTGACGCCGTATCTCAGAGCCTTTCAGCTTCGTCGTCGCGTCTATCGAAAACCAGGAGAAGAAGCGCTAAAAACTATCCTTGAAGCAATGCTATGACTCACCAACAATCTACGCCACAAGAGCGTGCTTGATTATCCCGATCACAAATTCGATAGTATAGTGTCCTGAGTATCTACAGTGTAGAGGACCTTCTAAAGTTAATTCAGAACATCATTTACACTCTTAACGTTGTAATGCTTAGCAGTTGTGCGTTTGTACTGGCTTTTCCAATCGTGCTTCCGAAGATGGAGGGTATCAACCTTTACGTGAAGGAAGCGGCCGAGCGGGTGAAAGTGGTGTAAGCTCTCGACCGCATGGTTGCAAAGGCGCGCCAGCAGGAGTATTTTGCCGTGAGTCACACCGATCGAGAGGTGTGTCCTCTCAGCGTTTTTGTACCATGCCTGCCTCTCCTATTGGCGAATCGAACCGTTCTTTGGTCGACTAAATTACCTATACGCCCGGCTGCCATACTCGTCACGAAGTCACCGTCGATGAGACGAAAACCAAGACCGACGGCGAGGAACACTACGTCTGGGCGGGATTCAATTGCGAGACGTTCGAAGTCATCGCCGTTGAAATCTCTCCTGGCCAATCAAATCTCGATGCGCTTCTGTTTTTGAAAGAAATTGTTAAATAGTGTCGTGATCGCCCGCTTCTGCGGGCCGGCCGCGGCCCGTGGTACGACTGGTCACTTGAGCGGTTCGACTGTGAATACGAGCGTGAAACCTGGGGAAATCGGTCACTCATCGAAGCATGGTTCGGGATATTAAATATCGAACCAGGCTCTTCTACCACCGATTTCCATTCTATAGTGATACCAAATCAACAAGATCGTGGTTTACAGCCTTCTCCACTCTCCACAATGCTACGCCTAACCTTGACACGCTTAAGATGTCATCAGACGCGTGATTAATAGGGATTGCCAAGCAGGTGTTCGACCTGATACGGAGAGAAACCAGCGTAGAGAATCACGAGGATAAGCTGCTCGGCTGCTTTCGCGTCAGTCTCCGTCCGCAGTTGCTGGCACAACCTCTCCGAATCAACTCCGACTAATATTTCTCTCCCCCGGGTCATACACTATCACGCCCTCAGATAGCTCCAACACCTATGTTAAAGTGCACTAATATATCAAATAATTAAATTATATTTACATTTAGTTTGTACATCTAACCCCCTAATATACGAACTGTTCTGGGACACTCTCGCATAGGAATGGTAGAAAATAGAGATATGTATATTCCTCCACTTTTCAGTAGAAATAATGTGTTAGTTATGGCCGAATCCTTTAGATATAAGTAGTTCTACTCGAAATGAGTTTACATATGGTACTGGAAGCATTTGATGTAGTATTTGAAGAGTTAGGTGTAGCGTTAGTCATACTGCTAGATAATATCATATGGTTGATTGCAGGTGTTCTCATCGGTATGTCACTTGGGACCATTCCTGGTATGGGTGGCGTTGTAGTATTAACTATTTTATTGCCATTTACCCTTGGAATGAATCCAAATCAAGCATTCACTTTGCTTTCAGGTGCGGTCGGAGCAACTACCTTCTCTGGATCGATTACTGCAATTTTAATTAATACACCAGGAACTAGTAGTAACGCCGCAACACTAATTGATGGGTATCCGATGACACAAAATGGGAAGTCAAATACTGGTCTAACCATTTCTTCGGTATCATCAGCATCAGGTGCAGTACTCACTGGTATATTATTCATATTGTCGATACCAATACTTATGGAAGTGACACTTTTATTTGGTCCTTCAGAAATATTTTGGCTAGTATTAATTGCTATAGTTATAATACCCTTAATATTGAGTAATAATCCTGTCTGGGGTGTTATGACCGCCTTCTTAGGAGCATCACTTGCTTTTATTGGCACAAGTCCCCAGACTGCTGAACCAAGATTTACATTTGGAATGTTAGAATTGCACGAGGGCATTGATCTACTGCCCGTATTGGTTGGTGTTTTTGCTGTTGCAGAGATATTCAGACTATCTTCACTAAATCGAAATACTGTTATTAATTTTGATAGTTTCAAGACAGAAGGTAGTAGAATTGAGGGGGTTAAGGCCTTTTTACGTCACAAATGGTTATTCTTGAGGACTAGTTTTATTGGTGCAATTGTTGGAGCAATCCCTGGTGCAGGCGGCTCAACCGCTGCATTTGTTGCGTATGGCCATGCAGCTCAGTCGACTCCTGAAAAAGAAGAATTCGGTTCTGGTGCAGTGGAAGGAGTGATTGCGCCAGAATCTGCCAATGATGCAAAAGATCTTGGGCAACTGATACCTACGTTAGGACTGGGTATTCCCGGAAGTGGGTCAATGGCTGTTTTCCTTGCAGGTCTACTTATGCATGGGTTAGTACCTAGCCCCAGGCTCGTACACGAAGAATTGCACCTAGTTCTTCTGATAGCTTTTGCACTCATGGCATCAAATATTTTAACTTCAGTTATAGGACTGGCAGGTGTTAAACAATTTTCAAGAGTACTAGAGGTGCCAATACCCAGATTAGGAGCAACCATATTGGCACTAGCTTTGTCAGCGATCTTTATATCGCGAAACTTCACTATTGATTTGTGGCTGACACTCGCGTTCGGACTCCTTGGTGCCCTGTTTATATACCTCGGAGTGAATCGAGTACCATTTGTAGTAGCATTCATTCTTGCAGCTATTGTTGAGACACAGTACCATTACGCAGTATCTTACGCAGGTGGAGACATTTTGGAAGCATTTTTCACTGGCCAGCTAAATCTGATTCTAATAGCTATTGGAATAATTTCTATTGTTGGGATCATGTTTGACAAAAAAATACAGTCTATAATCCAAAATGTTAAAGAGTGAAAACTCTTCGGAGTCAGGTTATTAACCTTCTAAACCTGACGCTGTAGAAGCCTAGCGGGCAAGGATGACGCGGTAGCATCACTCAATATTGGTAGTTCCCATCGTTCCTGATTGCTGACTCGTATTCTGGGACAAAACAAACGTGACCAGCAGGACTGATTCCCCGAGACAAACAGCAACGACTATCATACATCAGTGAGAGAGACAGTAACGAAGAATTGACGCGAAGCCCTCGGTCATATTGAGGCCTACCGCTGGATGCGGGCAGTCTCAGCCCATATCAAGCTGGCCGTAGACCACGGGGATGCCGACACCGTTGATTGGTGTTTCCCATTTTCGGCCTAACGTCTCATCAAGTGCGTGATCGACCCACTTGCGGAAGACCTCAAACCGGTACCATTCAACCAGTACTCGCCCACCGCGGCGCGGCGTGGCGAGCACACCCCAGCGAACGATCACCCGCAGATTCCGTCACAGGAAACTCACGAGAACAAACAACAACCGCACCGCCGGATCTGTTGTGCTGGTTCGCGCGCGTGCTTCGCTCATCGCAGAAGCGGTCTCAATGGCTGAGCGTTTCCAATAGAAGGCTTCGACTTCTTTCGCGGTGCGATCAGCCAGATCGCACGCCACATATGCCCGGACGAGCAAGCTATACCTGTTATGGTTCCCCTGTTGATAGGAGACACAAACAGCAAGCGAGAAGCGGAGTTCCCGCTTACTTCCTTCATACATTACGTACTCCTCCCAGCAGGAGATGGTGGTATTGAGTTTCTTCTATCTTCTTTCCACAGCGAATAATTGGAAGAACGACTGGTACCACTGCACTCAGTCGCTCAATCGATGCGCCGTTGTAGAAACCACGGTCAGCAAGGAGGCCAGGTACCTTCAACGGGAGTGGCACGACGTGGTCGAGCAGCCGCTCGACCGCGTCTCTTGTTGATACGTCACCACGGACAGGTGTAACCGCTACGACGAGTGTTTTGGCTCGACAGAGAACGAATCCAGCAAGGTGGCGATGGCACTTGGAGGTGCCATCGCATGGTTTCGTGTGGCAGAGTTCCCCTTTCTCTGTGTGTGGACAGCCGTGTTAGCGGATATCAACGAAATCAAGACAGATGATCCTCAGGCCGGGCCGAGAATCATCGCCGCTTACTGGGCAAAGAGGTTGTTGACAAGAATTTCCAATTCGGTCGGAGGAACGGTGTGAAGCTGAGCAAACATTTAGTCTTCGGAGTACGTTACACGAGTCGTATCCGTAACAGCCTTGACTGATTTCTGATCAACGGCAGCTTGTAGGAGTGTTCGACGAATAATTCCGGAGCCGAAGGCTGAGTGACCAGCGGAACAACTGAAACGTTCGGAATGGGACTAATCACATCACTGGTGAGCCGCGAGGTTGAACGAGGCCTAGAGCGAGGATCAAAACAAATGCAGACCACTCCGACTTCGACTCCGAAGATCAGTATCTCTTCGAGGAGACTCTCCGCTAAGGTTTCAATTTCAGAAGCTGTAAGAACAGTGTGTGGATGGTAGAGAAATCTCATAATCACCCGTTCAAACGCTTTCTGAGAACCTAACCGTATAAGTTGTGACTATACTCTGACCTGATTCGCACACCGAATATGAACCCATTCAACATGCTGTGTTCAGATACAAGCATTGCAAACCTACTAGAGTGGTCAGCATAACTTTTCAACATCTGGAAGAAATACCTCAATCAGATCACTAGCGAAACTCACACGCCGACTCAATCGGAAAAATATCTCGATGAGAAACGCTGTAAAATGCTCTTTATTTTCAAAAATATCTGGTGAGATCTGGTTTGGCACTCTTCTAGAGCGGTTCGATTGCGTTGAGCGTGGGTGAATACTGCGGGATAAAGACGAACTCGATGCCGAAACAAGTTCGTCGACTGTCGTTGGCTGGATTTCGCGTACCTCATTCCTGCACCACGAAGTTTCCAGCTCAGATGTTCCGGGTGGTACGAGACATCGTAGCGATCTTCGATAAGTGCATGAATCTGTTGTGGTGTCCACGGTTGTCCTTGTCAGGGAAACTCACAGATTTCATCGAACTGTACCGGAATAAGCTTCGGCAGCCGTCCGCCGCCGAAGCGTGGACGGAGTTCCTCTACACCATCTTCATTCCACGCGTGAGTCAACCGACGACATGGTGGATCGAGAGATTACGACGCGGTCGCTAGCCTCTTTTTATTTAACACCCTGGGAGAGATTCTTCACGAAACACAACCATCAAACAAGCCGACCTCGTCCGCTTTTGCGCATCTTCAATCTCCCAATTGAGTTCTGTTTCCACAGATGGTTCATCAAAAAACCCCGTGAGCTGCTCTTCATCGCGGTGTGTATACACTTCTAGAGGCATCAATTCTTTCGCAGACCAATCCGACGCTGTTCGCTTGGAGGGAAAGCAGATTCAGGACATTGTAGATGACTTCTACCACGTATATTGAAGTAAGGGTCGAAGCAAAATTCAAATGGGGGCCGTACAATGGTACCCACTCGGTAGATGCGAAGTAGTTCTGTGTCGGCGGCGGCGGTCTCATTGCGGACGCCGACGACTATCACCTATACATCACGAACCTCTCACGAGAAGATTTCTCCCGTCAGATATAGCAGTGCTGTATCAGTACCGTTGGGAGATAGAGTTGACATTCCGTGAAGACAAAAGACGAACATAAAAGGAATGTGTGAGACGCTATAGCCGTACATCAACGCCCATGCTACAAGACAGTTTGCATACCGCTCGATTCCGAGATTAAGTGGCCCTGATCGTTAAACTGTTCGTTCAAGTAAGTTCGACAGATTGCTGAAGCACCTTCGAGTACAGTGCAGTGTGGTTGTTCACGCTTAGACACAGTCAGCTATAGGTCGTTATTTCACACCTTTTTATTTGGTTAAATAAATCGCATAAATCATATCAAGAATCCTAAATCATACATGGCAGACATACGCATGAGATCAACCAACAAATAATATAGGAAGCCTGTAGATGCACTTGCCCAAATAAGTGAGGTAATCGGTCTTGAAATACCAGACAGTGAGGTATCATTCACGTAGATATATAAGAAAATGAAAGCAAAAATCGAACTAAAAAATCCAACAAAGGTAAGTGAAAATACAAATAATATAGACCATAAAGCTGTAGGCATCATGTTTCGTGGATACAATTCAAACAGTTGCTCTTCCTGTTTATCAACAAAAACATCAGGCAAAGAGAAACGTGTGTAATTATGTACAATGGCGATCATGCATAGAATTGCTGTAATAGCTAGGGTCATCTGAGGGACCCGAGCTGCTTCTGTAGATATTGTAGTCGAAGAATAGAGCATCACAACACAGAAGCTCAAAATAGAAAACAATACAACGTTTTCTATTTCAATACCTGTATAGTCATCTATATTTAATTCGCGTTGCGTTATGTCTTTTAATTCCATATCAACATCGTATACCTATTAGAATATAAACTTTATGCACTTTTGTACCAATACAATCATTCAAAATAGAGATAAAAAACTACGTATAACAACATATTTGCCCCAATATTTTATTATATAAACTTCGGATATTTTATTTCGCTACTGTACCGGAGATTGTTGGTGAGTCACTGTACTGCTTCAGAGATGGCTCTCAGAGCTGCTTATCCTAGTTTTCGATAGACGCGACGACGAAGCTGAAACGCTCTGAGATACGGTATCTGTTTGTCCTTGGAGACAATATATACGCTCAGGTGGCAGTAATAGACGAAGTTGGAAAGATTGTCGAAGAGGTTCGCGTCGATAGTAATTAGCGAATTTTATTGAGAAATTCATCGAGATGATTGTCGATCCACAACCCAGCAAAACTTTGTAGGCCATCCAGTAAATTCGTACCCGGTAGCGTTCCCTATTGGAGGTAAAGTTGCGCAGCGGTATCGAAGCAAGATTCGGGTGAGCCAGCGAACGAACCGTCAAGGCATAATATATATATATATATATATATATATATATATAGTACCTAGGAGAAGAACTGCAAGCGAGAGCCAAGGAACTCATCGATCCACGATTTGGCGAAGCTGAGTCGAGAGGTGAGTTCCCCAAAGAGCTCGAAGATGAGAGCGCGGAACTCGTTCGCGCTCTCAACGATGAGTGGTGAAGCTTCCCACTTGAGACTCTTCCAAACCTGCTCGATTGGGTAGAGATCAGGCGAGCCAACCGGGAGGAAAACAAAATCGATGCCAAGCTGGTGGGCACGCCTTCGCGTGGTTATTCACACGTGTGTGCGAAGTGATTGTCCAAGACGAGCAGAATCCGCGACGCAGAATTCTGCTCGCGTATCCGCTCTAAACACTCACAGATCCGCTCTTTCGTCTGATCTTCCGGAAAGCTAACCACGCTTTCCCCGTTGAGTGCATAGAAACCGACCGCTGGTTCGAAAATCTGAACCAGCGGTCGTTCATGGTGCGAATCATCGACGTACCACATCCGGCGTGAGTTGTCGTACGGCTGTGGATGCGACGCATCGAAAAAGCCGACAACGGTGCCACCGTCCGTACAGACATCGTCGTCAACAACCCAGCCTTCATCGTCGTCACCTTCGCGTTTGTTGTGAGGTTTGTCCGTGTCCTCGGCGAGCGCGTCATCGACGCGCTCGTCGAGAATCTCTTCGGCGTTTTCTGGTCGGGAGGGTCGCTTTGTCCGTGGAATTGCGTACGAAAGGCCGAGATCTTTGAGAAACTCGCTCAGATAGACAGGGTGGTATTCAACGCCAAATTCCTCGTTGATAAGTGCTGAATTTCCTGTGGTTGCCATGGCTGATCCTCACGGAGCATCTCAACAAATTGCTCCTGTTCATCTTCGCTGAGCTTCGGGGGACGACTGTCCCCGAAGTTCGGCGTGAGCTGTCCAAGACCAGCTTCGTTCCATCGTCGCGCCCATCGACTACCTGTTGGTTCAGATTTTCCAACGCGATTAGCTGCTTCTTCGACTGTATCTCCTGCATAGAGGTTTTCCACAAACGAGAAGCGGCGGACCACCTTCGGATCGTCCGCCTCCGATAGCAATCGATCAAGATCATCCTCGCTGAGATGTCGAGTAATCTCTTTGCGCCGATCTCCGCTCATGAGAAGTTCATCTCACGCAATCCCCATAACTTCTCTTGAGTACTACGAGGGGGCGAACACGTCGTACTCTAGCAAAACTCGAACTAAAGGGGTTCGAACAGCGGTACTATCTCGGTCGCCGCCGCATTCAGGAAGTCGTTGACTGATGCTATATTTTATAAGGCGTTGGAATTGCTGGACACAGTTTCCAAGTCCTGCGAACTCTCTTGGGAGTTTTATGACATTCCCAAACAAGCTAAAAATTCCCAAAAAATACAAATTCTGAGTTAGTAAATCAACCTGTTTAGGTCAAAGAATATATATACCGAGATAATATAGACATGTTATGGTTGTTGAGACCACAATAAGAGAATTGCAATCAGATTATGTTAATAATAATACAAATGCAGAAAAAGTTGTTAAAAAATACATCAATAGAATAAAGAAGTATGATAATCAGTTAAACTCTGTCATCAAAATAAATCCGTCTGCAGTTGAGGCCGCAAAAAAAAAGGACAAAGAACTCTCAGATTTTGGTTTACAGGGCCCACTGCACGGAATACCCGTTGCACTAAAAGACAACATTTCAACATTTGATATGCCCACTACTGCGGGAAGTAAAGCATTCAAAGACTATATATCGGACGAAGACGCACACTTGGTGAAAAATTTGCGCTCTGCTGGTGCAATCATACTATGCAAAACCAACTTAGGTGACTTCGCTACTGGCTACCATAGTTCAATGAATGGGAGAACAAACAATCCTTATGATACGACTAGAACACCCTCTGGTTCTAGTGCAGGATCAGGAGTATCAGTGGCTGCAAACCTTGCTACAGTAGGTGTCGGGACCGATACTGGAGGTTCTGTCAGACAACCATCAGCATACAATGGTCTGTTTGGTATGAGACCAACACCAGGTTTGATTAGTAGGTCTGGGATAATTCCTGTCAGTTATACACAGGACACCGCCGGACCAATGACACGAACTGTCGAGGACATGGCTATTTTATTGGACGGTTTAGTAGGCTATGATCATAATGACGAACTTACAGCTGAAAACTACAATCATATTCCTCAATCATATCAATCATTTCTTAATGCAGAAAAAATATCAGATGTCCGAATTGGAGTACTAAGAGATAGCGGGAAATTCATTGGTTGTAAAGACCTTGACGAAAAGAATCAGTCAAAAGTAAATAAAGTAACCGAGGTCTTCTTCGATTCGATGTCAAAGGTTGAGTCTTTAGGAGGAGAGATAACATATTCAATATCAATCGATGGTATCTGGGAAACAGCTACAAAAATTGATTCAATTACTAAAGGTGCAGAATTTTTGGACGAGATGCAAAAATTCATCAATAGCACGAATGACACCCTACCATACAATTCGGTAGATGATGTGGTTCAATCTGGAGAATATATAAATAAAAAAGGAACAAAAAAAAGATTAAATGGAATAGCTAAAGAGATTGATGTAGAGTTAAATAATCCTCCGCTTGAAGAAAACGCACTATATCAGACCTATTTCAATAAGAGAAAGAAAATAAGAAATAGCGTAATAAAAGAAATTGAAAAGAATAATTTGGACGCGTTAGCATTTCCAACATTTGCAAGGCCGCCAATAAAACATGAGAGCGGAAATTACAGAAGTAGTTCAAACACACATGTTGCCTCTGCCACAGACTTACCAGAAATTACTATCCCAATTGGATTTGTTGAAATGAATGGAAATGAGTTACCTGTTGCTATGGATTTAATCGGACCTAAATATAGTGAACCTAAACTTATAGAAATTGCATACTCATTCGAGCAAATAAGCCGCGTTAGAGCTCCCCCTGCAAAATTTGGAGCACTCTGAATGATATTCCTGCCTTATTGAGTACCATACAACAGTGGTTATGTGAACCGTCTCGGAGTCAAGCCACGAAGGTTTCCATTTCAACGACGTGGCTTCCAGGAGCCGACGAAGACAGTCCTACACCGGTTTCACAGCGGTTGCAGTCTCCACGAGTGTCGGTACTTCCCAACCAATCTGAGAACAGTAGCTAAAACGTAGCTCTCATCAGGAAAATGTCTGGTTGAGTGAATGTATTCACGATTCCCCAGCCAGATGGTTGTGTTTCAGCCACAGACGTGAAAGAATTAGCGGAAGCTCTCGTTGATCATCTGCCGCTGCCGGGAATCAAGGACTCACTCCTCGATCCCGGCGAGATTTGGCCTGCTGTCACCTTGCAGCAGTCAATCAAACGTCCATCTGGGAAACCTGCAAAGACAACGACAACGCTCCCGGTGACGACACTGTCATGGACTAGCTCCATACTCTCAACCGAGAGTGGCTAGAGCGGATTGCGAACAACCTTCTGAACGAGATAGCAATGACGATCCTCGACCTGACCGGTCGAGGATCGTCTCTATTGATTTCGTCGATAACCCGTATCATGGGACTTACAGCGATGAGAGCGGCGAAATCTGACGAATGGCGGCTGAAGACGGTACAACAACGTGTCACCGCTACTGCTCAGCATACCTTGTTTCAAACGGGAAACCGGTGACGTTGGCCATGACGTACGTACGAAGTGATGAGAGCGAGGCCGATGCAGTCAAGCGTGTCCTCGATCGCATCGAGGCTTATCCATTCGAGATAGACCTTCTGTTGGCTGATCGCGGCTTCCACAACGAACGTATCCTCAGTCGATCACATCGAGGCCCTCACGATCTCCTCCAGTAGGTGCTGAATCTGTGTCTGTGGTGGCTGATTAGCCTTCAACAAGCCAGTGACCGTGAGTTCTACTGCTAACCAGTCGCTGTCGGCGGCGGTCAGCCGCCGACGCGACGGTGTTGCCACTCACCGACGTTGCCGTAATCCAAGGGCAACTACCGGAAGAACCGGCTGTCAAGCGGTTGGTTCGCTGGTACGGCTCGACGAACTCCGAGTGCTGTCCAGGCAGCACGCAGTACCATTTCACAGAACTCTACGAACGACCACTCCAAGAGGCGGCGCCCCCCCCCGCGGCGGGGCGCCGCCACGTACATCCAGTGCAGATAACGCCAGACGTTCTGTAACAACAAGCTCACGACAAACAGCAACAGCCGAAATCCGGCATCACGGGAGCTTGTAAGAGCAACACTTTGTCTAGCCAATCGGTAGGACGATTCGATGCCGAACCGCTTGCGGTAGTGCTCTCGGGCATCGCGTGGAGTTTCGATAAACAGCGCGTCAGCGGCGTAGCCGTGACGCGCCACCCCGTGTTCGTCGTATCTGCCTTGCTGGTAGACACAATCGATGTACACTGGGAACGTCACTTGACAACCGGTATGACGTAAGCGTAGTTGTAGGCGTACAGCAGTCCTAAACAGGTGCTATTGTAGAAGCCCCGATCAAGGTAGACGGCCTTGACGCGCAGGTCAAGGCCGTCAAGCAGTTCGAGGAACACTCAGTGAGTAGTTCACCTGAGGTTTCGCCAGAGACCAACTGACGAACCGCTAGGGTGTACCGTTTGTTGCGCACACGTGCGTACAGTGTCGCATAGGCGTGAAATGAAGTCGTTCCACGCTTAGCCAACGAAGAGTAGAGAGCTTCTGTCTCGTCTTCATCACCGTAGTAGGGATTGAGGTGGAGGTCGGCGACGACCTCAACCGGTCGATCAGGAAGTGTCTCAATGGTATCCCACTGAAGCAGCGTGTCTCCAATCTGCTCAACGGTATCAAGGTCAAACTGATCGGTGAGATGTCTGTGGACTGTATTAGCGTGTGGAGAGTCTTCGGTCGTTTCGCAGATGTGATTGACCGAGGTCTCGCTGGCGCTGGCGCCAGCGAGGACCTCGTAAAGTTCCTCTGTCGAGACATCTACTTCTTCTCCGAGATCAATCGGAAGCTCTTCACCAAGGCTATTGACGACAAAATTAAGCAGATGCTCTTCTTCGATCTTATTGTCTGTTTGGTTCTGTTTCACACTACGTCCAAACAGACACTCTCTCTAATCCGATGTGATCGACTGATCCTGCGGTGGTCACGTGACATTGCTGCGACTGTCGTTCCCGTCCAAAAGAAGGGCAAACGCATGAAGAGGAAGCTAGACACGCACTGTTCGTACATTGACGACCTATCGGATGTACAAAGACTGTAAGCGGGAACTGAAATTCCCGCTTGCAGTCGCTGTCTCCTACCAAGCCGGAGACCGTGGCAAGAGCGGAGAGATCGTTCGAGGATATGTAGGTGCGATCTGGCTGATCGCACGCCGAAACAGGTCGAACGGCTCTACCGGAAACGCTCAGCGATTGAGACCAGCTATCGTGTCTTCTGCCAAGCACGAGTAGTGACGACGACTCAGGATCCAATCGTCCACTTTGCGTTCGTCCTAATTGGATTCTTGCTGGAGAACCTCTGGCTCGTGCTTTGATGGGCGGGCGCGACCTGTCCGAAGAGTTCACGTTCAAAACCCTCTCTGATTGAATCAGACACGCATTGGAGGAGGAATTAGAGCGGAGTTGGGAGATTGAAATGAACGGCGTCGGTGTGCCAGAATCGTACGCACCGGCCGCGGGCTGAGTCAGCCCGCGGCCTCAGGTAAGCGTCTCCTGAGCTACAGCGTCCGTCTCTGATGGCTACATGGGTTCTCTCCGCTTGATTCACTTGATTTGTGAACTCTATTTCACTCTTTGGAGAACAATCACGAAGTGTTTGATCCAATGAAGAGCGACCCAGCACAGCTTACGAAGTAACGTTCGAGAAGTACCGAGTGTAGATTCGGCCTATCCCAGGCCTAACTGACCTCGAGCAAGGACGTTGTACAACGCTATGTACGCTGATGTCATACATTAAATAATGTTATTACATAAGCGATAATCAGAATTAAAAAGTAGAATTAATTTATGTACTATCAAAATAAACCGATAAATTATAGTGGCATTAGTAATAACAATGTATTAATGAAGCATGATAATTTGGACAAAAAGCTAATTAATGAACTGCTTGGGAACGGCCGAGCTAGCCTCCGGAGTATTGGAGAGAAACTAGATATATCAGTAACTACAGTTTCAAACCGTATCAGCGATCTCGAAACAGCGGATATCATTGAAGGCTACACACCAATAGTTAATTACAGTGAAGCAGGTTACAACTGCACTGCAGTTATTCACCTAAAGGTTGAAGGAAGTGCGCTTCCGGATATTGTGGACAGACTTCGGGATCAGAAGCAAATGACAAATGTTTATGAGGTTACTGGTGACTACGACATCATCGCAGTCGGAAAATACAAGCACACAAGAGGTATGAACACACAAATAAAAGATCTGATAGAGTGTACTTATATTCGAGACTCTAATACCAGTATTGTACTTAATGTTGTTGAGGAAAGTGGTCAGTTCGAATTGGACGTGAGTAGAACCGAATGAATCAATTATAATTAATAATATCTATGTATTTATTAATCACCGCTCAGGTTCTAAACGGTTTAATCAGATCGTAACGAGAAATGTACTCAAATGGATATTTGAGCAAATATTCTGGCCCATCTCAAGCACTGCTCCAGAGTCCGACACTCACAGAGTGTTTCTGTCGTTATCTCCACGGCACATCTGTTTCGACACCCCGATGCGGAGTAGCCAGCTCTTGGACCGGCCACTATCGAGTTCTGTGAGATGTATTCCACGCTGCCTAGACCGCACACAGCATTCGCTTAGCTACTCCAACGAACCAACCGCTCAACCACTGATTCTTCCAGTAAGTATCTTTTATTAGGGAAGCATTAGTGAATCGTAACTCGTTCGTATCAATGCTTGATCGCCGAAGGTGATTGGGCAAAAATATATCAACCGATTCTAACATAAGCAAAATCAAACTGAGACCCAGTAGTTGACTTATTATGAGTCTCAATCTGAACGACGCTTAGTCGATACAGTGTTTTGTCTCGAACAATTAGTCAGTAACTCCGATTCGCCGGGGAAAGCATCCCACAAGAACGGCCACCAACGAGGTAATCGGCGATGGTTTACGAACAGGGACTTGATATGGTCCTCTGGATGGATTGAGCACATCGGCGCTGTCTAAATCAAGGAGTTTGAGGAACGAGCAGGTCGTAGCGAGTGGTCTCCATGACACTCACAAGCCTGCTCAGAGAGATATTAGAGTGGATTGTGATGAGGATTGGGAGAATGAGCGTATCCCGAACACCCTGACGGGTGTCGGGGTGCGACTTCATTCGATGGGGGTGTCGGTTCAGAAAATCGTTGCTGTGCTTGTATTTATCGACGTCGATCGATCTCATGGAGCCGTCTGGAACTGGGCGCACGATATCGCTGAAGCCCAGGCCTGACCCGCCGACGGCCGAGCAGTCGACGGATCGCCGTCGATAAGAAACAGATCAGGTTGATGGTGAGAAAAAATAGCTGTACGTAGCGGTTGATACAGAATCGAAGTTGCTGCTGGAGATCGACATATACAACGGTCACGGGACCGGTACCGCCGGCGTATTCCTTCACAACACTACTGAGAAACACGAGACACAGAGTTTCTGGTTGATGTGGGTGGCTACCCGACTGCCCTCTTTCGACATGGTATAAGCGGCCAACTCAATTATATCGAACGGAACCACACCACATTGAGAAATGGTTCCACAGTCTCGATGCAGATCAACCTTTTATTTGCTAACGTAAGACAAGGACTCTACTATACATACATTATTGAATGAAAACACACAAAATTATCAGGATTCTATTTATTACTGACGATTACTTTGAAATTCGCTGTAGATCACCGAGACAATTTATATAATAAGAGTGAACAAGTCAAAAAGACAATCCCAAGCTGGCTGGAGAACAGGTTGGGATCATGAAATCAACTCACGTTGACCAGTACATGCTAGTCGTGAGTCATGGCTGGAGAATATTCTAGCAGTAACTGAAATTCAGATGATCACCTCCAATGATACTCATTAGTGGTTGAATTCCCACAACAATTAAATTTTTCACATATACATACTTGAAGGCAATAATACTGACTTTTTTATTTTAATGAGCCATTTTATACCCTTATATATGATCTTGACCTTTTGAAGAACAATATAATAAATAAGTGGATGAGGCGTTCCTTATATTCGGATATCAGGAAGTACGCAACTAGGATCTATTGGAAGTTTTGTAACGGTGGAGTACGCCACCGATGGCTGCGGATCGGAAGTATATTTTCGCAGTTATTCCAATCTTTTTGGCCCTGAGTCGGCTAGTTGAGTACTCAGGTGATTGTTTAATTAGTAAGTTATCGCCCATGAGAGTAACAGACCTACTGAACAAGGAATCCCGACATACTGTAATCCACACTGTCAAAATATTATAATTTTTGAAATAATGGATTACGTTAGCGACTGTGTAGATCGAGACTCAGTCCCCGCATGTCCGCTCATTCGTCTCCTGACTTCCAATACAGCACTGAATTTAACATAATGATACCGACAATAAGGATGCTCAATAAAATGCTGAAACTGCACGCAAAAAATATACCACACAAGAGCGTGTCATAGAATCTATCTCATAGCTTCTCACAGCCCGGTTCGTTTCCTTGCTCGTGGTTGGTGATTGCAACAACGAGCCGGAGACACAGCGCAAGGAACACTTCTATTCGTGCGTGGACGCGACCTCGGGCGCGGACATGCCCGAGGCCGTAGTTCTTGACTGCGCCATTGGTTCGTTCGACTCCTGTCCGGTTGTTGTACGTCTCGTCCAAGATGGATCGTTTCAACTGAACGTCCTCGCTGTATTCCACAATGCGGTCTTCGAATCTGTACTCAATGTCTTTCGGGTCGTAAGTGTTTCGCGGGTTGTACGGAGCGATTGGCACGACCCCTGCGTCCAGCAGGTGGTCGTGCCAATCGAGAATGTCGTAGGCGCTGTCTTCAAGCATCCAGATCGGTGTATCAACGGTGATACGCGTCACGGGTGACCCGTATCGCCGTCTCTCAGTCTGCCTGTTTGGCCGATGTAAACTCCGCTGCGATCGGAATCTTTGCGCCGGTTGAGACGATCGTACAGCGAAGGCGTAGTAGTGTTCTTCGCCTGTTGGATCGTAGTTCCACGACGCAGCGTCGTTGTACTGGATCGCTTCGATGTGAGTCGAATCGATGGAGTAGGTGGAGTCTGTCGAAGACATCGTCGATGACGTGTTCGAGACCGGTGAGAAACTGGTCAATGGTGTCTCTAGATGGTGGTTTGTCGAGTCCGCAGTAGAACCAGACAAGGCCGTGCTGGAGTCCTCGTACAACCGGACGTGTACCGTAGATGTCCTTGTAGTAGTAGTGTAGAAAGCCGCGAAAGAGGTCTGGTGGCTGGTGAATTCGTGTTCTCCCCTCGAAGCAGGGGCGAACACGTCGTAGTCCAGCAGAAACTCAAACTCAAGGTGCTTGAACAGCGGTACTGTTTCAGTCATCGTGTTTAGTTGAGCGAATTCCACCAGACAGCGAACGATTGCAGCCATGTTTCTGCAGTTGCTGGATCAACGTGGCTGAAACTATTGCTAAACGAAGATGTACGACGTTTTATTTCTCGAAAGATACGTTCGACAGCATTCCGATTTCCGTGGCGAACAGTCTGAAATTGAAGTCCTGCTCGATTCAACGCAGCTGAAAGATGATGTGCGTGATCGACGAGAAACACAGCTTCAGACACATCGTGTTTCGCACGAAGTTCTCGCAGAAATTTTTGTGTCAATGCCGTTGTAGTCGTCGTAAACAGCCAGCTATAGAGAAATTTGTTCGTCTCTGGATCGACCGCCGCGTACAGCCAATACTGCTGACCATTGATCCGGATCACCGTCTCGTCCAACGCGATGTGATCCGGGTTCGCATCGCTGGCGGGCTGTAGATCTGCCTTTTGAACCCAGTCGTGAACTGCTTTTCGTGAGCATTCGACACCGAACTTCTCAATTTTTGAGATTGTATTCAAAATATATAATTCAGCCAGATATAGTCGAATACCGAGTTTCATGAGCTCACTCGGTGTCCGTTCTCGTTCCACAAAATCTAATTACAACCAATCGCTACAACCGCTGAGGCGAGTAATTTCTGCCATAGACCAGCCGAAATTCACTCTGCCTCATTGTTCAGTCTTAACTAAACACGACCAGTTGATGTCTTCCTCTATCAAACAGAAGAAGACAAGCGAGAAGATGTCGTACAATTAGTAGACGAGGGGGTTGGGAAGACGCTGATTTTCTGTGACGGGATTGAAGCTGGAAAGGCTCTCGCCGACAAACTGGATGTCCCGTTCGTATATGGAGATACGCCCAAAGAAGAGCGCATGGAGACCTTTGAACAAAACCGTGTAGTGATAGGCTCACGCGTTGCCGATGAAGGCGTATCTCTTGAGAATCTTGATCGGGTTATTGAGTATCAATTCCGCGGCGGATCACGTCGACAGGAGCTTCAGCGTGCAGGTCGTGTGGTGCACGGCTCTGATGTTGGTGAGAACATCGTTCAGATGACCGACCAAGAGTACGAGAAATTCAGCCAGCGTTTATACAGCCTTGAAGAGAAAGGGATGGACATACGATTGGAACAACGGGCTTGATTTTTATCTCGGTCATGGCGGCGCGCGAAGCGACCGGAGGGAGCGATCACGGAGCGGTGTGGCTTGGGTCGTCCGGCACATATCAAATAAGGGCTCTGTAGTTTCGGCGTACAGTGGTCGATTTCATGGAAATCGGACGCTCCGGCGGAGGTTGTAGACGGTTGCTTTGAGTACCATTTCTCGGAACTCTAAGTTCCAACTTCGCGCACGCACGGCGGAGCCGAGCGTGCGCTTGATTGACGAGAAGACGGTTTCCGACATTGAGGGTTGGTGGTACCGATCACTGTCCATGCGGGCGTTGTGGGCGTGATCGAGCGAGGAGTAGATGCGGTGCTTAATCAAGGGACGAACACCATTTTCACGGATTTCGTCCCTGAATGTTTTCGAGTCATAGCCACGATCTGCAGCCAATGAACGCAGGTCGGCCGCATTCCTGCGGGCGACCTGCGGGCCGATCTTTGCGTCGTGTTTCTTTGTCGTTGTGCAGTGGATGTCGGTAATGTATAGCGTTTCGACATCCACCAAAGCAGTGACTTTCAATGCACGGACGCGGTAGGAGGTGCGGTTGGCGTAGTGTCGGCTGGGTTGATCGCGGTAGAAGCCTGTTGCATCAATAGAGGAATGGCCTGTGCGTTTCTCGGCTGAACGGCCGAGAAACGCACGCCATGTCTTCATCGAAATCCGACCAAACCACGTGCGGAGAACGGTATAATGAGGCAGTCTCGTGAGACCGATTTCTTCGAGAATGCCCGGCATTTCGCTGAGCAAATCAATCGTTCCACGATATGATTTGCCCAGCTCAATTCGGAGTGCATGGAGTACGAGCATTGCCCATTCAGCGAACCCGCGACCCCCTCGGGGGTCGCGGGTTCGTCGGGATTATCGACAACTAGTTTAGCTTTCGTGACCGCATTACGGGTGAGGAGACGGATTTCCGATATCAAAGTGATCTGTCTCTTCGCTTTCTACAGCAATAAAGGAGCTTTCGCCGTTACGTCTAGCGAAACTACAGAGCCCAAATAAGGAAAGAGGGTACTTAGCCCCCTACGCTTCCCACCAGCGCCGGTCGCGCTCTGGGAAGACTATCATACTCTCGTAGGTCACGGCGAGTGAGCACCGTCCCTCGTACCAGTTTTTCTTTCCGGCCCGCATCCGGACGGTGTCACCTTCTTGAACGTAGGCCAGCTCTGACTTACGTCACGAGGTAAACTTGATTTTCCCGCTGTCGTCCGCGATCAGGTCCACTTTGGCAGTCTTATGGCGCCGCTGAATGGATTCAAATTCTGAGAGTTTACCCTGAGACAGCACTACTTTCCTCAAGACTCACTTGCGGATCGTCAAGGGCATCAGGCCAGCAACCGATTTGAATCGCTTGCTCTGACGACCTTGCAGCCTCGGCGCTCGCTATCTCGTCAGTATCTGCATACGCCCCCCACAAGAACGCCCACCACCGTGATAATCGACGATACCTCCCGAACAACGCTTCTATATCGTCGTCTGGAGCTATCGGACACAACCCACTCATGTACACATTTTCTAACTCCGGGAGTTCGTAGTGTGTGATGTAGTGACACAATACTCTGCTTCCAATATCTCGGGCAAACTCTGCGTCGATGATCGCCGTATCTGGCTCTGGCTCTCCAAACGGCTCTTCGCGATGGCTTTGGGGACTCCACCACGGCTCTAAGTGGCCTTCCCACTGCCGTCGACCCTCGGATTCGGTCGGCTCGATGATGTCCCACGCCGCCAGTTCGTTGATGTAGCGGTCGTAACTGCTTCCAGAGATCCCAGCGGCCTCAATGATGTCGGAGCGTCCCATCGGGTCGTCTGCATCAAGTAGTGTTTTTAACATTTTTGTCGCTGTCGGCGGCAGATCAGGTAGTAACCGCTCTGCTGGCAGTTGTGACAGCCCATAGGCGATATCTCGAATACTGACGAAATCGAAACTCTGAGTCGACCGAGCAATGTGCAACACTGCTTCGGCCACATCCGATGGACACGCTCGGTGTGGCCGATCAGCAGTCCCTAACACTCGGAGGAACAGCCGAACTAGCCGTTCTAAGTCGTTGTTTCGCTCGTGGAAATCGCCTCTGTGGGACACCTCGTAGCCTTTCGCAGTCGCAAACTCTTCGACGATCTCTCGGGTTGCAGTATAGGTGTTCGATATCTGAACGGGAATCTCCATCACCGGTGCTGCCTCCGTTCCATCGGCGATGGCCTCTCGGATCTCCCTGGCTTCTCGTTCGATAGCCTGCTCAATCTGTGGTTTGAGATCCGTCATTGTCGGTCCCGAAAACATCCATGAGGCGGTCAGATGCATCGCTAGATCGTCGCTGTCGACATCGTAGGGCAGTCGCATTTTCAACTTCTGTTCGCGGCCTTCCAGCAGCATTCGGTATCCCGAGTGAATTCCGTAGACAGACTGTTTGGGAACGGTGTAGCGAGCGAAATTCAAGAAGTCATCGAGGCGGTTATCATCCCTGATCAACATCCCTGTATCGGGCATTCGGATGTTGATCGTCATGTCAACGCCGATGGTATAATAAAGCTGAGTCGCTGAGGCAACCAATCCCTGGAGGTCTCGAAATAGCTCTTTTCGAGCTTCAACATCATCGCTGTTGGTGAGCTCCCCAACCCTCTGAAGACAGAGGTTACGAACCGTCTGAATACGATCTTTCCAACCACCGTAGTGTTCTTCGTCCTCGCTAAACCATCCGATCTGATGACCCCAGCGAATGATGTCTCCAGCCTTTTTATCAAGTCGCTCAATTGCAGCGTCATCGATCTCTTCGAACTCGTTACCGAGGGCAGATGGTGTAAGTATCTTACTCAGAGCTTTGTTGCTCAGTAAGGTTCCCGCGATACGTCCCAGTGTTGGGAGTGGCCCACCCCACTGAGAAATGACGAGGAGATCGTCATCGAAACAACTGAGATATGATATTCGCCCGTCATCGAACTTCGAGAGGTGGTCATCAACGAGGTTTACCCCGCGGTTACGGCAGCCAGCACGGTATCGACGGTGCATTCCCCAGGCGTCTAGGACATTAGACGGACCGTTGAGCCACTGGACGTAGCTGTCGCCGTTAGCTGGGGAGCCGGTTGTTGCGAGCCACTCCTCGGCGGTTGCTGTCGGAGGTGACCCATCCCCCTCTTCCGTCCTTGCTTGCGCTCTATACACTGTACCTGCATCAGACTGAGGGGTCGGCGTAAGAGCCGTCTGCAATGTCGACTGGGAGGGGTGAACCAACCCATAATCCTCCGTAATAAATGCCTCGACAGCAACTTGGCCAAGCGAGGTAAGAGACGCACTGTTGTACCTCCCAGAGCGATCAATAGATAGGAAACCTAATTCTTCAAGATCAAGTACGTAGCGACCAAGACTTCCCGGTTTAACGCCAATTTCGTCGTCCTGTTTAAGATCGCGGTAATTGCGTGAACCATCGAATGGGAGATTCCCAAGCAAACGGATACGTCCAGAGTTCTCTGGTATTTTTTGGAGGATATCCCAAGCTCGTTGACTAGTTGTTTCTGATAAGTAATCATTCTCAGTTACTGTCTTCTGTAGGGACTTATTCGAACACTCAGTAAGACCAATATGAGCGTCATACCACTGCGGATACCTTCGACAGAGATGTCGCTCCAGACTAGGTGATATAACAAGACGGACATCAAAGGCTAATCCAAGTACTGCAATTGCTGCCAGAGATCTGACACCCGTTGACCGGTCAGCTAGATCTGTCCAAGACTGTCCACAAAGTATGAGCTTGATAGTCTGCGGTGTCTCGTTGAGTTCGCGATGGAGCGCTACAGGTCCCTTTGCGAGTGCTTCGAAGCTACCATTTAATGGTCCTTTGCCTGTCCCAATCTTTGTTAATGTGTTTCTTAGATCTTTCTCGCGTTGCTGGTGATAGCTCGATAACTCGTCGGTCGACGTGTCGTAGTACTTGACACTGTATTCAAACAGCGACTGGAAGTATTCTACGGCTTCTGCTTCGTCATCATTCCATTTCTCTGTTGTAGATCCCCATTCTGGATGCGTAATTCCTAAAGTATCAACTTGCAGCTTATTTAATAGCGAACAATATCTCTCATGGAAGAGAACTTGCGGGTCGTTTTGAGCAATATACTTCCGAAGGCAACGGACGCTGCTCGATAAAAGTCTATCAAGCAACTTTGGAACCCAATCAGTTATTCGTGATGAGACCTCACTGATGAGCAAATCGCTTGTCGAAGATGGTTTATTAACTGAAACCTTCTGAATATTTGGTTTTTGCTCCTGATTAGCTGCTATTGAGTTCATATAGCCCGTAATTTAGCGAAGCGGGCTGTATGGAAACCAGTCCAGGAATGATAAGCGCCGAAGGGTTTTTGAACCCGAATATCGAGTTTATCAATAGGGGCATACGATCATACGCTCCTCGTAGAATCCTATCCAAACCCGCTTCAAGGATACTACAAAACGAAGATCCGGGAAAAGTCTAGAGCCTTTGGCCCCGAATCTTCGTTTGAAACAATACTGGTGAGTCATGAGTATATGCAAATAGTTCTATCTTGGATAGGGACTGATTGGACGTTTTTGATTAACATGTTGAGATTGTGCCATCTAGTCATTTACCACTAAACAGTAAGATACGGAGCAGCGGCTCACTGAGGGCAAACATTTATTATCGTTGAAAAGAAACAAGAGGTGTCTAGGCACTTGCTTCCCCGTTTTTATTTTCCTTAGCTGTTAGCTTGACGTGGACGACGGTATGACTTAAACTATTGGCCATCAATCCAAAAATGTCTAATTGCCCAATCTAATGTAATAGTATTTCAAGTTCTGAGAGAAATATCTAAATTAAGCCACCAATAATAAGGAATTGAACATGTGTTTGGAAATTGGAGATTTTATTTAGTGATATGGGAATAGATTTCGCTATAGATTAGCGAGGCAATCCATGTGCTGAGAGGTGAAAAGTGAAAAAGACAATCCCAAGCTGGCTGGAGAGTAGGTTGGGATCATGGATTCAATCCACGGGTTATGTGATGAAATAAGTCCACGTTAACCAGTGCATGCTAGCCGTGAGTCATAGCCGGAAAACATTCTAGCAGTAACTGAAATTCAGATAACCACCTCCAATGACACTCATTAGTAATTGAGTGACTATACAACAATATAAAACGTAGTTGGATAGCAAGACCAAGATACACCGCTCAGTGATGCCTCTCGTCCTTACCGAAGTTCTCTCCCACCCAAAATTGACTGGAGCTGTTTAGGTGGGTCAAGTCCTCGTCGTTTCCACGTCGC
>LFCJ01000609.1_pt1 | contig 22872 bp, 23 predicted proteins | sample 643141 | NCBI WGS metagenome assembly LFCJ01 (sample SAMN03766243, study PRJNA286221) | soda lake metagenome | biome: soda lake; feature: Kulunda steppe; material: water; isolation source: sample B1-Br-g2 brine of Lake Bitter-1 | place: Russia: Kulunda steppe | collected 2010-07
ACCTCGAGGACGACCTCGAGGTGTTCCACGTCGACGTCGACGTGGGAGACAGCCAGTCGAAACGGATCGACGCGATGTTCGTCCTCGATTCGACGGCCGACGAGTACGAGCTGCTCCGAACCGTTCCACCCCGGGGAGACGTCGAGGACGGCGAGTTCGACGGTAGCTTCGACGCCTACGTGGCCGTCGATTCGACCGTCGAGACCGGCGACGTCGAGGGCTTTTACGACGAGAGCCGGTACGTCGAGGGCGTCAGCGTCGACTCGGTCACCGAGGAGGTCCTTTCGGCGAAGACGACCGAAAGCGAACCCGAGGCCACCGATGAGGACGACGATTCCAGCGGGGGCTCGTCGGTTACTCACCGGAGCAAGGAAGTCGAGTCGATACGGGTCGACGTCGAACAGATCGACCAGCTGTACAACCAGGTCGAGGAGATGGTCACGAGCCGGATCAAACTCCGAAAGATCATCGAGGGGAGCGAACTGGTCGAGGCCGAAGAGGAACTCGAGGAACACGGGAAGATCACCTCGAGTCTCCAGGATACGGTCTTAGAGATCCGGATGGTTCCCCTGAAAAAGATCGTCGGGAACTTCCCGCGGGTCGTCCGTGACCTCTCCCGCGAGCAGGACAAAGAGATCGACTTCCGGATGGAGGGGGTCGACATCGAGATGGATCGTTCGATCCTGAACGAACTGGGCGATCCGCTGATGCACATCATCCGCAACGCCGTCGATCACGGGATCGAATCGCCCGACGAACGCGAGCGCAAGGGCAAACCCGAGATGGGGACGATCAAACTCATCGGCGAGCGCGAACGCGATCGAGTCTCGGTGACCGTCGAGGACGACGGTCGCGGACTCGACGTCGCTCGGATCAAACAGAAGGCGATCGAGAAAGGGGTCATCACCGAAAGCGAGGCGGAACTGCTCGACGATTCGGAAGTGTACGACTTCATCTTCCATCCCGGCTTCTCGACCCAAGAGGAGGTAACGGAGGTCAGCGGTCGCGGGGTCGGTCTAGACGTCGTAAACCAGGTCGTCCGCGGCGTCGACGGCTCGATCAACGTCGAGAGTGCACCCGACGAGGGGACGAGCGTCACGTTAACCCTGCCGGTGAGCGTCGCGATCGTTCGCGTGCTCTTCGTGACCGCGGGCGAGGAGATGTACGGCGTGCCGATAAAGAACATAGACGAGATCTCCGAGTTCGAGGACGTCACCATCGAGTCCATCGAGGGCCAGCCGATCGTCACCCACGACGAGCGGGTTTACCCACTGATCTCGCTGGGTGAGGCCTTGGACGTTCCGGACACCGAACCCGGCGAGAACGACATGATCGTCCGGATCAAAGAGAACGTCAGACAGGTCTGTCTGCGCTGTTCGGACGTCGTCGAACAGGAGGAAGTCGTGATCAAACCGTTCGAGGGTGTCCTGAGTGGGGCACCGGGAATCAGCGGTGCGTCGGTCCTCGGTGAAGGGGAGGTCGTGATGATCCTCGACGTGGAGACTCTGTAATCATGAGCCCGAAACTAGACCTACGAAAACTCGAAGAGTTCGACAAGATGGCCGTCGATGGCGCAGACGGCGCGACAAAGCGCCTGTCGGGACTGACCGGCGTCGAGGCGGAAGTGGAGTGTTCACGCCTCCACGTCGTCTCCACCGAGGAGGTCTTAGGCGAGTTCGAACGCGACGACGCCCTCGCGATATCGATCCACCTCGAGGGCTACCTCGAAGGCGAGGTCGTCACCGTCTTCGACCGACAGAGCGGTCAGGAACTCGCCGAGGCCTTTATGCCCATGCTCCCATCCGACAGCGGGTACACCGACAAACACGAGGGGGCCGCAGAGGAGATCTGTAACGTGATGGTCAGTGGGTACGTCGACGGCTGGGCGGACATGAAAGAGGACTCGATCGTCATGTCACCGCCGGAGGCCGTCTCGAGTGCGATCGAAGGCGAAGACGAGGGGAGCGTCGAGACGGAGTACATCCACGAGGGGGCAGACGCAATCGCCCAGCGGAGTACGATCGTCACCCCCGACGGCGAGATCGAGTTCGAGATGTACATGTTCCTCGAGGAGGAGTCGACTCAACGGCTGTTCGGTGCCGAATCGGGCTCTGTGACCCTCGACGACGAGACCCTCGGCACGTTCAACGCGGTCATCGACGAGGGGATCACCTCCCTGACCGAACACCTCGGCGGGAAACTGGACCTCGAGGTCGACGTCGAGCACACCGTCTTGGACATCGTCCCCACCGAACGGCTCTCGGGGACGGTCTCCGACGAGGGGAGTTCGGGCGTCGTCGTCGAGTTGACTGAAGTGCCACGTGGGTACTTGCTCGTGCTCTTCGACGAACGCTCCGATGAACTCGTCTCCCGGCGGGTCGAACCGGCCGACGAACTCACGACCGACGACGAGCGTACACCGGAAACCGACCGCGAACGGGCGATCGCGACGGCGGGCAACGAGGTCGTCGAGAGCATCGTCGGCGGGTTGACCGAGCAGTTCGGCGGGCCGATCGAGACGACGCCGCTCGCGCTCGTCGAGGACATGCGTTCGTCGATCGTCAACGACGCTGCGGTCAACCTCGGGCCGGACGAACGGTTCGTCCTTAACTTCGAGGTGGGCCTCGGGACGACCGATGGGGAGTTTAGCTGTACCGTCTACACCCTGATCAGGCCGAACGACGTTCTCGACGAGATGGACAGATGAGCGACGACGACGAGGACGGGTTCACCGTTTACGGTGCCGACGATGACGATGACGACGACGACGACGACGGGTTCACCGTTTACGGTGCCGACGATGACGATGACGACGACGGGTTCACCGTTTACGGTGCCGACGATGACGATGACGACGACGACGCCGGGATCCCCGTCTTCACCCCGAGTAGCGACGATGACGACGACGACGACGACTTCGACATCCCGGTCTTCGGCGACGAGGACGACACAGAGCACCTCGACCCGATCACCGTCGGAATCGCCGAATACGCCGTCACCGACGGGAGCCAGCCGCTGTCGACGAGCGGTCTCGGCTCGTGTGTGGCCGTCGTCGTCCACGACGAGCGGGCGGCGGTCAGCGGACTGTTACACTTCATGCTGCCGGAATCGGCCAAGTCGAAGGGACGCCACGACGCAGAAGCCAAGTTCGCCGACACGGGGATCGAAACGATGCTCGCCGACCTCGAGGCGGCCGGCGGCACCCCCTCGAGGTCGTGGGCGAAACTCGCCGGCGGCGCGTCGATGATCGAGTTCAGCGGTTCCGACCGGTCGATCGGCGAACGGAACGCCGACGCCGCACGGGAGGTGTTGGCCGACCACGGTGTCTCGATCGACGGGACCGACTTCGGCGGCCAGTCGGGGCGCTCGGTCGTCTTCGACCCGGAAACCGGCGAGTTCACGGTCAAGAGCGCGTCCGGTGAAGAGAAATACCTATGACGATCGTCGACCTGAAGCGGATAGTGTGATCGACCTGACCGTCCACGGAGGTGACTGTCGGAGACGATGGCCTGGCAAATAGATCCGAGCGCCCTCGACGACTCCGCGCTCTCGAGTGACCTCGAGGCCGAGATGGCCGACCACCCCCACCTCGAGGAACACATCACGGAGTTCAACGAGCGGACGAACACGTACCCCAGCTACGTCGACGAGCCAAAAGACCATCACAACACGATGGTCGATCATCCGAACTACTGCTGGAAGATCGACGACGTCGTCTTCGTTCACGTCTATGGCGCCCGCGATCGGGACCCGATCTATCACACGATCGAACCGTCGTTGACACACGACGAGATCGAACTGTTCCGGGAGGTCAAACGGCGCGTCCTGAACGAGAGCGTCACGGGCTCGGCGGAGATCGACACCGACGACCTCGAGGAGCTGTTGTCGTCGGTCATCACGGTGACTGGAAGCGGCCGGGACGACGGGACAGTCGGCGGTCTCGCCGGGCGGATACGCGGTGCACTGTCGCCGAAGCCGATCGCAGTCGATCAGTTGACCTTCGATCGGCTCCGGTACCAGTTCCAGCGGGACGTCTTGGGACTCGGACAGTTAGAACCCGTGTTGATCGACCCCACCAACGAGGACATCCACGTCCTGGCACACGACAACCTCCACGTCTACAACGACGTCTTCGGCTTGCTTCGGACGGACATCGACTTCGGAAGCGAGTACGAGTACGATCACTACCTGCGCTCGATGGCCGAACGGATCGGCAAGCCGCTTTCGGACGCCCATCCCATCGTCGACGGGACCCTGCCGGACGGCTCGCGGTTCAACGTCATCTTCTCCGATGACATCTCCGTCAAAGGCCCCTCGATGACGATCCGCCAGCAAGACGAGATCCCGCTGACGATGCCGGCGATCACCCGTGGTGGGACCTTCTCACCGATGGCGGCGGCCTATCTCTGGCTGGCGATGGAAAACGAGACGAGTGCGATCGTCGCCGGGGAGACCGCCTCGGGGAAGACGACGACACTCAACGCGATGACGTCGTTCATCCCGGACGACTCGAAGATCTACACCGCAGAGGACACGGCCGAAGTCGTCCCGCCACACGACACCTGGCAGCAACTGTTGACGAGGGAGGAAGCCGACGGTGACAACGACATCGACCTCTTCGATCTGGTCGCCGCCGCCCTCCGATCCCGTCCGGACTACATCATCGTCGGCGAGGCACGCGGGAAGGAAGTCCGGATGGCGTTCCAGGCGATCCAGACCGGCCACCCCGTGTTGATGACCTTCCACGCCGGGGACATCAAGAGTTTAGTCCAGCGTCTCAAGGGGAACCCGATCAACGTCCCCTACTCACACCTGGACAACTTGGATCTCGTGATCTTCCAGAACTTCATCCAGGGTGACGACTACCGACGCTGTACCAGCATCTACGAGATCGACCGCTACTCCCGGGAACTCGGCGGACTCATCACGAACAAGGTCTTCGAGTGGGAGCCCCACCGGGACAAACTCGAGTTCACCGGCCAGAACAATTCCGTCCTCCTCGAGGACAAGATCGCCACCCTCCACGGCCTCGAGGACTCCCGGGACATCTACGCCAACCTGGAGTACAGAACGCGGATCATCGAGCAGATGGTGTTCAAGGACATGATCGGCTACGAGGAGGTAAACCGGCTGATATCCTCGTTCCAGCGTGACGGACTCAGTGGCCTCCCGTTCAACGTCGAGAAACCGGACGTGAACACGATCGTCTAGCGGTATCACCCGGGTTCCAGGCAGTTTAATACGTGTCGTGAACTCTCAGGAAGTATGGAACAAGTAGACGTCGCGATCGTCGGTGGTGGCCCTGCGGGTGCCTCCGCGGCCGAACGCGCCGCTGCACACGGGGCAGAGACGGTGTTGTTCGAACAGGGGGTCCCACGCGAGGACCGCGAGACGCCCGGCCCCGACTCGACCGACGCCGCCGGCATACTCGACTACTGGGTCGACATCATGGACATCGACCATCGGGAGATCCCCGACGACGTCATCTTACGGGAACTGTCGGGAACGGACTTCGTCGGCCCGAAGACGGCCGTCGAACTGAACGCCACCGGCATCGACTCCACCTATCCGAACTTCGGGTACACGTTCAATCGCACCCGGATGGACGACTGGCTCCACGAACGCGCCGCGGATGCGGGTGCGGATCTGCGTATGGGGGTCGGCGTCACCGACCTCGAGACCGACCTCCGTGAATCACCGATGCACACGCTCACGCTCTCCTCCGGCGAAACCGTCGAGGCCGAGTACGTGATCTTAGCCGACGGTCCACAACGTCGCATCACCCTCGAGGCGCTCGATCAGTTCACGCCGCCGGGGCGGACGATCACAGAGCACCTCTCGCCGCCGGATGCGAACCACATCGCCTACCAGGAGTACCGGGAGTTCCCCGAGGAGGTCTTCGAGGACGATCGCCTGAAGTTCTGGTGGGGGTATATGCCCGGGGAGACGGCCTATCCGTGGGTGTTCCCCAACGACGGCACCGTCGCCCGCGTCGGGCTGACGATGCCCATCGGGCTGACGATCGACGAGGTCGAGAGTCCGGCGTCGTACAAGCTCTTGGGTCCCGAAGACGACCGACTTCCGACCGGCAAAGAGTACATCCGCCGGCTGCTCGAACTCGAGTACGGCGACGAGTACGACATCGAAGCGGAGTTCCCGATCGTGGAAGATCGGGGCAAATCGAGGGGGACGGAGACGTATCCGATCTCCTCGACCCGTCCGATCGAGTCGCCCGTTGGCGCGAACATCGCCGTCGCCGGCGGTGCGATGGGGACGACCTCGGCGTTCCACGAGGGCGGCTATCACGTCGCCGTCCGAACCGGGAAGATCGCCGGCCGACTGGCCGCGACGGATTCACTCGAGCACTACAACGAGGTCTGGAAACGCGCGGTCGGCGACGAACTCCTCCGGAACGTCGCGTTCGCGGACATCGTCTCCGACTACGGGCCCGACGACTGGGACCGGGTCTTCGGGGTCCTCGAGGGTATGACCGCCGCGACGGACCTCGAGGGACAGTTGCTCGCGAAGAAGTATTCGGCGGGTCTCGGCGCGACGAAGATCATGGCCGCCTACAAGAAACGGAAGTACAAGTTCCGCAACGGCGGCTACGTCCAGTTCAGCGAAGACGAGTACATCATCTGATACTGTCGGATGAAAATCCTGGCGGATTTTCACCCGCCAGTATGAGCTCGCTCTCGAACCGCAAGGCCTTACGCACCCGGTCTCTGACGAACGCCCATGAGCACGATTCGAGTCGTCTGGGGGTCCGCCTCTGCCCCGACGAAGATGTCCTCCTACGACGCCGCCCTCGCGCAGGCGGGCATCGAGAACTACAATCTCGTCCCCGTCTCCTCGATCGTCCCCGCAGGTGTCGACGTCGAGGCCGTCGGCACCGCACCCGACCTGGGTCCCGCGGGTGAACGCCTGACCGTCGTCGAGGCGCGAGCGACGACGGCCGACGAAGGGAGCGTGAACGCCGGGCTCGGCTGGCTGGAATCGGTCGACGACGGTCCCGGGTTGTTCTACGAGGTCAGCGACGGCACCGACCCCGAAGACGTCGAGACGCGAGTCCTCGAGGGCCTCGAGGCCGGGGCGAAGCTCAGAGACTGGGATTTCGACGAGCCACGCGTCCGGGTCGAACGGGCCGACGCCGAACCGGGGACGTACACGACGGCGGTCGTGGCCGCTGTGTACGGGGAAAGCGAGCCGATCGTGTGAGACCGGTTGTCTCGAGTGACGGGTTGCCACGGGCGAATCATTTTTACCGACAGGGAGAATATGAAAGGCACTGACTTCTCATGAACGGAAACACGCCGTACGCGGGGTTGCCGGGTGTGACACGAGCAGGGCAGCGGGCATCGGCGGACGTTCCGAAACTCACTGGCGAGCAAAAACGCACGCTCCACCGCGACGTCTCTCAGATCGCCGCCCGCACTCGAGAGTACCTCCCCGACGAGTACGTCGTCGATTCGGACGTCTCCGAGGGCGTTCAGGGGCCACGTGTCACCGTGGCCGTCCAGCCGCCGGTCGGGCATCCGGTCAGTGCCGGCTTCTCGCCGAGCTTAGAGGAGGAAGCCGAGGAGATCATCACCTCCGACGAACGCGACGAGGTGGCCCGCGGGCTCGCGGCGAGTGCGGCCTTGCAGGTCAAACAGGCGTTTACCGACGGCGTGAAGCCGACGGCACGCTAGCGTCTCGTTTCCCGGACTCAGACCGGTTCCCTGTTATTTTCCCCAGAACGGATCTCGCTTTCGGTGTTTCTCGAGGTACATGTTCAGCGCCTCGAGTTCGTCACCTGGGATCTCGTCGGTCAGCTCCTGTTCTAAGATCTTCGCGTGTTTCTCGGGGATCTCGATCCAGAGTTCGTCGCCTTCGTCGATCCCGCGGCCGACGGTGGGGCCGTCGATGGCGACGCTGACGCGGTTGCCCGCGCGGGCCTCGTCGACGTCCTCGCCCTGTTCTTGGATCCCTTTGACCCGCCCGACGCGTTCGGCCTCGCCGCCGTCCCACTTGACGACGGTGGCGTTGTTCTGGACGGTGCCGGCGTTCACCTCGACGCCGACGACCGCGGGGTCGTTCTGGCGGAAGACGTGGTCTTTGAGGATCCGAAAGCGGGCGGGCCGGGTGATATTCTCGAGGATCGTGTCCTGTTGGGCGCGTTCGATCTCCGCTAGGTGTTCGGTGTACTCCTCGACGAGCTGGTAGATCACCTGGTCGGCGAACAGTTTCACGTCGTCGATCTCGGCACGGCGACGTGCGTCCTCTAGGATCTCGACGTTGAATCCGAGGATGGCCTGTTGTTTGGGGTCTTCCGCCGTCGACGCGACCGAGACGTCCCGCGGGGCGACGTCGCCGACTTCCGCACGGACGATGGGGATTTCAGCCTCCGCCAAGGCGTCGGCCATCGCCTCCAGGCTGCCGAGCGTGTCGGCTTTGACGACGACACCCTGTTCTGCGGTGTCGACGGCGATGTCCGCGAGTTCGGCCTCGACCTCGCGGACGACGTCTTCCAGGTCGCGATCGCGGACGATCCGGACCGGCGCGCCGGCCATGGCGTCGTCGAGGTCGGGTGCGGCGATCTTGATCCCCGCTGCCGCCTCGACTTCCTCGACCTGTTCGAACCGGCTCTCGGTGCGTATCTCGGCGAGTGGCCGGGGCTGGAGCAAGGCACGGACGTCGGTCACGATCGGATCGTCCTGCCCGCCGACGACGATCGTGTCGTCGGTACGGACCGTCCCGTCATAGAGGACGGTGTCGACCGTCGTCCCGAAGCCCTTCTCGTCTTTGACCTCGAGGACGGTCCCGACGCCGGGGCCGGCGACGTCGATCTGCATCTCGTCTTTCATGTATCGCTGGGAGAGTCCCATCATCACGGCGAGGAGGTCCGGGATACCCTCGCCGGTCATCGCGCTTACGGGCACGACCCCGACGTTCCGCTGGAAGTTCTGGACACGCCAGTAGAGGTCGGCGGAGAACCCCTCGTCGCTCAAGTTCCCGATTATCCTGTAGAGTCGCTCGTCTAGGTCCGTGCGGACGCGGTCGGATTGGGACTCGTAGGTCGGGTTGACGGGGCTGTCCTCCGTGGGGTTCCAGCCGGGGACCGTATCGATCTTGTTCGCGGCGACGATAAACGGGGTCTGGGTCCGCTTTAGGATGTCAAGGGCCTCTATCGTCTGGGGCTGGAAACCGTCGTTTACGTCGACGACGAGGATCGCGATGTCGGCCAGCGCACCACCACGCGAACGCAGCGTCGTGAAAGAGTGATGACCCGGCGTGTCGATAAAGAGCAACCCGGGGAGGTCGAAGTCGTCGGTGTCGACGAGTTCGCCGGCTATCCGGGAGACGATCTCCAGGGGGACGGCCGTGGCACCGATGTGCTGGGTAATCGCGCCTGCTTCACCCTCGATGACCGCGGAGCCACGGATCTTATCGAGGAGACTTGTCTTGCCGTGATCGACGTGTCCGAGGACGGCGACGATCGGGGTCCTGAGAGAGTTTGGGTCGCGTGTATCCGTATCCGACATGGTAAACCACCCGAGAAGGTCTTACCTGAAAGGTCCGTAGCACGGTAGTTAAACCCATCGTCACGCCGGCCACGGGCGCGCTCGATCGGTCCCCGTGGCGTTTAATACTGATTAGTCAGTACGGAGAATCATGAGCGATATACTCGCCGAGAACCTCTCGGGGAAGTCCGTCATGGGGTCCGACGGTACCGAACTCGGGATGCTCTACAACGTCACGATGAACTTCAAATCGGGTCGACTCCGGAACCTCGTCGTCGAACCGGACGACGAACTCGTAGGCCAGACCGACGAGTTCGACACGGACGGGGCCGGTCGGTACCTCGTCTCCGTCGGCCGCGTCCAGGCGGTAAAAGACTACATCGTCGTCCAACGCTAACCGTATGCACGTTCTCGACTCGTCGGCTTTTATCAACGACTACCACACGACAGAACAGACTGCAACGATCCCACTCGTCCGTGACGAACTCGAGGACGAAAGCGCCTATCGCTACGACGCCATGGAAGGATCCGGAATGCACATCCACATCCCAAACGGCGACACCACGGAGAAGGTCCGCCGGGCCGCCCGCGAGTCCGGCGACCTCGAGGTCCTTTCCGATACCGACGTTCGCCTGGTGGCGACGGCGTTCGAACTCGACGGCGTGCTCGTCACCGACGACTACGCGATGCAAAACGTCGCCGAGAAACTGAACGTCGACATCGAGTTCATCGCCCGGGAGGGGATCGACCAGCAGCGCGACTGGAACTACCAGTGTCAGGGCTGTGGCCGGGAGTACGACGACCACAAAGAACGGTGCCCGATCTGTGGGTCGGACGTCACCCGGAAGAACCCGTCCTAGGGACGCTCACGCGGAGTGTTGCGTGCCTGCTATCCTGATCGGTGCAGTCACATCATCGAGACGTACATGCTGGCGAACAACACCGCGTTGTAGATGCCGTGGACGAACCCCGGGACCAGGACGTTCCCGGTTCGCTCGTAGATCACCCCGAGAACGATCGAGAGCCCGAACACGACGCCGAGACTGACGAGGACCGCCCCCGCGGTGTCGGTGCCGTAGGCGGGTGCGTGGACGGCGGCAAAGAGGACGCTCGCGACGACGATCGCGCCCGCGCGGCTGAAGGTTCCGTACATCGCCTTCTGGATCACGTTCCGGAAGAGCAGTTCCTCGAAGGGGCCGATGATGAGTATCGACGCCGGGATCATCACCAGCAGGATCTCGGGGTTTTCCTGGGCTTGTTGGGCCGTCCCGTGATCTGCACTCTCGAGGCCGGCCGAGGTGAGAAGCGTGCTGATCGCGAGCAAGGTCCCAAACAGCACGACGACGCCGCCGACGATCCAGGCGATGTCCCACTTCGTGGGGGTCTCGAGGTCCAGAAACGAGGTGCCACGGCCGGAGAGCTCGAGGTAGCCGACGGCGACGGCAGCCGTCCCGATCGCCATCCCGAACTGGTTCAGGGCGATCAGCCGGGTCTCGGTGAACTCCCCGAAGATCGCGTAGGCGGGAATCGAGAGCACGAACGTGGCGACGACGGCTCCGAGCAGGCCGACGACGCCGACGATTCCCAGACTCACTGTGAGGGTCGTCCGTCGTCTGAGCCCGCTCGCGGAGACGTTGCCGTAGTCGGCGACGGCCACGCCGAGAGCACCGAAGGCGGCGAGAAACGAGACGAAAACGAGCGGGACGGAGCCGACGAGCGGGACCGTCGTCTCGCCGTAGATCCCCTGGTTCAGGACGTACGCCGAGAGGACGGCGACGGCGAGGGTGGTGACGCCGGCGACTGGTGCGCCGACCTGCCGGTCGATCCCGCCGTGGCGTCGTCCGACGAAGACGAGCGATGTGAGGACTGCGAGGACGAGGGCGATCAGAAGCGTCGGGTCGTCGACGCCCCGACTGACCGGCGAGAGGAGTCCGGCCATCGCGAGTCCAGAGAGGACGAAGCCGAGTGCCGTGACGGCGGTGGCCCCGCCCGGCTCCTCTATGGACACTGCGGTGTCTGTCATACCAGTTCGTTCGTCTCCAGCGACATAGGGGCTTCTGATACGGACAGTCACCACACCGCCCGCCGCCGTCGGTTACCGTTCGACGCGCAGGGTCTCTTTCTCGGTGACCGCATCGGCCTCCTCGAAGTCGCCACCGCCGAGCAGGCCGCGGGTCGCCCTCTTCGCCCACTCGACGGCGGGCTGGTTGAACGCGTTGACGCCGTAGAGTTCGCCCGCGAGTACACAGGCGGCCTCCATGCCGTACAGCAGGCCACCGAGTTCGTACTCGTCGACGGCCTCGAGTTCGATCCGGACGTTCGGCAGGCCGGCGGCGGCCAGGCTCGCCTCGGTCGCCTCGAACTCCGCCTCGAGCAGTTCCCCGAGGGTCGCGCCCCCGAGATAGGCCAGGTCCTCGACGTCCGTCTCGGGGATCGCCCGGTCCACGCGTTCGCGTGGCGTGAGGAACGTGACCATCTTGTCTCTGGGGCCGGCCCGGTAGAGCTGGAGCTGGGAGTGTTGGTCGGTCACCCCGAGTGCGCGCACGGGCGTCTGTCCGAGGTCGTCCTTGCCGAGGCTTTCGGCCCACAGCTGGGCGAACCACTCGGCGTAGGTCTCCAGGGACTCGGCGTAGGGCATCATCGCGTTGGTCGACGCGCCACGCTGGTCGAGTGCGTAGGTCGTCGCGCCGTAGGCGTAGGCCGGACACTCGAAAAGCGAGCCGGTGAGAGTCTCGGATTCCGCGCGTGCGCCATCGAGAAGGGCCTCGAGGTCGCCGTCACCGATCGCGGCCGCGACCATCCCGACCGAAGAGAGCGCCGAGAACCGCCCGGGGACGCCGTCGGGGACCCGCAGTGTGGGCAGGTCGTGGCGCTGTGAGAGGTCATAGAGCGGGCCGGACTCGCCGGTCGTGACGACCGTCCGGTCGGTCCAGTCGACGCCCACGTCCTCGAAGGCCTCCCGGACGACTAGAAAGTTCGCGAGCGTCTCGGCGGTCGTCCCCGACTTCGAGACGACGTTGATCGCCGTGTTTTCCAGCGGGAGGTCGGCGAGGTGGCCCGTTACCCACCCGGGGTCGACGTTGTCGAGGAAGACCGTCTCGAGGTCGGTGTCGATCGCGTCGACGACCGTCGCCGCCCCCAAGGCGCTGCCGCCGATGCCGACCGTGATAAGCGCCTCGCTGTCGGCGACGGGATCGACCGCCGATAGGATCGCGTCGGGGTCGGTTCGCTCGGGGAGGTCGAGCGCGGCATACCCCTGTTCGTCGTCCGCCCGTCCGGCCTCGATGCGCTCGTGTGCGGCCGCGACCGTCCCGTCTATGGCCTCGAGTGCCTCCCGGGAGACACCCGGCGAAGCGACCGAGGAGAGGGCGTTTCCGATGTCTACGTCCATGTGAGTGAGCGCGATGTCGGGGCCTAAAGGCGTTCCGTCACGAACCCGGACGGCTGTGAGTCGTTCCCGTGAAAACCGCGAGCGGGGGGAACGAGGCGTTTAATCACCACGACGCGCAAGGGCCACCATGACCGAGACCGACGGATGGTTCGCGAACGCGGACCCCGACGATCCCGCGAGGGCCGTCCGGGAGGGATCCGCCGAGGAGCCGGCCGACTGGCCGGGACTCGCCGTAGAGGCGGGCTTTTCCGACGATCGTGAGGAGTACTACGACGCCCTCAACGGGGCGACGATGGCGGCGACGAAGGCGGCCGTCGAGGAACGCGAGGGAGCCGACGACCGCCAGCTCGTCCACGCCGTGCGGGCGATGGACGACTGCCAGCGGGTACGCAACGAACTCGCCGAACGGCTCGCCGAGTGGGCTGGAAGCGTCGACGAGGACGCACAGGCGGGCCTCGAGTACGCCCGTGAGCGCCTCGAGGACGGGCCCGAACCGGGGCGGGAGGCGATCCACTCGCTCGCGGGCCGCGTGGTCGACCTCGAGGCGGAAGCCGACGACCTCCGGGAACTCGTCGACGAGCGCACGCCCGTCGTCGCGCCGAACCTTGCCGCGCTCGCGGGGCCGGTACTCGCCGCGCGGCTGATCTCACTCGCGGGGGGCCTCGAGAAACTCGCCAAACAGCCAAGCGGGACGGTCCAGGTGCTCGGGGCCGAGGACGCACTCTTCGCTCACCTCCGGGGCCACGCCCCCTCGCCGAAACACGGGATCATCTACACCCACGACGCCGTCCGTGGGACCCGGCCGGAAGACCGGGGGTCGGCCGCCCGCGCGCTCGCCGGAAAACTCACGATCGCCGCCCGGATCGACCACTACTCGGGTGATCTCCGGCCGGAACTCGAGGCCGAACTCGACGAACGGATCGAGACGATCCAGGCCCGTGGCGACTCGAGTGGGGGTGACGGCCAGTGACGGGACTTCCCGACGGCGTCGAACGACGGGAGATCGACGGGGAAAAACGACTTGCGACCCGCGGCGAGCCGGTCTACGGCGAACCGACGGATGGCGAGTGGCGCGCCTGGGAGCCCGATCGATCGAAACTCGGCGCAATGCTCGAGTTGGGGAGAGATACCGGCCTCGAGGGCGGCGAGACGGTCCTGTATCTCGGCGCTGCGAGCGGAACGACGGTGAGCCACGTCGCCGACTTCGCGGGGCCGACCTACGCCGTCGAGTTCGCCGCCCGCCCGGCCCGGGACCTGCTCTCGGCCGCCCAATCCCGCCCGCGGCTGTTCCCGCTTCTCGAGGACGCCCGAAAACCCGAAGCCTACGCCCACGTGGTGGAATCGAACGTCGACGCGATCGTTCAAGACGTCGCCACCCGCGGTCAGGCACGGGTCGCACTCCGAAACCGACAGTTCCTCGCTCCCGACGGCCGGCTGATCCTCGCGGTCAAGGCCCGAAGCGAGGACGTCACCGCGGACCCCGAAGACGTCTTCTCGGACGTTCGGGCCGATCTCGAGGACGGGTACGAGGTTCTCGAGACCACCCCGCTCGACCGATACCACGAGGACCACCTCGGGATCGTCGCCCGGCCGCTGTAGGCGGCAACTGCTATCGGGGTTTTTATATTTTCAGGCTATAACGTAGGAACATGTACGATCTCACTGGCTTCCAGCGTGACCTGTTGTACGTGATCGCCGGACAGGACGACCCACACGGGCTGGCGATCAAAGACGAACTCGAGGAGTACTACGAAAAGGAAATTCACCACGGCCGACTCTATCCGAACCTGGATACGCTCGTCGAGAAGGGTCTCGTCGAGAAAGGCGAGGTCGACCGGCGGACGAACTACTATACGGTCACCCGACGCGGGCGCCGCGAGATCGAGGACCGCCGGGAGTGGGAAGACCAGTACGTCGGCGACGACCTCGAGTGATCGCCGGGTACGCCGCCGGGGGAGTTTCGATCGCAGTTGGAGACGCGTTCACTCGGCGGATCGCTCCTTTCGGGCCGTTCCGGATCGGGGACGGAGCACACGCCAGAGGATCCGTGGCTGCAAGAGGCTGTTCGCCGATCGTTCCAGCCGGAAGACACGCAAGAACGCCTCCGTCAACGCGCCGTCGTCGTGTGCGCTGGATACCAACCGGGTTGCATACCTGTTGAGGAGGTCGGTTCCCAGCGGTTTCGGACCGGTCGTCCGTTCGAAGGTGAAATCGTTTCCGACAGCCGTCCGCCAGGCCTCGTTGACGACCTCGGTACTCCGGTCGAACACCCGCGGCCCGAGGTCGCCGAGCCCGTTCGGGAGTTCGTGATAGAGCGCGAGCGCGTCCAGCGTGGCGACCGACATTCCCTGTCCGTAGACGGGGTTGAAACTGGCGACGGCATCGCCCGTGACGACGAGCCCGTCCGGGAACCGAGCGAGTTCGTGATACCGTCGTCGGACACTCGCCGGAAACGGGTAACGGTGGATCTCCGATACCCACTCCCGGTCACGTAACTCCGTCGCGATGTCTGCCAGCGGGAGCGCATCGGCCCACTCGAGGAAGGTAGCGCGGTCAGTCGGCGCTCGCTCGCCGTGCAGTCCCTGCAGGAGGACCTCCCAGCGATCCCCCTCGACGGGGAGCATCGCCGCGCCGCGCGGGCGGTGGGGTTCCGGTGCGATGAGTACGCCGCGGTGTGCGTCCGGCGGCCGAGTGATACGAACCGTGCTGTAGGTGACGTCGACGGTGACGCGGTCGACGTCGGGGGCCGGGTACCCGTGTCGCTCGAGCCACTTCGGCGTCCGACTCGTCCGGCCGGTCGCATCGACGGTGAGCGTCGCATCGAGAGCCCCGACTTTGCCTCCCTCGTCTCTGAACCGGACGCCGGTGACACGGTCCACAGTCGAGTCGTGCCGGTAGTCGAGGAAGTGACACCCGTCTCGCACCCGGATGCCCGGCGTCTCGCGGATCCGCTCGCGGACGACGTGCTCGAAGAGCGGCCGGCTGGCGTACAGCGCCGAGAGGGGCGTCGATGCCTCGGCAACGACGCCGCCGCGGTCGTACCACGCTATATCTCTCGTCATGTTCAGCTCGAGGCCGCCGCCGGACAGCACCTCGTCGCTGAACCCCGGGAAGAGATCCTCCAGTGTGACTCGGCCCGCCTCGAGCATCGCATGTGGATGGCTCGTCTGTGGTGCCCCGTTGCGGCTTACGGGCTCGCTGGGCATCGTGTCGCGTTCGAGAATCACCACCTCCTCCACGACGTCCCGAAGGACACGGGCCGCACAGAGGCCGGCCATACTCCCACCGACGACGACGGCCCTGTCGCCGATCGGTTCGGCGCGGGAACCGTCGTACCGCGCCATGTTTGCCAACGTCATCTGAGTGTGATCGTCCTCCGGTACGCGCCCGGGGGGCAAAAATGCCCGAGATGCGGTCGGCTGGGGGGAGACGACACTCCAGCTCGGGCCCTCGACGCCCTATCTGCCCCCGTGCTCATCGGCCCGTCTCGAGGCGGGAAACCGGCTCCCGTCCGGTGAAGTAGTCCGCGGCCTGGCTTTCGGGCTCTACTCGCTCGACCGAACCGTCCTCGCAGTACCGACACCGTGGCGGTGTTTCGACGTCCGCATACACCGTGTCACATCCGTCACAGATGAAAAACCGGAGTCCTAGCACAGGGGTAAATCAGTGCCGGTCGTTCAAACGGGTTCCGGCGGTCGTCGACCATCGATCGGGTCCGCCGGGTCCGAACCCGCCGAACACCTCTCCGAGGGACTCCGGATACTGCACCGGCGGTGTCGGTCGGTTACGACGACACAGCCGACGTGTTCTGGGCTCATCGCAGTCGACGAGCAGGACCGACTGCCACGTCCCCCACGCGAGTGCGCCCTCGGTAACGCTCTCGCCAAAGAGCACAGCACGAAGGTGGGCGTCGTCGTTGTCGTCGATCGAACCGTGGCCGTAGCTCCCATCGCGAGGAACGGGGCTCTCGAGTGGGTGATCGCCGAGTCGAACGCTGCACGGAACTGAAAGCGCCAACGACGGGGCCGCCCCCGGGCCGAGAGACAGCACTCGAGGGCGACCAGGGGTCCCCCGACGTCGCGAAAGGGCTCGCGGGGGTCGCCCCATACCGCGTCAAAGGGGCGAGGGTGCTGGTGTTCGTCGCCAGTGAGACCGATCCGACGTCGCCAGTGAGACCGATCCGTACTGTCGTCTACTCGGTGTCGACTTCCTTTCGGCCCGTAAGCGTCTCGGGGTCGAGGGCGAACTCGTGAAAGTTCACCTCGTCTCGAGGCTGTTCGAAGACGTCGACCTCGGGGAGCTTGACGGCCCACATGCCCTGGACCTCGCTGGATTCGTGTGGGAGATCCGAGACCGCATCCAGGCGTCCGGTCACGACGACGCTTCGCCACCCGCCGTCGACCTCCCCGTAGGTGACGAAGGTAACCCCCCTGTCGAGGAGTGACTCCTTCCTGCCGCCCTCGGGAACCGACAGACGATAATAGAACGTCTGTACGTCCGAACTGTAGCCGTAGGACACCGGTATCGAGACCGGCGACTCGTCAGTACCCTCACCGAAAGAGAGGACACCGATCCCGCCAGTGTCGAGAAAGTCGTCTATCTCCTCGGGGGCCATCTGGAGCCAGCGGAGCCCTTGCATACCGTCACGTACGACGGCGCGAGGGAAAAAACACTACGGGACGACGACCAGTTTGCCGAGAACGCTCTCCTCGAGGACGTCGACCTGTGCATCGGCGACGCCCTCGAGTCCGTAAGTCCGGGCGACGACCGGTTCGACGTCCCCGCGGTCGTAGAGTCGGACGAGCCGTTCGAGGACGGCCCCCACGTCGGGGGTGTTGAACATACTGACGTGGTGGACGGTCAGAGCCTTCCCGCGGGCGGCGGGGACGTCCGGGAACGTCGCCGCGCTGTCGGTGTTGCCGATGGCGGCGATGTCGGCGTCGAAGCCCGCCACACGACAGTCCAGCCCGAGGTAGTCGTCGAGGCGATGGTCGAGGATTACGTCGGGTTGGCCCGCCTCGAGGATGGCGTCCTCGAGGTCTGTGCGGGCGTAGTCGAGGACGGGTTCGGCTCCGAGGTCGGCGAGGCGGTCGTGGTACTCCGGACTCGCGGTCGTCGTTACGTCGGCACCACTCGCGGTTGCGAGCTGGACGGCGAGGTGTCCGACGCCGCCGTTGCCGCCGTGGACGAGCACGCGCCCGCCGGGCTCGAGTCCGCAGGCGGCGAGCAGGGACTGCCAGGCGGTGACGCCGACGAGCGCGCCGGCGGCGGCCGCCTCGAACCCGATCGAATCGGGCAGTGGGGCCGCAAACTCCTCGGGGACGACGGTGTACTCCGCACAGGTCCCCTGGTGGTCGTTACCCAGGGCGGTCGCGACTATCCGGTCGCCGGCCTCGAGGTCGGTCCCCTCGCCTGCCGCTTCGACGACGCCCGCGACGTCGGAGCCGGGGATCCACGGACGGTCACCCGGCGGGTACGACCCCTCCCGGAAGTAGGTGTCGACGGGGTTTACCGCCCCGGCTTCGACCCTGACGAGCAGTTCCGTTTCTCCCGGTTCGGGACGTGGGACGTCTTCGACGCGTAGTACCTCTGGGCCGCCGTGTTCGTGGTATCGAACAGCGCGCATACCGCTACCGATGGACCTCCTGTGTCAAAACCCGTCCGGAACCTGGCTGTCGTGATGGCTCGCTCCCCGAGACTGTCCTCGTCGTGGACGAATAGTAGGTTATTGTCACTCCGGACCGTAGGTACCCTCACGCAGGGAAACCATGGACAAGAACGTCGGTGGATTCGATCGAACGGCGCGTATCGTGGTCGGCGGATTGCTCGTCATCGCGGGGGTCGCCGGACTCGTCGAGTTGTGGGCCGTGGGGTTCGTCGTCGGCGCCGTTGCACTCCTGGTCGGTGTGGTCCTGTTCGTGACCGGCACGACCCGGAAGTGTCCGATAAACGAGACCACAGGGATCGACACGCGAAAGTAACGGGCCGGACGGTCACTCGACCGGGAGAGCTGCCGTGTCGATCCCCCCACGGCGCCCCTCGAGAACAGCAAAGCGCTCCCCACGTCGACACTCGAGCCAGTGGAGTAGTCGCTCGGCCCACTCGAGTTTCCGGGCTTTTACCCGGTCCACGTCCGGGTCCTCGAGGTCCCAGCCGACGAACTCGAGGGTCCCAGCCCCGAAGTAGTCGGCGAGGAAGGCGGCCCGGTCGCCGTCGGTAAAGCCGCCGACGTTCCGGACCGGCCCGCGCGGTTCGGCCTGGGTCGTCGGGAGGACGTACTCGTCGACACAGTCGGGGACGACCTCGCGTACTGCGGGAACGTTGTCGCCGTGGGCGTGGACCGCGACGGGCGTTCCCCGTCCGGTCAGCCGGACGACCGTCTCCGGGTTCTTGTCGAGGTCGGTGACCATGCAGTCGACGTCGATGCCGTGCGCTTCGAGGTCGTCGACGGCCGTCGAGGCGGCGAAGACGTACTCGGCTTCCCGGGCACACTCGAGGTTCCGGGGTGACTCGAGTGAGGGGCCAGCCCCGGCGACGACGACCGTCGAGTCGGTGACCCCCTCGAGATGGGTTTCCTCGAACGGCCCGGCGAGGGAGGCCAAGACGTCTCGTGCGCGTTCGTCCTCGGCCCTGTCGAACCCGAAGTCCGTCAGTATCGACTCGTAGACGGGCTCCCAGATTGGAAAGTCCATAGTGGTCACTAGGGAGATGAGGTCACAATAATTCCGTGTTGTGGGCCGGGGAAACGCCTCCGAAGTACCCCTACCCGGGAGGCTCACCCGGCTTCCATTCCAGTCTTTCCGTGCATCCGGTATAAGCTTTCTCGTAACCAGTCACGTGGTCGGTTACTGTGAACGATCCTGCTGGTCAGGCCTAACAGGACACTGGCGTGTGCCGTCGAGTGCGACGAGCAGTGCCGTCGCCCGGCCGGTCGCACGGTACTTTCGCCACTTGCCGTCTTTCTCGCGATCGACGAGCCCCGCGTCGTGGAGCCGGGAGAGGGCGTGACTGATCGCGCTCGTGCTGACGTCGACGACCGAATCGAGTTCACAGACACACAGTTGCTCGTCGGACTCGACGAGCAGGCGGACGATCGTGTACCGTGTCCCATCCGAGAGCGCAGACAGGACCCGCAGGTCGTCGTCCATCGCGTCCGTCGGGAGCGTCTCAGAGAAGTACTCGAGTTCCTCGAGACGCTGGTCTAGGTCCTGGTTCGAGCGCTCACCTAACTCGTCCTGGAGGTAGCGCTCGAGGCGCGTCGTTGCTTTCGACATATGAACCACTACCCCGGTCGGCCAGATAAGTATTCTGCATAATCAACCGTTTACGTCGCGATCGCCGTCGTTACTCCAGGTGGTATTCCCTGGTCGTCCGGAGCCCAGGGACCCGTCACGGAGCCGAGTGGTGAGGCCGTCGACGTCGATCGCCCCGGGGTTCGTCGCCCTGATCGCGACCGGCGGGGCGACGTCGTCTCGCTCCCCGAGGGCGATCTTCGGATAGGGCGCGTCGTGGAACCCCTCGACGAGCACGACGTCGTACCCCTCCTCGACGAGTCGGTCGACCGTCGTCTCGAGGGCCGCCGTCTCGTCGGGAGCGTCGCGTTTCCCCCGTTCTGTGATCCGGAACGTTCGCTCGGGCGTGACGCCGACGACGGTCTCCGCGCCCGCATGGCGGTGGCGGTAGGTGTCCTTCCCGGGCGTGTCGACCTCGACGTCGTGGTGGATCGACTTCACCGTCGCGACCCGACACTCGAGGCGGGAAACGACGTCCTCTACGAGGGTCGTCTTCCCCGAGTCACTCGGGCCGACGATACAGACGACCGTCGTCACGGGGACCCCTCCACCGGCGGGCGACACTCGAGTTCGTCCATCGACTGCGGTTGGTTCCGGACCAGTTAGTGGATTTCGGACGCCGTCCGGATCCGTGATCGGTCCGTTTTCGATCGTTTTCAGGGCAGCAGAACGGTTCCTCTCCCTTTTTATTGGAGGAGGTTTCTGACACAGATAGAGATGCCCACGAAATCTCACGATATCGTGGTGGTCGGTGGTGGTACGGCAGGGTGTTTCGCTGCGGCGACCGCTGCCCGGAACGGGCTCGACGTCGTTTTGATCGAACGCAAGACAGAGCAAGAGGGCGGGAAGATCGCCTGTGGCGACGGGCTAAAGAGCGCGAGCAAGTTCCCCGACGTCGTCGACCGTGACCGACTCCAGGAGGAGGCGTTCACGAACGACGGAATCGAACGGGCGATCTTCGAGAACCCCCACTCCGGTGAGTCGCTCAGTATTCCCTTCAACGAGACCGGCGGCGTCGTCGACCGCTACCGGTACGGCCAGGTGCTACTCGAGGAAGCCGACCGGGCCGGCGTGGAGATCCACTACCGGACGGTCGTCAACGACGTCTGTCAGTCCGGAGAGCAGGTGACCGGCGTCCGGGCGATCCGGGACGGCGAGGCGGTCACCTACGAGGCCGAGGTCGTCATCGACGCCGCGGGCGCGCTGTCGGTTCTGCAGGATAAGACCGACTTCTCGGGGTCGACGTTCGATACCAACGTCGACTACTCGCAGTTCTGTTCGGCATATCGGGAGGTGCTCGAGGTCCCCGAACCCGTCGAGTGGGACGACGCACTGGTGTTCAAACCGACGGAGGAACTCGGCTATCTGTGGTATTTCCCCCGGACGGCGACGGAGATCAACGCCGGCCTGGGCTTTCAGATGAACAGGCCGCCGATGGAACTCGTCGACGTGCTCAAACGGGATCTAGAGAACAACCCGACGTTCCGGGGGGCGACGGTCACGGACAAACTCGGGGCGGCACTGCCGACCCGTCGACCCTACGACTCGGCGGTTCATCCGGGCTACGTGGCCGTCGGCGACGCCGCAGCCCACGTAAACCCCTGTACTGGCGGTGGCATCCCGGGAGCCGCGAAAGCCGGCCACTGGGCGGCCGAAGTCGCCGCCGAGGCGATCTGCGACGGCGACGTCGGGGAACACGCCCTCTGGGAGTACAACGAGCGCGTCCAGACGGGTTTTGGCAAGCGCTTCGCCGCGATGGACCTGTACAACATCTTCGGGACCGCCCACGATATCGACGAGCTCGTCTCGGTCCTCACGTCCCTTCCCGGCCAGCAACTCGTCGACGCCCTCGGCAAGTCCGGAGTCCCCGACATGGGCCTCGGACTGAAACTCAAGACGCTGATCAACTCCGTCGGTCACTGGGACATCCTCTATGAACTCTACAAGGTCCGCGACCAGGCCACCCGGCTGAAAGACGTCTACGACTCCTACCCCTCGAGTCCCGACAACTTCGAACCCTGGCAACGGGAACGGGACGCCGTCATGGATCGCTTCTACGGGATCACCGGGGCCGACCGAAAATATTGACTTCCCGTCCGGATAACTCCGGGCACGGTAGTTTCCCGGCGAGAGACCACGCTCCATGTTTTATGTTCCTCACTCGAGGAGTATCAGTATGTCCGAGACAACCCGACCCGACAGCGGTCCAGCCGGAACCGTCCTCGGCCCCGTCCTCGAGACCCAGACGTACAAAAACGTCCTCTACGTACTGCTCGCCGCCCCCCTCGCGTTCGTCTACTGGACTGTCCTGGTCTTCGGGTTTACCGTCGGATTGCTATTGCTCATCGTCGGCATCGGCGTTCTCGTCCTCCTCGGCGTCGTCGGCGGCGGACGCGTCGCCGCCCGGTTCGAACGGTGGCTCGCGAACGTCTTGCTCGACCTCGAGATCCGGCCACCCGACGACCGCCCGACGGCGGAGGGTGTCCGGGCGACGGCCAGGGGTTACGTCGACGCCCCCTCGACCTGGCGGAGCCTCGGCTTCGTCCTCCTCAAGTTCTGGCTCGGCCTCCTCGCCGTCCTCGTCCTCTTTGCCCTCGTGACCGCCCTCGAGTTGCTCACCGCGCCGCTTCGGTACCCCCTCGAGATCGAGTTCGGGACCGTCAACGACCAGCCGGTGGTCTGGGCG
>LFCJ01000611.1_pt1 | contig 22839 bp, 20 predicted proteins | sample 643141 | NCBI WGS metagenome assembly LFCJ01 (sample SAMN03766243, study PRJNA286221) | soda lake metagenome | biome: soda lake; feature: Kulunda steppe; material: water; isolation source: sample B1-Br-g2 brine of Lake Bitter-1 | place: Russia: Kulunda steppe | collected 2010-07
CATCCAGATGTAACCGTCCTGATCGGCCATGCTCATGCGCGGCTCCCCTCAACTCATCCGCCAGCCCGATAATCCCACTATTGAACCACGAAATGGCCGTCGGGGACACTGACGGAAGGGCTTCATGACGGGGCTCAGGGGGTTACCGATCCCCCCGGAGCAGCGGGCCGAGACGACTTAGCAAACGCTCGCCCGCACCCGCATGGCGGGCCACCAGCGATTGAGCCCGCCCACCGCCATTGGCCCGCTCTTGCGGGTCGCTCAACAGCCGACTCACCGTCCGGGCCAGCTCCGCCGCGTTACTGACCGACTCAGCCGCTCCTGCCGCCGTAAGCTGCTTCACCACCTCAGTGAAGTTGAAGGTATGCGGCCCCAACACCACCGGCAGCCCCCAGGCCGCCGGCTCCAGCATGTTCTGACCGCCCAGGGGCACCAGACTGCCGCCGACGAAGGCCACATCAGCCGCCCCATAGAGCCAGGGCAGCTCTCCCAGGGTGTCCGCCAGTAGCACTTCGGCATCGGCCATACCGGCTGAATCCCGACTGCGGCGCGCCAGACGCAACCCCCGCGCCTGGCACAGATGCTCGACTTCATCGAAGCGGTCGGCGTGCCGGGGGGCCAGAAGCAGCAACAGGTCCGGATGGTCCTTCTGGATCATGCGAAAGGCATCCAGTACCGCCGGCTCCTCGTTGCCCCGGGTGCTGGCGGCAATCCACACCGGTCGCGCCGATCCGATGTCATGGCGCAGGCCCCGGGCGGATTCCCGATCCATTGAGCCAGAGGCATCGAACTTGAGGTTGCCATCCACCACCACCCGGTCCCCGGGGGCTCCCAGACGAATCAACCGATCGGCATCGGCGCGGGTCTGCGCCGAAATCACCCGGGGCGTGCCCAGCATCTCCCGCATCAGGCCGGGCAGACGCCGATAGCGTCGGGCACTGCGCTCGGACAGCCGCGCGTTGGCCATCACCACGGGCACGGCGTCCGCCCGGAGACAGCCGAACAGATTAGGCCACCACTCCATTTCCATGATGACCGCCAACCGCGGAGAGAGCTGACGCACAAAATGGCGCATGGCATGCGGCTGATCGAAGGGCAGCAAAACGGCACTGACCGCGGTACCAAACAGCCGCCGGACGTGATCCGCGCCGCTGGGCGTCATGGTGCTGATCACGATGGGCCGCTCCGGGTATCGCTGCTGGCAGGCCCGCACCAGAGCACTCATCGCCTGAACCTCTCCCACCGAGGCCGCGTGAATCCACAGCGCGTCCCGGGGCGCACTGGGCCCGCGCAGGCCGAAGCGCTCGCCGATGTACTGACGATAGGCCGGTTCCCGCCGGCTGCGCCAGGCCAGGTAGCCCAGCAGGGCGGGCGTCGCCAGATACGTGGCCGCGCTGTAGAGGGGTTTGATCACGGCAGCCGCGGCTCCGCCGTCGAGGCTGGCGGTACCGCCAGCCGATCCGCCACCGGCGTCTTCAGCAGTGCGTCCAGGCGCTCCAGCACCGCGTCGGTTTCAATTCGCTCCATGGCGTCCGGCTGCCGCACCCGGCGCCCCCAGGGAAGTGCCTCAACCCCGCAGCCAAAGGCGGCGCGAACCGCCTCGGGATAGCGATTCACCACCCATTCACGCCCCAGATAGGGACCACTGCGATGGGGATTGGAGGTGGCGTAAAGCCCGATGACCGGCGTGCCGGCGGCCACGGCCATATGCACGGGCCCGGAATCCGGCGAAATCAGCACAGTGGCCCGCTGGAGGATGGCGAAGAGTTCCTTAAGCGAGGTCCGACCGATGCAGTCCATGACGGGCACACCCGCGCCGGCCTTGATGGCTTCGGCGTAGGCGCGTTCTTCGTCGCTGGGCCCGCCGGTCAGAATGACTCGCATGCCATGGCGACGCACGGCCTCCCGGGCCACGATGGCATAGCGCTCCGCGGGCCAGTTGCGGAAGTTGTTGAACCGCTGACTGCTGCAGGGACTGATCAACAGGGTGGGTTGATCGTCAGGGACTAGTGACTCGGCGTACTCGCGGGCCTCGGCAGGCACCGGAATATCCCAACGCAGCTGACGCTCCCGGACACCCAGCGCCTCGATGAAACCGAAAAAACCGTCCATCACGTGAGCCCGGGGGTGGGGCGCCACCCGGCGGTTCACGAACAGGCCATGAAAGTCCTTGCTGCGGCCCCGGTCGAAGCCGAGCCGCAAGGGTGCCCGAACGGCGGTGGACGCCCACCCGGCCCGCAGCGCCACCTGCATCAGCAACAGACCATCAAACGCGCGGCCCGACAGCTGCCGGCGCAGCGCCCCGCGGCCGGCGCGCTTATCGAAGGTGATACACTCCACCCCCTCGAGATCTCCGAGCAGTGCCGCTTCGGTGCGACCGATGATCCAGGTCAGCCGGGTGTCGGGCCAGGCCGCCTGCAAAGTGCGGACCACCGGCACCAGGTGGCAGCAGTCGCCAATCGCGGAAAGACGGAAAAGGCACAGCCGCTCAGGGGGTTCAGCAAAGGGTACCGGCCGGTTATGAACCACCAGGTTGTGCAACACCATGGCTCGGATCATTCCATTCACGATCCCGGGGTCGTGGATCCCCTGCCCCTGTGGCTCTTCGACCCCGAAGCCCTCGCCACCAAAGGCCTGATCGTCGGCACCAGCGCGGGCCGCCGCAGTGCCTGGTTCATCGACTGGCCTCGCCAACCCCTGGTGCTGCGCCACTACTGGCGCGGGGGCATCGTCGCGCGTTTTTCCCGGGATGTCTATTGCTGGACGGGGCGCGAGCGAACCCGGGCGTTCCGGGAGTATCGCCTGCTGTCGCGACTGCATGGACAAGGGCTGCCGGTGCCCGCCCCGGTGGCCGCCCGGGTACGGCGACGGGGGGCGGTGTATCGCGCGGACCTCATCACCGCCGCTATTGCGGACACCGAGCCGCTTGATGACGGCCTGCGCAACCGGACGGTGCCCGACGAGGCCTGGCAGCGGGTTGGCGCCGCGATCCGCCGGTGCCATGACGCGGGCGCCTGCCACGCGGATCTCAACGTGCGCAACATTCTGCTCGATCGCAGCAATAACCCGTGGATTATCGACTGGGACCGTGGCCGGCTGAGAGCCCCGGCAACCCATTGGCAACAAAACAATCTCAATCGGCTCCGCCGCTCGCTAACGAAAGATCCGATCCTGAATGCCGCGGCTCAAGAGGCCTGGCGCGCCCTCATGGCGGGATACAACAACTCATGACCCCTCACGAATCCGGTCGACAATGCCGGTGGTGGAGACGCCGTCAACAAAATCCAGCACCACCACCTGGCCCCCGTGGGCTTGCACCACCTCGGCGCCGACAATGCGGTCAGCGTCATAATCACCGCCCTTGACCAGCACGTCCGGCACCACCTGCCGGATCAAGCGCTCGGGGGTGTCCTCACCGAAGGGCACCACGTAATCCACCGCGGCCAGGGCAGCGAGCACCTCCATGCGCTGCTGCAGTGGCGTCACCGGGCGTTGCGGGCCCTTCAGACAGGCGACGGACTCGTCGTCGTTCACCGCAACGATCAGCCGGTCGCCCATCTCCCGCGCCTGCTGCAGATAGGCGACGTGCCCGGCATGGAGCAGATCGAAGCAGCCATTGGTAAAAACGATGCGTTCACCGCGGGCCCGGGCGTCCTCGATTAACGCCTGCAGGCGATCGTCGGTGACCGGCCCCTGGTCCGCTTCCCGCAGTCCGTGCAGGGCATGGCGCAGTTCTGCCTCGGTGACGGTGGCCGTGCCCACCTTCGCCACCACCCGCCCGGCGGCGACATTGGCCAGAGCCGTTGCCACGGGCAGCTCCGCCCCCGCTGCCAAGGCTGCACCAAGCACAGCGATCACCGTATCCCCGGCGCCGGTGACGTCATAAACCTCCCGGGCGTGGGCGGGCAGGTGGGCGGCATGGCCATCGGCGGGGATCAAGCTCATGCCGTGCTCGCCGCGGGTGATCAGTAGAGCACCCAGGTCATGGTCGCGCAACACATCGCGCGCCCGGGCCTCGAGGGTTTCGGGATCGGCACAGGGGCCCGCCACCGCCTCGAACTCCGCCCGGTTCGGCGTGACCACATCGGCGCCGGCGTATCGGGAGAAGTCCGTGCCCTTGGGGTCCACCAGCACCGTGCAGCCGGCCGCCCGGGCCGCAGCAATCATCGCCGGGGTTTCGGACAGGGTCCCCTTGGCATAGTCCGAGAGGATCACCACCGAGGCATCAGCGAGGGCATCGCCAAACGGGTCAAGCAGCGCCGCGCGGTCCGGGCTGGCAAACGGCTCCTCAAAGTCCATGCGCAGCAGCTGCTGGCGACGGCTCAGCACCCGCAGCTTGCAAATCGTCGGGTGGCCAGCAACCCGATGCAGCCGGCAGCTGACTCCCCGGTTCAGCAGCGAATGCTGCAGGCTGTCTGCCGCCGCGTCATCCCCGGTGAGCCCCACTACTTCGGCCCTGCCCTGCAACGCGGCCACGTTCAGCGCCACATTGGCCGCCCCGCCGGGGCGCTCTTCAGTGCCGCTTACGTGCACCACGGGAACAGGCGCCTCCGGTGAAATGCGGCCGGTCTGGCCATACCAGTAGCGGTCCAGCATCAGATCCCCGGCAACCAGCACGCGGGCTCGGGAGAAATCCGGTAATGTGAGTTGCATCCGCAGGTTCCGGCAGTGGAACATGTTCGGCAGTTTACAGAAGCGGGCGCCTCGCTGGGCGATCCTCGCACCTCCCCGTATCGAATCGGAGCCCGAGTGGCGAAACGCGAGCGCAAGAAACGCCATCACTACCCGACCCATCCGGCGCACCCGTACAACTGGGGCCAGAGCCTGACGGTTGCTGCGCTCTGGCTACTGGCTTGCCTGCCCTACCGGTCGGGGCTGCGGCTGGGCAGCGCATTGGGCGGGGCCGCCTATTACCTCGCCCGGGAACGGCGTGGGATTGTCCAGCGCAACCTGGAACTATGCTTCCCGGAGAAGTCTGCGCTGGAGCGAGAGCAACTGGCCCGGGACAACTTTCGGGCGTCGGGCCGTGCAGTGGTCGAAACCGCGCTAAGCTGGTTTGGTGGGGCACAGGTCACCCTTATACCGGTCACGGTGCACGGCGAGCAGCATCTGCGCGATGCTTTTGAGGAGAACGAGCGGTTGATCCTGATGTCCGGGCACTTCATGTGCCTGGAACTGATCGGGCGACTGCTCCCGGAGCGGATCGCCATCAACGCGATGTTCAAACCCATGCGCAAGAAGCCGGTGCTGAACCGGACGATGCTTGCGGCACGGCAACGCAACCTCACCGGTGCCACTTCAAAAGATGAAACTCGAGCCCTGTTGCGCAGCATTCGGGACGGGGTCCCGATCTGGTACGCCGGGGATCAGGACTACGGGCGCAAGCACAGCGTTTTCGCGCCCTTTTTCGGGGTGCCGGCCGCCACCATCACCGCCCTGAGCCGCATGGCCCGAATGGGTCGAGCCACGGTCGTCCCCATGTTCTTCTTCCGCGAACCCGATGGCAGCTACCTCATCGAATTCCAGCCGGCACTGAAAGGCTTTCCTTCAGGGGACGAGGTCGAGGACGCGAAGCGGATGAACGAGATCATCGAAGATGCGGTGCGCCGTTACCCGGAGCAGTATCTCTGGATGCATCGGCGGTTCAAGCGGCGGCAAGATCCCAACGCCAGCCTCTACCGCTGACGGGTGCTGTTGTCGCCGAGCATCGCATCGAGGTAGCGGCGCGCGGCCAATGAAGCCTGGTGCTCCCGGGTAAGCGCGATCAATCCCTCGGCGCCGGGCGGCTTTTGCAACATGCTCCCGATGGCATTGGCCAGTGCTTCATGGTCGCCCACGGCCACCAGAGCCCGATCACCCAGGGGGGCGAGGATTTCGCCCGGACCGCTGGGACAGTCCGTGGATACCACCGGCGTGCCGCAGGCCAACGCCTCAACAATGACTGCCGAGGCACCCTCCCGCCGGGAGCTCAACGCGAACACCGCAGCCTGCTTCATATACGGGTAGGGGTTTTCGACATGACCGACAAAATCAACATCCCGCGAAATGCCGAGCTCCCTGGCCAATGCCTCCAGTTTCCCCCTTTCCTTTCCCTCGCCCAGTACGACGAGCTTGCACTCCACGCCCTGCCTGAGTGCCGCAAAAGCCCGCAGCAAAGTCGGAAAATCCTTTCGTGGCTCCAGCGAGCCTGCAGCGACAATCACCGGCACACCATCCGGAGCAAACCAGGGATGTTCCAGGGGCGCGTTGGAAGCGACATGGAAAGATGGATTGATGATCGGATTGCGAATCACATGCAGTCGCTGCGGGTCGACCCCCGCAATGCGGACCAGATCCTCCCCCACGCCATGGGAAGGCGCAATCACGGCGTCTGCCCCCGGGTACCAGCGCCGCATCGAGCGATACAGCCTGATTGCCCGGCGCGGCCCCATCGCCGCCTGCTGAGCCGACAGGGACATCCCCATGCGAATCGACAGTCGGACCGGACAACCGGACACGCGCCGCGCCAGCAGCGCGGCGCGATTCAGCGGATGATTGGCGGTAATAAGGGCCTGCGGACGACGCTGGCGCAGGTATTTGATCAGGGGGAAAAGAACCAGCTTTTTGGTGCTGACCGGCAATCGGCGAACCGTCAGACCGTCCACCGGCGGTGTCTCAACCACTGGGCCGTGGCCACCGATGGTCAGCAGCTCCAGGGGAAATCCGTAATCGAGTAACTCGGGCAGCAGGTTGGCGACCACCCGATCCACGCCACTGTGCCCCGAGGTGGCAAAGAGCATCGCCACAGGGCGGCGGAGGTTCATTGGGAGCTATGCCTCCTCGAATTGACAATTATGGAAAAAAGCGTACTGGCCCTCGCGGGCGAGGAGCTCGTCGTGGGTACCCGACTCAATAATCCGCCCAGCCTCCAACACCAGTATTCGGTCCGCGTCCTCGATGGTAGAGAGGCGGTGGGCGATCACTAAAGTGGTCCGTGATCGTATGAGCTGCTCCAAGGCGTCCTGAATCATCTGTTCAGATTCTGAATCGAGCGCCGAGGTCGCCTCGTCCAGAATCAGTATGGGTGCATCTTTTATGAGGGCCCGGGCGATGGCGATACGCTGGCGCTGGCCACCAGAGAGCAGGACGCCGTTCTCTCCAACAACCGTATCGAAGCCCTGCGGCAGGGCACGAATGAATTCGAGAGCGTTAGCGGAGTATGCCGCCGCCTCGAGTTGCTCCTGGGAAGGCCTTTGGCGCATCCCATAGGCAACATTGTTCGCTATTGTGTCGTTGAACAACACCACCTGTTGTGTAACCAGTGCAATTTGGGCGCGCAGGTCGCGCATGGGATAGGTATCGATGGGCTGTCCATCGAGCAGGATCCGACCACTCGCCGGCTCATAGAAGCGGGGCAACAAACCCGCGATAGTCGACTTACCGCTTCCAGAGCGTCCCACCAGTGCCACCGTCTCACCAGGACGGATTTCAAAGGTAATGTCATGCAGCACGTATGGCTTGCTAGCCTCGTATCGAAAGTAGATGTGCTCGAAGGCAACGTGGGCTCTGGCACACTTCAGGGGCATCGTCCCGTGGTCCGGTTCTGGATCCAGATCCAGCATCTCGAACAGGCTCTCGCCAGCCGCAATCGCTCTCTGGATCTCCGAATTCACCTTCACAATCCGCTTGAGTGGCGCCATCATCAGCGCCGTTGCGGTAATGAAGGAGAGAATGCCGCCGGGACTGACGGCCTCCATCACGACATCCATGGTGGTGAGGACTAGCACCGTCGCCAGCGCAATTACGGCGATTAGCTGCACCAGCGGCTGACTCATGGCCTTGACCAGGGTGTAGCGCAGCATCTGTTTCTTATGGTGGTTGTTTACGCGGCGAAAACGCTCTGCTTCATAGTCGGCAGCACCGAATACCTTGACCTCGGTGTGCCCGCGTAAGGTGTCCTCAGCCACTTGACCAAGGCCGCCGACAGCCGTCTGCATCCGTCGTGCGATCTTGCGAAATCGTTTGTTAGCCCAAAGGATGATGCCGCCTAACAGCGGCGCCAGGGCGAAAAACACCAATGCGAGCCAGCCGGCCAGAAACACCATATAGCCAATAAGAAAGACAATCGTGAAAGTGTCTCGCACTATCGTCACCACGGCCTTTGAGGCCGCGTCAGCAACCTGGCTGACGTTGTAGGTGAGCTTCGCCTTCAGGAATCCCAGAGAGCCTCTGTCGAAGAAGCTGGTGGGCAGTACCAGATACTTCTCGAATACGTCCTGGCGCATGTCCGCGACCACGTTACGGCCAACCCAGGCGACCGTGTAGTCAGACGCAAACATTGTGAAACCGTGGAACAGAAAGATACCCACCAGGGCCGCCGGCACCCATCTTTGCGCCTGGGCATCCTGCTCTATGAATGTGCCATCAACCAGGGGCTGTACAATCCATGCGAAAGCCGCCTGACCCGCCGCGGCGAGAATCATCGCAGTCACAGCCAACAGGGCGAGCCGCCAGTATGGAATAACGTACAGCAGGATTCGCCGATAGATTTCGAGCGATTCCCCCGCCGTCACGCTTCGGCCGGAAGCTCCCTTGATCTCGCTCTTCGCTTTCGAGGTCTGAGTAGCCATGCCCTCTGCCGGGTGGTTGATCTGTCAGGCGCCGCACAGGGCGCTAGATAGATTGATGCTTTGGAATGGGATCGAGAGCGAGCGGTTTCTGCTGCCCCTATCGACGGATAGGGTAACATCCCTACTGAGCGGACCATCTGGAAAGGTTACGGTAAAGAATGAAAATCCTTCTGGTCATGGAATCAGTTCCGGGCGCCCAGAAGCATGAGCGCAAAGAAGACCTCTACTCCATGGCGGCCCGTTCCTACGCCGCCGTGGCCAACCACACCGACCTGTATGTCATGTCGCCACTGGACCCGCACCTGGCAGATTCCGTCGCCTCCGACTATCGGGTCGACACCTGCATATACCCCAACCGCAATTGGCTAAGCCTTCTGTTCGGCTCTGGAAAAGCCCATGCACTCCTGCGTCGTGGCCGTCGCGCGGTGGAACGGCACTACCGTGACCGAGGGAAGCCCGACCTGGTGGTCGGGTTACAGAGTATTGACTCCACGGGCATGCTGGCCAGAACACTGAAGGAGTCGCTCGGTATCCCATACATCGTCTGGGAGCATAAGACGTCGTGTCAGCGCGGGCGACTAAGTCCGGATAAGCGCCGCGAGTACGCTGCCGTGATCGAGGCATCAGAACGCGTTTATGCCGTTTCGCAACCGTTGCGCGACACCCTGGTTCATAACCTCGAGGTTACCGACGAAAAGGTGTCAGTTCTGCACAACGCCGTCTCTGATTCTTTCTTCGAACCACCGCGACAACAACACTTGGACGAATCATTCTACAAGCGTACGCGCAACACTTTCGTCTTTGGCGGCTGGACCAACTGGCGCAGCATCAAGAACCCCCATCTGGCGGTGGATGCATTTTTTGGCCTCATGGAGCGGCTACCAGACACCACCCTTGTACTGGCCGGGCTGGTAACTGAAGATGTGAAGCGTCGAGTCGAGGGGATCGATCGCGTGTACCTGACCGGGCCGCTGGATCGGCATGGCGTCCATGAACTCGCGCATACCGTTGACTGCTGCATCCTCCCCAGTGATCACGAGACCTTTGGCTTACCGCTAATCGAGGCGTTCGCCGCCGGTCGGCCGGCGGTGACGACACGTTGCGGGGGACCGGAGTCTTTCTTCCCCTCAAGCGATTTCGGAGAAATAGTAGACAAGGGTGATGCAGAAGCTTTCAGCGCTGCAATGGAGCGCGTCTATCACGCCTGCCGACAGGGACGGTACCAATCGCAGACAATCGCGGCCCACTGCCGGAGACATTTTTCAGAGTCCCACCACGTGGAGAACATCCAGAAGAATCTGACCGGGATCGCGCACCATCTCTCCGGACTATCGGAAGGCCGTTGACCAGCGAAAACCTGCAAGTTAGACATTCTCATGGAGCGATGCTTTGATCATCAGTCACCGGCACCGGTTTATTTTCATTCATTGCCGGAAGGTCGCCGGCAGTTCAATCGCTGCCTACCTGGCTCAGTGGCTGGGCCCGGACGACCTGATGGTGGATAGCTGGAATGATGCTCTCCGGGCTGGCGCCACCTACAACCGGCGATTCGTCCGCGACCTGATGACGCCTCGGGGCCTTTCCGAGGCTTTCCGATGGGGGCTCACCGACTTAAAACGCGGCCGGCTACCGAGCCGTCGCAACCTGAACCGCGCCTATTTCGCGTTGTACGACGGAAAGATCAGGGATCGCGCGAAGTTCGCGACCGCAGCCAATTTAAGACGGTGGGCTCCATGGGAGTGGCGGACTTACTTCAAGTTCTGCTTCGTCCGCAACCCGTACGCAAAGGCTGTGTCAGATTACCATTGGCGTACATCCCGGCGTGGTGCAAAGCACATTTCTTTCACGGAATTCCTACGACGCGTCAACAACCCCGGCCGTCCGGATCCGGAAAAACTCGTTTCTCGCCCCAAAGATAACTGGCCGTTATACACCATCGATGATGAGGTAGCCGTGGACTGGGTTGGACGCCTCGAGACGTTCGCTCGAGACTTCGAGACAGTCTGCAATCGAATAGGCATTCCTTTTGAAAAGAGCCGAATACCGCACGCAAAGGGACGCCCTAATGGATCCAGGAACTACCGGTCGTGCTATGCAGACGGCGATGTGGGTCTTGCATACGCGGCCTATCGGAAGGAAATCGATCACTTCGGCTACTCGTTCTGAACAAAGCACGCGAATGATCAGCGCTGTCGGTCAGATTCTGTTCGTGGCCGACCCTGAACATTCTGCAGTGCCGCCGCTGATCGTGCCTAAACCGGGGTGGACAAGCGACTTGTTTCTTGTCACCACCGATCACATACTCCGGCGCCCGGGTCTTGTGGGCCATGGGCAGCCAGACCAGCAACGGCCCGGAAACTCATCCTGGAAACGAGGGGTTGAATGACAGAGGGATGCATTGATGCGGTGTTTACGTGGGTAGACGGAAGTGATCCAGCGCACAAACGGAAGCGGCAACAGTTCCTGCCGACCGTCGCGAACTGCGAGGACCTTCACTATCGCGCAACGGAGGAAACCCGGTTCGCGGATTCCGGAGAGCTCTGGTACTCCGTGCACCTGGCTCGCCATCATGCCCCGTGGATACGCAATATTTTCATCGTCACTGATGAACAGGTGCCGCATTGGGCTACGCCCTCGGTCAGAGACCAGCTTGGTATTGTCCTAATCGATCATCGCGATTTATTCAGCGGCTATGAAGAGTACCTGCCAACCTTCAACTCCCGAACAATCGAGGCAATGCTGCACCGAATTGATGGGTTGAGTGATCGGTTTATCTATTTCAACGATGATATGTTTTTGTTGCGCCCCATCACCCCCAGCTTCTTCTTTGAAGACAAAAAACCGATTTTTCGCGGCCAATGGGATTACACGAGTAAAGCATTAAAGCGCCTGGCAAAAGCACTCGGATTATATCGATCAACGCCGAAGGGCTTGAACCGCTTCAAACCCGAGGTCTGGTCGCTGCCGGGCAAGCGCTTCTTCCGATTGGCGCACAGTCCATATCCCGTTTTTCGGCCATCCTATGCCTTACAGTTCCAAGACGAATCGTTCCAGCGCTCCATAATCAGCCATCGATTTCGCGGTGCACATCAACCTTGGCCAATCGGTCTCTACGCCAATTGGACGCTGCGCAATGGGCAGGGCATGTCGGTTCACGATGGCTGGGCGTACCTGCCTGATTCGGGGAAACTCAAGAACACTGTCGCCTCACAATTGAAGATAATCGACGCATCTGGTGCCAGCACCTTGTGCATCCAGTCAATGGACTCACATGCAGAGGCTGACCGGAAACAGCTATACTGTTATCTGAGTCGGGTTCTCAGGCGGGAGCGCCTGAATCCCGCTTCATTATAAAATTACTTGAACCCCTAATCTGAAGCAATCCACCCAGCCAGTGGTTTTTACTCGAAAGGTTACGAGATGGTCGTTTCGCACCATTACGGTTTCATTTTTCTGCATGTGCCGAAATGCGCGGGCAGCAGCCTGAAAGTCTCCATGATGCCCCACCTCGGCTCCGCGGACTTGGTGTTTGGCGCCCTGGACGACGCCATCGCGCAAGGCGTCTGGCCACCACGAGCCACCCTGATGCGGGCCCTGCGTCCCCGCAGTGTCGCCTGGTTCCGGAAGGCGGTAACCGCCCCATTGGGAGGGCGTAGAAGCCTGGGCAAGGCCTTGAACTGGGCGGTAGGGCGCTCGGTGCGTGAGGTACACGGCCTCACGACCCACTCAGTGGTTCAGGCTTGCCGGAACGCATTTCCTCTCGAATTCCAGAACTATGCTGTGGTCGCCGTGGTGCGTAACCCCTGGGATCAATTCGTCAGCCGCTATTTCTGGTCATTGCGCAATGTGCCGGATACCGAAAAACCCCCTTTCAAGGAGTTTGTCTCTGCGATTTACCACGGCGAAGACAGGCATCGGGGCGCGCGGATGCGTGAAAAGTTGCCCGAAGCCTTCTACTTTTACGCCGATGGCACGCCCGCCGTGGATCATCCTATTCGCTTCGAATCGCTTGAATCAGACTGGAATAGGTTTTGTTCTACCTACGGACTCCCGCCCCGGGCCCGGTTGACCCACGCCAAAGCATCAGCAAGAGGAGAACGTGGATACAGGGAGATGTATAACCCGGAAACCCGGGAAATGGTTGCGGAACTATCGAAACAGACCATTGAAGTGTACGGTTACGTCTTTTAGACGCACCCGGAAGGACCGACATGACGCAACGCCTGGAGCTTTTCGGTGAGCCGGGGACCGGAAAGACCTCCTTACTGCGGTCGGCCACTGCAAGTACGGCCGGCTTAATGGCTCCGGATCAAGCGCTCCTGCATTACTACTTCCAGCATCGCAACAAGGGCATATTGGCGGCCCTGTATCGCCTCGGCATACCCATCGACTGGTTCCGCTCTAAGCGGCATTTTCGCAAGTCCGTCGCGCATCGTGCGCGCCGCTCACTCATGGTCGACTCTCCGCGTGCTTACGTGGACTGTGCCAAGGTGTTCTACAGGGCTTTGGCAACCATCCAGGCGCGTGATCATGAACTGGTTCACATTGCCCATAGCTTCGAGCGATCGATGGCGGTTGCATTGGTCGCCGAAGCGCTCAACAGCAGTGCCTTCGTCCTTCAGGACGAAGGTTTTCTGCAGCGGGGGCTGAGCCTGCTTGTGCGTAATGCCGCCGAGGAGCCGGTACAGCAGTACTTTGCCACCATCCCGGCGCCAGGGGCCATTATTCGAGTGTCGGTGGAGCGCGAAGAGCGACTGCGGCGGCTACACGGCCGTGGTGCTGCGTCCGGGCGCGAGCAGCTCGCCGAGGCCTTTCAACTCACTGACTGGCAGAGCGCTCAAGCCGTTGAGCACGGCGTAGCGGCGATGCGGGCGCGGGATATACCGGTTTTTGAAGTCGATGGGAGCAAACCGACCGACGAGCAGATCCGGTTGCTCCGGACACAGGTTGAGCAGGTACCTGATGCCTGAGCAACCCCGACTCGGTATCTTTGCCCCTTTCAAGGCGTGGGGAGGGATCGAGCGCAAGATCGTCACACTCTGTCGCGAATTCCTCGCGGCCGGGGTACGGCCACGACTCATTCTGACCAGGGGCAGCGAGGTTCCCTACCCGGACAATCTCCCCACCGAAGTAGAGATCGTCGATCTGCACTCACGGAGAAAGATCGACGCGATCGTGCGACTGCGCCAACATTTGCTTGAGCAGCCGGTCTCGGCATTGCTCACCGCCAAAGACCATGCGGCAAAAGCCGCCATCATCGCTCGCATGAGCGGTGTGGATGTGCCGGTCTACATCAAGGTGACCAACACCCTTAGCCAGACTTTACGCCGACCCGGCAAAAGGTGGACCGCCCGCTGGCTATACGCCCAAGCTGATGGAATTATCGCGAACTCAAGCGGGGTTGCCGATGACCTGCGAAGCACTCTTGGCCTTTCCCCCGGACTGCTGCACGTCATTCACAACCCAACCGTCACCAGCGATTTCCCGCAACGCGCTTCGCAGCCCGTCCACCACCCTTGGTTCAACGAGGATGTTCCCGTCGTTGTCGCTGCTGGCCGATTGACACCGCAAAAGGATTTCTCGACGCTGCTTAACGCCTTTCAGCGGGCACGGCGTGACCGCCGGATGCGGTTGGTTTTTCTAGGGGACGGTGCCGGGCTATCCGGTCTCAAGCATCGCGCTGATCAACTCGGTGTCAGTAACGATGTGGATTTTCCTGGATCCGTCGATGACCCGCTTCCCTATATGGCGAAGGCGTCAGGGTTCGTGCTCTCGTCACGCTACGAGGGCCTGCCCAACGTGCTTATAGAGGCTATGGCCGTTGGCACACCGGTTGTCGCCACGGATTGCCCCAGCGGACCACGGGAAATTCTCGAAAACGGCGCGCACGGCCCTTTGGTGCCGGTGGGTGATGTCGAGGCTCTGGCCACCGGCATTACGCGGATACTTGACGATCCCGTCCCCGCTGCACAATTAATGGCGGCCTGCGATCGCTTCCACTCTGGCCGGATTGCACAACAGTATGTGCAGACTCTCGGGCTTTTTTAACGGCCCCGCTCCGCTTATTGGCTAGCGCATAAAGCTGAGCGCTGATCAGGAGCGCCACTGGTACATACAGGTAGACAAACTCTGATCCTATCCCGCCCATATACAGCCGGGAGTTAAAAAAACCATGGGTGAACCAGACAAGCAGTGCTGCCGCCCCAATTCGACCTAATGGCTGCGTCCCGCGGGATTTCCAGATGCCCACACAGACCGCCGCCAGAAAAGCCAGAAGCGCGACAGTACCCGCTATACCAGCCCTCAAGTGGGTCTCCAGAAAAAGGTTATGCGGATGAGAATGGATAAGGCCTCTCTCCTCAAGGTGTATGCGGGTATCCATCATCCATCCCCCGCCAGTCCAGAAGGCATCCTGGATACGCTCCAAGGTCGCACTCCAGAGATCGAAACGAATGAATACCGCTGCGGCACGATAACGATCGAAAAATGAATCCGTGTATAGGCCGCCTAATTCCACCAGCGCGAGAAAACCTGCCGCCGCCGCGGTGATTGCCGCCACGATCCGCCAACGCCCCTCGAGCAAGGCTAGCGCCAGGAGGGCCAGGACCACCCCGAGGATGCCGCTGCGGCTCTGTGTAAGAAGCACAATCGCAGTACACAGCGCCGCGGCCAGGAGCCAGGCAAGGCAGGTCCAACGAGAGCGCGCGCCAAAGGCCAACCCGATGCCAAAAACCGCTAGAGGGCCATAAAACGTCGCAATCCGGTTGGGACTGCTTTCATATCCCTCGTCAAACCACAGCCGGTGGCGAAGGCCATCGACACCGTGGCCAATCAGGATGTCCGCGATGACGTACGCGCTATGCATGGCCCCACCGATGGTCACCACCCCGATGAGTATCCAGGGAAAACGCGGGAAATGAAGACTGATGACCACTATGGCGAACATGAACGTAAACCCGAGCAGGGGATACCGAACCGCGTTGTAACGGTCATCAATAACAATATCCGGTGTGGTGACGCCGCTAACAATCACCACGCCGATCAGTAGCGTAAAGGACAGAAACACGCTGGAGGACGCGAGCTCCCGCCAATAGCTGGGCCGTGAGAATATGAACAACAGGATCGGCGCCGTCCCAAGCACATAAAACAGCCGCCGGTGAGCAACCTCGTCGGTCACGAAGTACATGGTTGCAGGGAGCGCCGCCGCAACAAGGCCAAGCCAGATCAGGAGCAGCTCGTTGAACTTCAGTCGATGGACGCCCCTGGTGATGTGCTTCAGGGGTCGGATCCAGGGCGTGATCAGCATCTTGTCGTGGCTCCATAGGCCATAAGGGATCAACAGACCCGATACCTACCGGGTGCAACGGACTGCAACGCAGGGCAGAAGGTACCAGATCAATGAATAAGGCGGACCACGAGCTAAGTCTGGTCAGCGCTACGTGGTTCGCGCCGCGGATTGGATGCTAATCTTCAAGGCTTCCATCGTATAGCGCCAGATGGCATTGCACCGAACCGAGAGGATCACACCTGAATGCAGAGGTACTGGAAGCGCCTGCGACGTCACTGGCTCATGCGGAATGCGGATGTACACATCGTCTCGTTTCCGAAGTGTGGGCGCACATGGCTGGTGCTGATGCTCTCCAAAGTGATTGAGCTGCGCTACGGCGTGCAGATCAGCAATCCGTTGAAGCTACGGCGCTACCGGGACGGGATTCGGGGCCTGCCGCTGATCCTCCAGCATCACGACGGGGGGCCGGAATTCCAGCCAGTGGAGGCGATACCCACCGACAAATCCTTCTACAATGGTCGCAAGGTCGTATTCCTGGTCAGAGATCCGCGCGACGTCACGGTCTCGGCTTACTATCAGAAGACGAAGCGGAACATCAATTTCGAAGGCACGCTGCGCGACTATGTCTACGAGCCAGTAGGCAGCATCGCCACTAACATTGCCTTCTACAACATTTGGGCAGAGAACCGGGAGGTACCGAACGACTTCCTGCTCATGACGTATGAGGATCTACACACCGATGCCGTCGGGGAACTGCGCCGTCTGGTGGAATTCATCGGGATCGATGCCGCTGGAGAGGATGACGTCCTGAAAGCGGCGGTCGAGGCCTGCAGCTTCGAGAACATGCGCCGACTGGAATCCGCCAATGCCTATGGCAGCGGCCGCCTGGCGCCACGAGATGCGAACGACGAGACCACCTACAAAACGCGCTCGGGGCGTGTCGGTGGCTATGTGGATGAGCTCGAAGCTCCGGAGATCGAGTACATGGACACGCTCATTGCCGAGCGGCTTCACAATGACTTCCGGTTCTACAAACGCTGATCCAGCGCGGCCTCTATCGCGATCTCCAGGGTCCGGGGAGTGGATGTGGCCTGGTTGGTCGCGTGACGATGCCAGACCGTGTGGATCCAGCGCACGTCCAGAGTCACGGTACTCAGCCCCAGCAGCCGGGCGAGTGCAAAGCGGTGATGGCCTTCCCAAGTTTTGATAAAAGTGCCATCGCGACCGATGGCGACCCCGATCTGATTGCTGGCAGCATCGCTGCGGTATCCATCCCGCCGCAAATTATCCCGCAAGGCTCCGTATTGCGTTGTGTACCGCAGGACGCGCTGCTCGGCCCGTGCCCGGGCACCGACCGGGTCAAGCCCACGGGCTGAATAGTATTGGGCCAAGGGCTCAAGACTCTGCTCCGGATGGAAATCACAGGCTTGCATTGCGGCCATGAGCTGATAGGTGGGATGTTGGTGCACTGCGACAACGCGCTTATCCCAGTTACCGTGCCGTAACCCGGCATCTGTGACCAGCCCATTGAGTGCGAACAGAAACTTCGCCATGAGCGTGCGCCGCGGGAAGAAGAACCGGATTCGTGTAGGATTGAGCTCAGCCTGTGGGTATCGGGGCACCTTCGTATTCCCTCGCACGATTACCGGTTTGAGTGCAGCGCAAGGCTACTGTTAAAACAATCGGCTTTCCAACACCTGGGAATACGGCCGTAGCCACGGGCTCGGGCATGGCACAAAGCCTTATGGTCCACCGGCATTGGTGTTTTCGGCACAGGAGTAGAGCAACGTGGGGAAGGGGCCCATACCGCCCGTGATCATTATCGGTATGCACAGATCCGGAACCAGCATGCTGACCCGCACACTCCAAGGGCTCGGGTTTTTCATGGGGCGAGGCACAACTCGAAATGAGGAGTGTCGCTTCACCAACGCGCTGAACGCATGGCTTTTCAGGCAGGCCAGTGCAACCTGGGAGCGGCCGGAAGGCGTTGATGCACTGCTCGACCACGCCCAGGTCCGGTCACTGATTACGGATTACATGTCGGGTGTCACCGCGGGTCTGGCCAGCTGGAATTATCTGGGGCCCAGCCGATGGCTGCGGTACCGCTCGATGCACCAGCAAAAAAGCGCATGGGGTTGGAAGGATCCACGCAACACCTTCACATTGCCATTTTGGCTGGAGGTATTTCCTCAAGCGAGGGTGCTGCACATCACACGACATGGCGTCGACGTTGCCCAGAGTCTCCGGGCGCGCCATTACCGTGCCTACCGTGCTGCGGCGGAGCGCTACCAACGGCATCGACCCTGGTACATCAATAATCCGCTAGCGCCGAAACGCCGTGGCTTCGCTCAGAATGCCGCGGTTGCAAGCCTTGATTACGCGCTGGGTCTCTGGGTCGCCTACACCCGCCGGGCGCAGTCGCAGGTTCATGCTCTCGGTGCAGCGCGTGCCCTGGAGGTCCGATATGAGGACCTGCTTACTGAGCCCCATCGCTATTTGCCAGAAATAGCGAGGTTTTGTGGTGTCAAGATCGATGATGACCGTCTGCCCGACCGAGAGTCCGAACGTTTTCGCCCTGAACGAGTTTTCGCCTATCGGCGCCATGAACAGCTTGCGGAATTCGCTCGGAACCACTCCATAACACTCGAAAGGCTCGGGTATTCTGCATAAGGCTAGCGGGAAATTAATCTCTTGATGTCGAAATACCGCAGTGAAGGGAAGGGGTCAGTGCAAGGTTCATTGAAAGTCATCTATCTGGTGGGAATGGGCCGAAGCGGCTCGACGCTCCTGGACATTCTCCTGGGCTCCCACAGCAACATCCGCGCCCTGGGCGGTATCCGCCGGCTCGCCCACTACGCGCGCAAGCACCCCTGTCCCTGCGGGGCGCCCAGCTTCTGGGAGTGCGAATTCTGGTCAGAGGCCAACCGCCGGCTGACAGAGAAGAATGGGCGCACGCTGATCAGTGCCGATGTGCATGCACGCAAGGAGGCCGATTTCCGCGCCGAGAACAAGGCGGTGTTCGAAGCGGCCGCCGAAGCGGCTGGCGTCGAGTACGTCACCGACAACTCCAAGTCGGTGGTGCGCCTGAAGCGCCTCATGAAGGCACCGTATATCGACGTCATCCCGATCCATGTCCATCGGGATGCGCGCGGCAGGGCCCAATCCATCCGCAAGCGCAAGGGGCAGCGATACATCCCCACGTTCAGTTACAGCCATCGATCCCTGCGGCTTTACTTCCTGCTGCGCAACAAACCCCACATCGCCGTGGACTACGAAAAACTGGCGGCGGACCCGGAAGGTGAACTGCGCAAACTCATGAAGCGCATTGGGCTGGAGTTCGAACCCCAGCAGCTGCAGTGGGCGGACATGCCACAGCACAATATCGGTGCGGCGGATGTCCTCCGAAAAACCGACGGCAGCACCATCAGGCCGGATGACGGCTGGAAAACCGCCCTGCCGCATTACATGCAGACAATCATCAAGCTCATCGCGCTGCCCGGCCGGATTGCCAACGAGGCCAAAGCCCGCCGCTGGGGGTTATGACCGCGCCGCACCGCCTCGCCGTCCTGGTCGCCTTCACCGGGGACGGCGGCGTCGAGAACATGATCACCAACCTGCTGCACGGCTTCGTCGCTGAGGGGATGGAGGTGGATCTGGTCCTCCTGAAAGCCCGAGGCGGACATCTGGAACGGATTCCACCCGAGGTGCGGGTGGTGCGCCTGGATGTCAGCACGTCGCTGCTTGCTCTGCCGGCGCTGGTCCGTTACCTGCGCCGGGCCCGGCCGACGGCCATGCTGGTCGCCAAGGACCGCGCCAGCCGGATTGCCCTGATCGCGCGCCGCCTCGCCGGCGTGGACACCCGCCTGGTGCTGCGCATGGGCATGCATCTGAGCGGTTCCCTGGCTGGCAAGAGCGCACTGCGGCGCTGGTCCCGTTACCTGCCAGTCCGGCGGCTCTATCCCTGGGCCGACCGCATCGTCACGGTAAGCGAGGCAGTAGCCGATGACCTGTCCACCATCGGCCACATCCCCCGGGATCGCTTCACGGTCATTCGCAATCCGGCCATCCCGGACGACCTGAACACCCGCGCCGCCGCCCCGGTGGACCACCCCTGGCTGCAACCAGACTCGACCACCCCGGTGATCCTGGGCGTGGGGCGGCTGACGGCACAAAAGGACTTCCCGACACTGATTCAGGCCTTCGCGAAGCTGAGCCGGCAGCGTGCCTTGCGGCTCATCATTCTCGGCGAGGGGCCGGAGCGTCAGGCATTGCAAACGCTCTGTCGCGATCTGGGTATTGACGACCAGGTACAGCTGCCAGGCTTTCAGGCCAATCCTCACGCCTGGATGGCAAGATCGTCGCTATTCGTGCTCTCCTCGCGTTACGAAGGCTCTCCAAACGCCCTGGTGGAGGCAATGGCGCTTGGCACACCGGCGGTGGCCACCGACTGCCCCAGCGGGCCGGCCGAGATCACGGACCATGGCCGGATCGCTCCGCTGGTGCCGGTGGGCGACCCGGACGCCCTGGCGGCAGCGATGGCGCGCGTCCTTGAGGCGCCGCCCAGCGGATCGATGCTCCGCGATGCCGTGGCAGCCTACCGGGTTCCCGTGAGCGCGCGACACTATCTGGAGGTTCTGGGCTATCGGGTATAGTGATCCCCTTTGCTGCCGGACACGATCCCTGGGGGCGGGATGCTGATCTCCTACAGCCGGAATTTTCTATTCGTGCACATCGCGAAAACCGGAGGGACGAGTGTGCGGGCGGCCCTGCGCCGTTACCGTTGGGGCGGCTGGTACAACATCCCCCTTGGGCTCGCCAGCCTGGCTAGCCAGATGACCCGGCCCCGCCACAAACTGGGCCTGAAGTTCCCTCGACATGCCAAGGCCGTGGCGGCGCTGGAGATGCTACCCACCGACGTCTATCAGGGCTTGTTCAAGTTCGCCGTCGTGCGAAACCCCTGGGACCTGCAGGTCAGCTCCTATCATCATATCCAGCGGGAGAAGCCCGAGGTCCTTGCAGGCATCACAAGCTTTCATGACTTCCTGAAACTGAAGTTTGATCCGGAGCGGGAATACGATTTCATGCTCGACATCTCGGCGGAGCTGCAGCACGAGTATCTGGTTGACCTGCAGGGCAAAGTTATCGTCGATTTCATCGGTCGCTACGAAAACCTACAGGCGGACTTCGCCGGCATTTGCCAGCGCATTGGGGTGCCCGAACCCGAACTGCCCCACCTGCGGCGTGCGCAGGACCGTCAGGACTACCGTAGCTACTACACCGATGAGCTGGCCGAGCTGGTAGCGCACCACTACCGGAGAGATCTCGACGTGCTGGACTACACGTTTGACGGCGCCGATCCCGGGCGCTGAACCAGGATGGACGCGAAGACCCTCGCTCACCGCCGGTTCGATCTAAAGCGCTGCGGAACCCTTCATACCGGTCAACTGATCCACCAGTACCCGGGCAAACGGGCCCTTTTCCGGGGGTCACTGAATGGCCAATCCGTGGTGGCAAAGTTCTACCTTTCACCACTGCGCACGGCCTGGGAATGGTGGCGAGGCGCACGGGGCGCACAGATTCTCCAGCGCTCGGGCATACCCAGCCCGGCGGTGCGGTACTCGGGGTTCGAAGCAGCCAGCCGGACCTGGCTCACCGTGGCGGACTGGATCGAGGCCGACCGCCCCTGGCCACCCCGTCGAGACCCCCTGCCCGCGGATGTCCACGAGCTGCTGCTGCGGACACTCGTCACTCAACACCAGGCGGGTGTCGTTCAGAGCGACTTGAACTGGGCCAATTTCATCCCCCAGGGTGGGATTCTTTACTCCATCGACGGTGACCGAATTCGCCAGCATTCAGCGCCACTGTCCTACCGTCGAACATGCCGCAACCTCCGCCGGCTTTACGGCTCCAAGACCCACTTCAGCGAAGAGGAAATCCGGGCCGGATGGCAAAAGTACTGGCAGATGCGGGGCCAGGCCGCCGGCGACACCGGGTGCTTCTTCTCTGCGATTCAAACCCACCGGCGGCATATCGGCGAGCGGGTCAGCCGACGCAAGCTCAGGGGCTGGAAGTACTATGACCGAGAGCGGGACACCCACACCCTTTTGGTTGCCAATGTCCCTCAGATGGATTCCCGGCAGCGTGGGCGGCTCCGTAGCCTCCCGGCGCCGCCATGCGCGTGGGACGGTCAAAACCCATCGCTGGGCCGGCCCACCGAGCCCGGCAGCTTTTGCGCGGGCCCCGGCCGGCTGCAATACCATGCCGGTTCCCCCCTGGAGCGACTGCACACCGGGAACACCCCGAAGGCGGTCTGGTTCCGGGCCGCCGTCGCCCGACGGCTGCGGCTGCCGGTGGAAGGGCCGCTGGGATTTTTTCAGGTCGCCACCGGACCCATCCACCGACGCGGTTACGTGATCTTCCGCGCCCGGGCGCAGCAGGGCCTGCAGCATGCGCTGGAGGAGGGCCTGGCCTCTCCAGAGGAAGCGCTGCCCCAATGCCGTGCCCTGTTAAGGTCCCTGGCCGCGGCACGCATGCCGCACCGATCCCTGTCACTGGAGGGGCTTGGATGGGATGGCGAACGGGTAATCCTTCTGGATGTCCGCGGTCTTCATCTGGCCGCGCGATCGGGTAAGCCACCGCGGCTCCTCCGAGACCTGCCGCTTTTCCAGGAGCTCGCCTCACAGCTGCAACAACCCACCAGTGAGGTCCGCCGGCAGCTGATGGACTGAGGGGGCACGCCCTACGCTGCCCCCTCCCCCATCACCCGCGCCCATACCGCCGACACGGCACTTTGTACTGAGGCAACCTCATCGGGGTCCACCCGCGTGGGCTGCTCCTGGAGGGTGAGCCGGTGCACCAGGCCGCGGTAGTGCCGATAGGCATCCGCCAGGATCTGGGTCTGCCCGGCGCTGAACTCGCCGGCCCGCTCCAGCTCATCCAGCA
>LFCJ01000613.1_pt1 | contig 22797 bp, 22 predicted proteins | sample 643141 | NCBI WGS metagenome assembly LFCJ01 (sample SAMN03766243, study PRJNA286221) | soda lake metagenome | biome: soda lake; feature: Kulunda steppe; material: water; isolation source: sample B1-Br-g2 brine of Lake Bitter-1 | place: Russia: Kulunda steppe | collected 2010-07
CGTGGGTGATGATGCGCATGGCTAGAGTTTGAGCTGGGAGTTTTCTCCGATGACGAGTCGTTTGCCCTCGGGCAGCAGGTCCTCGGCCGTCTCGAGGGTTGCTCCGCGTCCGATCAGGCTGTCAACGATCTTGACACTGGTCTGGATCGTCGCGTCTCCAACGACAACACTGTTCTCGACGTGAGCACCTTCGATCGTAGATCCTTCGCCGATTGAAGTGTAGGGGCCGAGGTAGGTGTCAGCGGTGATCCGAACGTCCTCGCCAATACTTACTGGGCCACGAATAACAGCTCCTGATTCGATAGTTGCACCGTCGGCAACGTCGACCTGACCCGTGATCTTGGCACCGTTTTCGATAGTTCCCTCTATCCTGCCGCGGGTATCTTCGAGGACGAGCCGATTCGCGTCGAGGACATCTTCAGGTTTTCCGGTGTCTTTCCACCACCCTTCGACCACAGCGGAGTTGATCGAGTGGCCGTCGTTGAGCAGCGATTGGATTGCATCGGTAATCTCGAGTTCGCCCCGCCAGGATGGCTCGAGGGTCGCGATGGCGTCGAAGATCACCGGCGAAAAGACGTAGATGCCGATGAGCGCGAGGTTGCTTGGCGGTTCGTCAGGTTTCTCGACGAGTTCTTTGACGGTTCCGTCCTGGTCGACGTCAGCAACGCCGAACTGCTGGGGGTTCTCGACGCGTTGAAGAGCGATCCCGGCGGCGTGGTCGCCAGCCTCGAAGCTCTCGACGAGGTCGGTGACGCCGCCCTCGAGGATGTTGTCCCCGAGGTACATCACGAAGTCGTCGTCATCAACGAACTCCTCGGCGCAGCCGGCGGCGTGGGCGAGTCCGAGTGGGTTCCCTTGGATGATGTAGGTGATGTTGATTCCGTAGCTTGTGCCATCACCGAGGTGTTCCTGGATTTCTTCGCGCCCAAGGTTCCCGAGGACGATACCGATCTCGGTGATGCCTGCCTCTTTGAGGTCTTCGATGGCGTACTCGAGGACGGGTTTGTTCGCGACGGGCACGAGTTGTTTCGGGCCGGTGTGGGTGATCGGGCGAAGACGCGTGCCGCGACCGCCGGCGAGAATGAGTCCCTTCATCGCTAGCCGTGGACGGGTGCTTCCCAGTCGAGTGGGATCTCGTCGGTGTCGTACGGGAGCCGTTCCTCGTCGGGGTCGTTGTAATCGTAGAGATTCGTCGGGTAGTTCAGCAGGATTGCCGGTTCGTCGCCGATCGCTTTGAACCCGTGCCAGCAGTCACCGGGGATGCGGATCACCTGCTGGTTGTGCTCGCCGATGACGAACGTGTTCAGTTCGCCCTGGGTGGGTGAGTCTTCACGGTCGTCGTAAACACCCACCTTGATGCGGCCTTTCGGACAGACGAAGTGGTCGATCTGTCCCCGGTTGTGTTTGTGCCAAGCCCGAACGACACCAGGATAGGTCATTGAGTAGTAGCTCATCGCGGGTTCCGGATCGTACTCCTCCCAGTCCTCACGGAAGACCTCCACCAGGTGGCCGCGCTCATCGGCGTTCACCTGGAGATCGCGTACTTCGAGGTCATGTATCATAAGATGATGTATGATGGTCAATGGATCAATATAACAATTACCATGCACTGACGTATCGATCAATATAGATGATGTCGGTGAGGTTGCAGCGAAACACAAAGACTAATTCATAGGGTTACAAGAGTTATTCTGAGAGAATAATGTGCGATTGGCGACCTATTCCGGACTGGACTTCCTCCTTTTCGACTCACTCTGTGGGAGAGAGGGATTTGAGGAATCTCATCAGTGGAGGATCTGTGATCAATGAGTGACGACTACACATATCGAGAAAAAGCCGCCGCAATTCGGCGTGTAGCTGCGTTTCGCCCCGCGTTTACTGTCGGTGTAATCATTCTCAGTGTCATGGCAGCGGGGCTCGAAGCTGTGGGGCTGAGCTTTATTCTCCCAATTCTTGAACTCGCCCAGGGTGAGGTTGACCCCGACGAAGCAAGCGGTGTACTTGGGATGTTCGTTACGGTATATCAGACTCTCGGCGTGCCGTTTACGCTTGGATATCTCGTGACTGGTGTCGCTGCAGTGATGACGGTACGCTTTACGTCAAGTTTCATCGTGGCGTGGTTGCGATCAGCACTAAGCACGCTCTATATCAAAGAGATACGCAGGGATGCATACGACAAAGCCCTCGACGCGAGAATTTCGTACTTCGATCAGGAAGGATCGGATGAGATTCTGAACGCCATTATTACTGAGTCGAAGTACTCGGGACGTGTGATCACGTATCTTGTTCGGTTTATTGAACAGGGACTACTTGCAGCCATGTACTTCGCGATTGCACTCTATCTTGCTCCATGGTTAACACTGGCCACTGCAATTGTCCTCGGTAGTGTTGTAGTCCTGTTCAAATTCGGTCTCGAGGATGGGTCTGCCGTCGGTGATCGTGTTGCGGAAGCTAACAAAGAGGTACAGACATCGGCCCAGGCCGGAACACAGGGAATACGGGATGTCAAGACGTTTGGAATGAAACGTGAGTTGTTCGACCGATTTTACCACGGGGTCGATGTTTATACACGCTCTTCAATCAAACTCGCCCGCAACAAGGCGATCATCAAGAATTTCTACCAACTTATAATCGCGATTACGGTGTTCGTTCTGATTTACGTTGCTCTCGTATTCACGTCCCTGTCCCTCGGTGCTCTTGGGGTCTTTCTTTTCGCAATCTTCCAACTTGGCCCGAAGGTGAGCACACTCTCGAATATCGCCTACGGCCTCGACAGCTATATGCCACACCTAATCCGCACTCAGCGGTTCCTCGACGAAATGGACGACTACAGTGAGCCGGAACCCGTTCGGGATGAGGTCCCGACGGACATCGAACGCGTCGAGTTCGACGATGTGCGCTTTTCCTACGAGACTAATGACGAGAAAGTCCTCCGAGGTGTGTCGTTCGGCGTCGAACGAGGGGAGTTCGTCGCGTTCGTGGGCCAGTCCGGCGCTGGCAAATCGACGATCATCTCGCTGTTCGCGCGAATGTACGAACCCGACAAGGGTGAGATCCGAGCAGATGGAACACCTATCGACGAGTTCCCGATACAGGAATGGCGCGAACGGGTTTCGATCGTTCGGCAAAATCCCTTCATCTTCAACGAGACCCTTCGATACAATCTCACGATCGGAAACCGTGACGCAACACAAGGTGAGATCGAAGATATCTGTGAGATTGCACAAGTGACCGAATTCTTAGACGACCTACCGGATGGCTTAGAAACTGAACTCGGTGATGACGGGGTTCGACTGTCTGGTGGGCAGCAACAGCGGATCGCTATCGCTCGTGCTTTGCTGAAGGATGCTGACTTCTTGCTTCTGGATGAGGCGACCAGCGATCTCGATACCGGGCTCGAAGAGAAGGTTCATTCAGCAATTGAAGCGATGCACCGAGATTACGGGATGGTCGTCGTGGCTCATCGCCTCTCTACAGTGACTAATGCCGATCGGATATACACAATGGACCAAGGAGATATCATGGAGCAAGGGAATCATCGAGAGTTGATACAGGAGAACGGACAGTACGCTAGCCTGTATGACCGGCAGGTTATAAGTAGGAACGTCTCGGATTGACGATCATTATAGGTTTCGCCAGCAGTGTAGTCGGATGCGGACTCTCCCAAAACCGCGATTGTTTCGATTTGTCCAAGAAGAAGTTTAGCTAGCGAAGCGTGTTGTGTCTCGATACTTATCGAAGCTATTAAATAAAGTCACAAATGTCGTTAAAATACCATTCTTGTGTTTCAGAGTCCAAAGAATACGACTTACTGAACGCTTTTGATAGGCTCATTAAGATGCTCCGTAGCCAGCACATCTCACCGCATTGGTCTTTAGTTAGGCCTCAGCAGCCGGCTTGATGGCGGTAGCGAGCTGTTCTTGGAGAATTGGACGTTGTTTGTGAATCTTCTGCGCGTCGGCGATGAGGCGGTCAAGCAGTGGTGATGGAGAATGCCCGACGTAGCCACTCAACCGGTAGAGCGCGTTAGATCTGGTCCCAAGAGGCGCGTGTTCACGGAGTTCTCGTGCCGTTCAAAACTTACGCAGACCACTCATCGCAGACTCGAACTCGGATGATGGTTGGGACATCCATTTACAGTCGGCAGACGGCCGAAGTTAACCCCCATCTCGTGCACACAATCTGTCAGTTCCGAACACCTGATTAAGCCGTTCGAGGCCGCGTCCGTGTCAAGTCACATGTGTTCCTTGCACTCTGTCTACGGCTCGTGATTGCTATCGCCAACTGCGAACGAGGAGCTAAATCCTGGCAAAACGACGATTGAGGTGTGTCAATGATTCTGTGGTACCCTCGAGCCTAATGTTGAGAGATTTGAACAACAACCCAGACAGTATGCAAAAACTTACCTATCTACTCAGTTTACGTAATTTAGAAGGATTAGAATGGGCCAGTTAGTTTTTTCAGATGTCGATGGAGTTCTCACAGACTCAAAAATTAACATCGGTCGGAATGGAGAGATATTCAAGTCGTTTAATGTGAAAGACGGGTATAAAATCGCACAGTGGAGAGAAAAAGACGACCGTGACTTCGTGATAATCACATCTAGAGAATCACACGCTGTTGACAATCGTGCTTCGGAGATCGGTGTGAAAGAAGTCCATCAAGGAGTGGAGAATAAAGAAGAAAGAGTAGAGGCTATCACGTCCCGCCTCGGATTCAATCTTGCGGACACAGTTTACATTGGCGACGATTTGACAGACTTGCAGGCAATGGAAACTGTCGGAACGGCTTGTTGTCCTGCAAACGCAGCTCAAGAAGTCAAAAACGAATGTTCGTACATTAGCCAGTATAACGGTGGAGAAGGGGCCGTTCGGGACATCTTAAACTACTTGGAAACGGTTTCTCAGACGACGCTAGGCGTTATCCCGGCCCGGTATGGATCAACAAGACTTCCCGGCAAACCGTTGGTCGATATCGCTGGCAAGCCGATGATTCAGCACGTCTACGAGCGTGCGAGTGACGCAGCGTTACTTGACGAGCTCATCGTCGCAACAGATGATAAACGGATCGCTGAGGCTGTCGAGTCTGTCGGCGGTATCGCAATGATGACCGATCCTGACCACCCTACTGGAACGGATCGGGTGGCAGAGGTTGCAGAGAAAGTCGGTGCGGACTTTACTATCAATATTCAGGGTGACGAACCGCTGATTGACCCAGATGTCATCGACGCTATTGTGAACGCTCTCCGAGAGAATCCCCCAAAAGTCGCAACGCCAATCTGCCCAATTGAAGATGAATCACTACTTGACGACGAAAATACCATTAAGGTAGTGACCGACACCGACGGAAGGGCACTCTACTTTTCACGGTCCAAAATACCGTCCGGTGGGGAAACAGGAACGACGTATAAACACATCGGTCTATACGGGTTCGAGACCGAATTGTTACTTGATTACATCGACATGGAGTCGGAACTCGAATCTTCCGAAGACCTAGAACAACTTCGGTTGCTCGAAAACGGGTACGAGGTACAAACTGTGGAAACCGACTACGACTCTAAAGAGGTCAACGTAGAAAGTGATATAACAGTAGCAGAGAAAGAAATGCAACAAGAGCAGACCAATGGAACTGAGTAACAACATTTCGGTCTCTAATGAGGACCAATTCTTCCTGATCGCAGGACCGTGCGTAATCGAATCAGAGGAACAAGTGCTGAAGACAGCACGAGAACTGAAAGACATCACTGACCGCTACGACATCGATCTGGTTTTCAAAAGTTCGTTCGACAAAGCTAACCGGTCGTCAATCAGTTCTTACCGTGGTCCTGGGATGGAACGCGGGCTTGAAATCCTGCAGCGCGTCCAAGACGAGTACGACCTTCCAGTGATAACTGACTTCCACGTCCCTGAACAGGCTGGCCCGGTCGCAGATGTGGTTGACATCCTCCAGGTGCCCGCGTTCCTCTCACGGCAAACCGATATGCTCACAGCTGCCGGAAAAACGGGGCTACCGATCAACGTCAAGAAAGGACAGTTCCTCTCAGCGGACGGTATGGACAACATCGTCAATAAGATTGAGTCCACGGGGAACGAACGGGTCATGCTGTGCGAACGCGGCACAATGTTCGGATACAACAATCTCGTCGTCGATATGCGGAATTTGGATGTTATGAAAGAACTTGGTAAGCCGGTCGTGTTCGACACAACACACTCGGTGCAGCGACCAGGCGCACGTGGTGACTCCAGTGGTGGCGACCGTCGGTTTGCTCCGACGTTGGCACGGTCCGCACTCGGAGCCGGGGTGGCGGGTATCTTTGCAGAGGTGCATCCCGACCCGCCGTCAGCTAAATGTGATTCAGCGACACAACTTCCGCTCGATGAATTCGAATCGCTCGTCAAACAATGGAAAGCGATTGATGAAACGGTGAAACATGGAAATTAATCAGACTGAGATAGATAGGACAGACGTTCGTAATGCCGTTTATCAGACGCTGTCGGTTCAGGGGAAATCAATTGCTACGCTACAGGATACGGAGGCAGCCGCGGAGATAACACAAGTGGCGGAAGTGATTAGCGAGGAAAATGGTCGGGTGGTCTTTTCTGGCATTGGTAAGTCCGGAGACGTAGGGAAGAAAGTCTCATCGACATTTAATAGCATCGGGGTATCTTCATACTTCATTCATCCTGTCGAAGCTCTTCACGGTGATTTGGGAGCTCTTTCATCGGAAGACGTTGTCATTCTCATCTCGAATAGTGGAAACACGGACGAAATGGTGGAACTATTGCAATTTCTTCGCTCGTTCGATGCGACGACCGTGGCGATTACGTCAGACCCTGAATCGAAATTAGGTACAAAGGCGGATTATCATATCAATACGAAAGTAGAAGATGAAGGTGCAGTCGTAGAGTTAGTCCCGATGGCTAGCGCCACTGTAACGATGGTGATCGGCGACTGTATCGCTAACGCACTGATGGCGGACCGAGACTTCAACAAACAGGAGTACGGCCATTTCCACCCTGGGGGAACAATTGGGAAGCGTCTGTTGCTTACTGTTGAGGACTTACTGTACGAAGATATACCAAGAACACGACCGACAGATACCTTGGCTCAAACTGCTCTAAAGATAAGTAAAGGCGGAAAAGGGATTGCTGTGATTCAAGACGACGATGGTCACGTGAAGGGCATCATAACGGATGGTGATCTGCGGCGGTTGATTGAAACTGGAACTGACTTCCATAATGTGGTAGCCGAAGAAGTGGCGGTAACCAATCCGATTACGGGTTCAGTTGATACGGCTGCAATAACGGCTTTAGAAGTTCTTGAGGAGAACAATGTTTCTCAGCTTGTGGTGACTGATGATTCTGACCAATTCTTGGGGATAGTTCATATACATGATATCATGGAGAAGGGGCTGACGTTATAATATGGACGACATTTTATTCATCTCAGATTCCTCGGACGGCCAGAACTGGGGCTGTTACGAAACCAGTAGACAGTTGAGAGATCTTCTATTGGAGTCAGCAAACATACAACACACGGTGTTCCTAAATGAAATTAGACAACCAGCTCGTACTACCGTTCGCCCGTCATTAACTGACGTTCAGTATTTTATTGGGAGTTTTTCAAAAATATTCAACAGCTCCTCTCGGATAAATAAACGATTACGTGATCATGGAGTCCGACCAGCAAAACACACGCGTGACATTTACCCCAGAGTTGTAAGCCAGTTTGAACACAAGTCAGAATTGTTTTTAAAATCAGAGTTGTTTGATGACTTTTTCCCAAATCCAGATAAAATTGATCAAGTTGTTATAAATGGTGAAGGGAGCATCCATGGTAATCGAATCAAATCTCGAATATTATTATTTTTTGCTTTTGTATGGCAAGTGAAACTGGGCAAACCCACGCATATTGTCAACCATACTCTGCAAATCGATACACCTGAACTGAAAGAGATGGTTAGAGTAATATACCCTCAATTGGATTCTATCGCCTTTAGGGACCCGATTTCGAAGTCAGAATATCATTCCAAGATCGGTGATGCAGCCAATACCATTCAAGCAGCAGATACCGCTTGGTTGTTAGAAGAATGTTTAACAAAGACCGAACTAAACACCATTTTGCGTCAAGGTGGGATGTCGATTTGGCATCCTACTGATAGGGGTGAGCAGAGTAAACCCACTTTCAGTTTCACTGACCGATACATCTGTATTAGTGGAGGTTCAGGATTTGGCCACGAAAAGGAAGATTCAGAAAAGATATCTAAAATAGTACAGTCTCTATTAGACAAAAATATTGACGCCAATATACTTCTTGTAGCCCCTGCACAACACGATGAGCATATTCTGCTTCGGGTTGCTGAAAAATTCAACCTGGTTTTAGTAAAAGTTAATAACGATCCGCTTATAGGCGCATCGATAATCGGGAATTCTGAACTCTATTTAGGTGGTAGATGGCACGGGAGTATATTCGCACTCCTGAATGGTGTCCCATTGGTTAATTTTAAAGCAAATACGTTTAAAATGGAAGCGTTAAAACAAATGGTGGATCACGGGCAGCCAATTTATTCCACCAGCAGTATATACAGCGAATTGGAAAAAATAACTGATGATGTATCAAATAGACTCCACTCCTCCAGTGAATATAAACTTGATCTTAACAGTCTACGAGACTTGGCAAAAAGAAACGGCGAAATATGAATTTTCCATACATTATCTTAAGCTTGTACCGTTGTTCACAATCGGTGTATTATAAACACTACGACGTCAATTCTTACCTTACTCTGGCTAATACAATTAAATATAGGTGATATAACATGAAGCATAAAATTTGCCAATCTATAGATATTTTAGCTTCTCAAGGTCCACGGACGCAGGTAACGTGGAAGAAGATAGAATCCATTTATAACAGATGGCCAGATAAGGATGTGGACAAATATTCGATTGACATTAGTCCTTTCAGTGTATACTGGGTTGATCCAGGTGATATAAAATACATCACAGGTCGGTCACACAAACCCTGGCATAATAAAAAACAGTTAGTTGGAACGGTCGCTTCCGGCAATTGGGATAATCGCCGAATGAAGAATGCCCCGTCAACCTATACGCGCCGATTTGCTGATTGGGCTCTTTATAAGTCGGCACGGGATAGAATAAAAAATGGCGTTGAGTGGGAACAAACTGAAATTTATGATATATATCGGCAAAAGGGGAAGTCTCATAAAAAAACAATCGATCGGCTAGAAAAGTTCGGTCGAGTAGTTGACAATTTGGAAAATGATGGATACATGTCCCAGAAGGAGTTATATTTAGAACGACGCGGGAAGAATAGTGTGTTAGCCGCATTGCTTAATGAGGTTAACGTTGATATTGGGCGTGATGGATGTTTGCTTTTTGTAGACGGAAGACACCGACTTATAGCTGCGAAATGTCTTGAAATACCCCGTATTCCAGTTACAGTTCTGGTACGACACAAAAAATGGATGGAAAGACTATCTGAAAAAGACACGGTCAAAAATTCCCGACCAATCTAAAAAGTTGAACTTAAGTATTGCTCTGGCTATACAATCCCCAAGGCTGATACTCGAACGCAGCCGTCTCAAAATACATTTAACCAAGCAGTCTTACACATAAGCTGTTAGCTGTATACTCACATGGGGAGACAATAGATATGAATATCGCCAGTCTACGAGACGAGTATTCAGGCCGAATCTTTTTGATTGGGAGCGGGCCAAGTCTCAAAGAGACACCGCTTGAGTTACTCCAGGATGAATATACATTTGCCGCGAATAACATTCCCGATATATTCACTGAAACGGATTGGCGACCGTCATTCTACGCCTGCGTTGACGACGGAGTTGACACAAGGTACTGCGAAGAAGCCTTGGAACTCGGGATACCATGCTTTTTCCCTAAAAAAACTACCCGAGGAACCCCACTAATCGAGACTGTTCCGACCAAGGATAACACACTGTTTTTTGAAAGTATCGATCTCCGAGACCGCGACGATCTAAATATATCTACACTCCAGTTGAATTCCGGTTCGATAACGAACTATCACGACGTTTGGTCTGAGGACATCACAGATGTCGTGTATGGATACAACACGGTAATGTACCACATGATGCAGATATCGTATTATATGGGGTTCGATGAAATCTATCTCGTGGGAAACGACCTCTACGACGTTTTTGATGGGTACCTGTTGTTTCCAGAAGCTTCAGACCCAGCTATATTCCAAGGAGATAGTGATTCAACCCTTCAAAATGGAATTAAGTTTCTACAAGGCAGCGATTATCCTCTGAAGTCGTTTTGTAATGCGATAGCATATAAAACGATCAAATCCAATGCATTCAGCGAACTGTATCTACGGCTTTCTGACTATATCGAATTCATTGGGCAGGAGAACTACTTCTCTGAAGATTATTCCGATGGGGAACTCATAATGCCTGCAAAGAATCGTAGACATATTCTTGCCCACGAACTGGCCAAATCAGTTTCTAATAAACTTGGATTCAACATCTATAACGCAAGTGTAGGTGGCCATCTAGAAGTCTACCCGAGAACAGATATTACAAGCGTCGTTGGAAATAACATGTAGTGATTGAGTGTTATTCCCGGTGACAAACATAGTCAGAGGTATGATGATAGACCAATTATGTTTAGTGAATGTACACGAGAGATGGTGTTATGCAACAGTTAGGCATTGTGTACTATGTTGGCTCGTTCCCAAAGCTATCTACGAGTTTCATTTTAAACGAAATCCATGAACTCTACAACCGGGGACATAATATCGCAGTCTTCGCTCAGAACGCCCCAGAAGAGAACCTCACCCACAAGGAATACGAAAACATCGACGTTCCGACCTACTACGTGGATGAATCTTATACCGATTTTCAAAATTTACTTTCCAAGAAACCCGCTCAAATGGCTCTAAGCAATGCAACAGATGGGTTCTTTAAGCATTTTTCACCAAAACAAGCTGGTCGCAACTTACTCTTAGGCAAACAGTGCGCTCAGTTCATCGAATCACTTGATTTCAACGTTGATGTCGTTCATGCTCACTTTGCGCATCCTGGGCGAATCAGGGCGATGCTTGCTGCACGATATCATGATATCCCGTGTACAGTTACCGCCCATGCAGTTGATATATTCTCCTCTCCGAATGCTCCTCAGATAAAGTATATTTGCGACAGTATGGATCATGTGATAGTTCCGTCTGAATACAACCGGAACTATCTACGAAAGGAAATAGGGGTTGAAAACAATATAACAGTTGTTCCGGCGACGACACGGGTTAAAAAGTTCGAAGCGTCAGCTTCGACTGTTGAGAATCGGTTGTTGACTGTTGCTCGGTTAGTTGAAAAGAAGGGCTACCCGTACGGTATCAAAGCCATAAACAGTCTCATAAAACAAGGATACGATATCGAATATCATATTATTGGATGCGGAGATAAGAAGGTTCAGTTACAGCAGCAGGTGGAAGAATGCGGTATCAAAGACCACGTCGAATTCTTGGGCCATGTCTCCGATGAGCGACTGCAAAAAGAACTGAGTGAAGCGGCTGCCTTCATATTGCCTTGTATTATTGCTGAGGACGGAGATCGAGACGCAATGCCGGTCGTTCTCAAGGAAGCGATGGCGTCAGAAACCGCGTGCGTCTCAACAACTGTCTCTGCTATCCCGGAACTCATCACAGACGGTCATGACGGATTGTTAGTTCCAGAGAAAGAACCGGACAAGTTGGCGTCTGCAATCCAACAGCTCCTTGACAACCCGGAAAAACGGGAAGACATAGCAGTGAACGGGCGAGAAACTGTACATAATAAATTTGATATTTCTGAGTCTGTTGATACACTGACCGAACTATTCGAGTCCCTGCAGAGCTGAACACGCTCTTCGATAGACTGGTGGAACCAAGGGTATTAGCGCCTCTGGCGGGAAGAAACGAACATGTCTAACGAACACCCTGCCCCTGACCAGGGGCTAGCGGAACTTCGTTACTTCCCGAACGAGTCGCCACAGCGTCAGCTGAATCCCTCTAATAGTTACATTTCCTATTGTTTTTATGATGTCCTTCTTACATTAGTGTGGATCAGAGGTCAGCAGGAGAGGTTTGCTGCTACGACCAACCCAGGCTGGTCGCTAATTGCTGGGTCGCGTCGCACACTACTTCTGGGGTTTAATCGGTGACCCTGCCTGTTCTGAAGGTCAAATTACCGTAAAAGTAGCATCTGTTACGGTAATCCGACCACGAAACATCACTTACTTGGAATAAGGAGCGGCTGAGATGGCCAGTATCAGCCAGAACCAGTCCCTCTGACAACAGGTCGGCGAGAATCTGTGCCAGCTCGGCTTCGTCCTGTTTGAGAGCGAGCGTCGACGAAATCTCAACTGCATCGGCGACGCTATCACAGTCGTATTTGGTCATCACAGCAACCAGTTGGTCGCGTCGAACACTATTTCCGAGGATCATTCTCGATAGGGAAGCTGATCCCGCCGGTTTGGCGGGACCTGCGCTTGTTTATCCGGACCGAACAGTGCTGGGACACCACGTTTAATCTCGATGAACCAACAATCTCCACGATCACAACGATAATGTCCGATACAACAGCATGAGTCCGCTTAGTCAGGACTTAGTCCAGCTACTGCCGAGTCCAGCAGCTCGCCATAGGGGCAGACACCAACGATGATTCGGTCAGCTCCATTCAGAGGATCCACGCAACATGTCTGTGCCGATCGTTTCAGCTGTCGCTCTGTCCAGTCCATGCTCATCGATCAACCGCTGGATTGATGCGGTCCGGACCAGTTGTCTGGCGACCTTCTCAAAGGAGTCAAAGCCACCGTTGGCTTCACCGGTTTCGAGGCGGTGGGTTGCGACGAAGACCTGAGTCAACATCACCACCGCCATGTGGTGGTGGAAGCCGCGCCAGGTCCGGCCCTGAAACTCGTCAGCGCCCATCACCTGCTTGACGTCGCGGTGATACTGCTCGACCGTCCACCGAAGATGTGCTCACTCGACGAGTTCGTCGAGTGACGACTCGTCGAGTCCCCAGCACAGTCAGGCTGCCAGTTCGCCCTCGCCGTCGTTGGTTACCGAGTGATGATCTCGTTGCAGGACCAGCCAGCCCGTTTCTTCGCCAACCCGACCGAAGTACGCGTCCGTACACACTCTGACGCGTTTCCGGAAGAATGACCCTGTGAGATTGCCGTTTGTCCCTTCACTCCAGGTCACCTCAGTACAGTCTTCCTCTTCGAGGTTATCGGCAATCTCTGCGGCTGTTTCCGAGTCGATGTCCTCCGGAACGGTGTGATACTAGCGTGGCGGCCCTCGTTTGTCGGTTGGTCCAGGTTCGAGCACCTCCGCTGACTCAGCAACGACGTGTAGTCGTGTGGTCTCGACGGCGAGGACGTACGGTTCGTCCAATTCGCGCAGTCGTTCACGGAAAGCCGAGCGCGACCGAAGTTGGCATCGCCGAGCACGCAGGCGTGCTCGATGTCGGCGTCGACGGCTTGTTCGACGAGATCAGCCGCGATGTCGTACTTGGGTTGATGGCCGATAGCTGGTGGGATGGCAGCATCTTCTCGCCGCTGGGCGTACTGTTCACGTTCGTGTTGGGAGTCGTAGACGGATTCGTCCTCGCCAGTCCACTCTTTAGGGAGGTCGAGTCGGGAGCTAAGCGGCCAGGTGCACTGATCGGCGTTGCGATCAGTGCACCTAGCCGGGCGAGCGTACAGTTAATCGTAACCTGGCAGTTGTCGACGGAGGTCGTGGCGCCACACCACTGGGAGCCGACGCCAACGCTGTGGTCGCCCTTTTTTGGAAGGCCCATGCCATCGACGACGATCGCTGCGTCGGGTCCCTGTATCGAGTCAGGAACGGTGGTCCGTAGCTGGTCGTGGACCGCCGAAGGCTCGCAAGCACTCTCTCAAATAAATCGTTCGAGTCGTTCCTGCTGGGAACCGACACGAGAAGCCAATCCTGTGATGGACTTGCGCCTGCCCGGACGAAGCAGCGCTCTGAAGTACTGATCAGCGTGGATCCAGGTCCGTTTCCAGTTTGGCCACGTGGACCCGTGTCTGGTCGGGTTGTAAACGCTGCCTTGAACGTCGTGAGAAATCGGCGAGCGGGGACGTTGTTGTGAGCAAGCACGGACGCCATGGTGATCAACAGTACTGAGGGCCATCTGGGCGATAGCTCTTCTCAGCCTACGCTTGATTATCCCTCGGAAGTAGTGTGCGACACGACCAAGGTTTCAAGGTCAGAGGCCGTAAGAACGGTGTCTGGGTGGTATAGGAATTGCACAACACCCATCTAGACGCTTTCTGAGAATCTAACCTCATCAGTCGTAACTAACTGCTGACTCGATGGGAAATGCCGACAGTGCTGGAGTCAATTTAATGAGGGACGTGCCAACAGACTCTATCGAACACTCCCCGAGCTGAAAACGTATCTCACGAGCAAACTCCCTACTCTGAACTCACCGAGAATCTATGAGTATCTCTGCTGATCCCTATCATCATCATTCAATACAGCAGATTCATTAAAGTCAAGTATATGAATCACAATGATGTGGTATGGGAAACCTAACTCAACTGTCTGGCAGATTCTATCGTTTTATAAATTGTTCTCAAGCAAAATCAAAAAAAACAACAATAGGCGCCAACGTTAATATTGTTTAGACATAACAGTATGTCGAACGATAATTATCAAAAAGGTTTTCTATATATTGCAACTGGTAGTGGATTTCAGTCTGAAGCTATTCTTTCTGCTCAAAGATTAAAAAAGGTGATGCCGGCAGCAAATGTCAGTATAGTGACTGACAACCATATTAATTGTGGGGTTTTTGATGATGAACTGATTGTAGATGACCCACACTATAGCTTTCGAGATCAAATACAGTATCTGTCGTTATCTCCATATCAGAAAACTATTTATTTAGACACCGACATTTATATTTACGAACCAATATCGGAGATATATGACTTATTAGATCAGTTTGATATTGCTGCTGCCACTGCTCAAGGTGGAAAAAGCTGGGAAGTTAAGGGTATACCTAAGACCTTTCCGGAGTATAATTCTGGTGTGGTCGCATATCGAAATAATACCCAGTTCAAAGACTTCTGTAAAGAGTGGGAAGAGAACTATGATGCTCTTGAGGAGGCGGAAAATAGTCAAAATCAACCATCAATGAGAAAAACGCTTTTTGAAACCGACCTACGAATAGCGAATCTTCCAAGAGAATATAATTGTATGTTTCGCCAGCCAGGACATGTTACAGATACTGTCAAAGTTTTCCATGGACGATTGATTGATATTGATGGACCAGGAGCTGAGATGGAACATGATCCAAAAATCGCAATAGAAAAAATAAATTATCCTGGGCTAGACAATGAAAAAAGAGTTTTTACACAACGACATAGACTCAAAGTGCATTCAAATAAACCAAATTTGTTATTGAGGGGCTATAATTCCTTACAACAAAACGGACTCAAATATACATTTTGTAGGGCAGCCCAATACATAAGCCGTTGGTTATAGACTCTTTGTGAGCCTGTCCGAGAATTAGCCAGGCACGTTTCGTCGCGTCTATGACTCCATCTCGATTCTCTTGACCTACAATTTCAGCAGCCAAATCAGATCAACCCCTATTTATCACTCTCCGTAACTAATTTGGAAAATCATGAATCGCAAGACGTCGACGACTTGTAGTAGGATGGTTGATGCCAAATTTATCTCCTAAATATTTTTCTTATTAGAATAAAAGAAATAGTTGTGGGCTATGGATCAATATCTGTCATTAACCGCGAGACAGCGACGACCCATGTGAACGGTTACAGGGGTGCTAAATATGGGGATCAAGGAACGAAGCCGACGGATTCTATCGCGCTATAGTTACCGCCACCGCGTGGCTGTCCGGCCTTGAGTGGTCAGCGCAACTTCTGGACATCTGGAAGAAATGTCTCAATCCAGTCGCTAGCGAAGCTCACGCGGCGGCTCAACCGGAGAAATGTCTTGGTGAGGAACGGTCTGAAGTGCTCTTTATCCTCGAAAATCTCTGGCGAGATTTCTCGTTTGGTACTCTTCCAGAGCGGTTCGATGGCGTTGAGTGTGGGTGAATACGGCGGAATGAAGACAAACTCGATAAATAGTGATCAAGATAACTTTTGCAAATAATTTCCGAGGAATTGATCAATCCACGACTTGGCAAAGCCGAGTCGATCAGTGAGGTTCTCGAAGAGACGATGAGCGAGAGCACGAAACTCTGTCGCGCTCTCGACTATGATCGGCGAAGCGTCGCGTTTGAGGCTTTTCCAGACCTGTTTGATTGGATTGAGGTGCGGTGATCCAACGGGAAGGAACACGAGATCGACGCCGAGTTGATGGGCACGCTTGCGCGTGTACTCACAGACATGCGAGGAGGAGTTGTCCAAGACGAGCAGAATACGCTTGCCAGGATTCTGCTCGCGGACCCTCTTAAAGAGCCCACAGATGTTCTCCTTGGACTGGTCTTCTGGGAACGAGAGAACGCTCTCACCGTTGATCGCGTAGCAGTCGACCTCTGGTTCATCGAGTTTCACCAGCGGCCGTTCGATATGCGGATCATCAACGTACCAGAGACGATGCGAATTGTCGAACGGTTGTGGGTGGGAAGCATCACAAAACCCAACAATTGTTTCGCCATCTGTGCACACATCATCGTCAAGGACCCAGCCTTCCTCGTCGTCACCCCTCCGTCTATTATGTGGCTGCTCAGTTCCCTCGTCGAACGCGTCGTCGACGCGTTCTTCGAGGATCTCATCGGCGTTCTCAGTACGAGCCGGCCGTTTTGGCCGGGGTTTCGCGTACGACAAGCCGAGATCCCGAAGGAATGTTCCAAGGTGATATGGATTATATTCAACGTTAAATCTCTCCTGAAGGAGATGGTGAATCTCTTGTGCCTTCCACGGCTGGACTTCTCGCAGGAGTTCTAAGAAGCGTTCTTGCTCGTCTTTGCCGAGCTTCGGAGGACGTCCGTCCCCGAAGTTCGGCGTTAGCTGTCCAAGTCCTCCTTCATTCCAGCGCTGTGCCCATCGACTGCCAGTTGAGGCGGACCTGCCGACGTCGTCGGCTGCGTCCGCAAGCGTCGCACCTTTGTAGAGACGCTTAATGAACGTGAGTCGTTTACCGATGCCGTGTTGATCGCAAGACGACACCCGAATAACTATCTTGACATTCCGTTTCGGTGGATGAGAGCTCTTGTCTCTGCTGATTTCGATATCCGGATGGTGCACGACTCGCCATTGTGACTAATTCACGAACGATCAGAATTATGGAACATTGTGAGAACCGTTTAACAGGTGACGGAGATGTCTCTGGGCAATACGTCCAGAGAAGGAGCGCAGGCGGCGAGCCCTCAACTCTCCGCCTGCGAGAGGTTATGGACGATGCACTTCCGGGTCAGCTCTCGGAACTGGTTGTGCCAGCTCCGAGAGCGTAACTTCTCCCCGTCATCCTGCTTCAACAAGGAGAAACCTGTCTCGCTCATCCACCTCTGGTAATACAGCTCTTCGTCCATTCGAGCGTTGTGTGCCTTCTTCAGTCCGTTGTGCTCTTTGTGCTTGATCAATTGCCGCGTTGACGTAGCGCGACATTCGTCACGAAGGTCACTCCAGGAGTAGTTCGAATCAGCGGTCAGGATCTGCAGGTCTTCCGCGTTCCGACGGAAGACCTGCATTCCGATGTGTCCATCCCAGCTCTTGCGGGTCGTGTAGTGGACGTCTTTGATCACAAGCGTGTTCATATTAATCAAGATCGTCGTCTTTAATTTCTGTTCCCATCGGCAGAGCGTCGTGTGATCTGGTGTCCTCTCAAGGTTAAGTTCCTCATGGATGGCAAAGGAGTCATTGAACCCGGCCTCGGTTTCACGGAGGCTTTTGTCGAGTTCGGCACGCAAGAGAACAAACGTGATCTGTGCCCATTCGGCGAACCCGCTGTCGCCATCCGGCGCAGCGGGTTCGTCCGGGTTGTCAACATGCTGTTTGGCAAGGTTCTTACACTGTCTCACACGTTGCCGTTTGGACCTCATATCGCAAGACGGTGCCCAATTCACCCATCAATTTCACGAAATCGACCGGAGAGCGACTGAAATACCCACTAACCGGGCCTGCAACAGGGCAACTAGAGGCCCTCAGAGTATCCAAATTTTCCGCAGATCACTTGAGCAGCGGCTCTCCCAGAACTGCCATCCGTACCCCAATTCGCGAGTCTTTGACGGAGACTGATCCAGCTGGACAAGTTCACGATGCCGCAGTGGCCGCTCTTGTGCTACTTGGTTCATCCAAGAGGTTTATCAATTCGAAACGAGACAGCCAGACAGCTGGTTCGTGAAACTCCTATGTTACGATGTGTCGGGATGAGAGAACGGTAAATATATTTATCAGCCCTGGGAACTCCATCCCTAATGAAGTGTAATATTTCCTACGTTGGTTGGGGCGGCTATAATAATGTTGGAGACGATGCAATCTTTCTTGCTACCAAACAATTACTTTCTGGCTTTGAATTAGTTGATCCGAACGAGAATATTGATCCGGATGCAACTATTTATGGAGGCGGTACGCTGATGCCTCCAAACCCATCGGAAACAAATCAAATTCAGAATACATATTCTGCCACCATAGGGGTAGGAGTTAAGCAACCTGAATTTCGCAATCAGAAGTTCGCACCCATCGACCTAGGGTACTACTTTGGAATAATGGGTCAAAGAGAGCTATTGAGGAATAAATTTGTTAAATATGCACTGAAGCCGATGGAATATTTATCAGATTCGGTCGTAATCCACACAGACCATATTTACGATTATCAGTTTGATATAATGCGAGGCTTTGACCGTTTAGGAGTTCGGGGTCCTGTAGCAAAGGAAACCTTGGACCTGTATAATGTGGATTGTGAGGTGGTCGGCGATACCGCATTGATTCTAGAACCCAATAAATATCACACAGAGAAAACAAATAAAATTGGGATAACTTTACGAGGCGGCGGATATAAATGGAGTGACGATAATCAGTATATTAATGTCGTGATTGACGTACTAGAATCACTTCCAGACAAATATGAATTTGCCCTCATTCCGTTTGCCCCCGAAGATATTGGGCTACATATCAATCTTGAGAAACGACTACCTAATGCTGTATACAAGGATTATTGCTCATATCAGACTGATGTTCAGGGGATCCTTGACGAGTATGCGAAGTGTGACGTCGTCATAGGTGAAAAGCTACATGCTAGTGTTTTAGCTGCTTGTACCTATACCCCATTTATTTCGCTTGAATACCAACGCAAGAACGAAGGGTTTTCGAGATCAATTGAAATGGATCGCTATAATATAAAAATAGATGAGTTAGATAAAAAGTGGCTACATGAACAACTTGGAAGTTTACTTCACTCTGATAAAGTTGTCGGAAGATTAGAAAGAAACGTAGGTGAAAAGAGAGAGTTGTTGATTGACTTCACAAGAAAAATATCCACCGACATACACTCAGTGTAGCTTCAACCGTGGATTTGCTCTCCTTCGTTAATTTCAACCGGGTAGAGTCGGCGTAGTTTAATCCGTGCGTCGTCGGTTGTGAACTGGCAGTCGATGAGTCGATCAGTTGCGTTTCGATGGGCCTGCCACGCAGGCCTCCGATAGTTGCGGTGGTGGAGAAGTCTTCACAAAGAAGTGGTAGGACGAGTTTGATGGGATGTGTCCAGCAGCAAAGCCGTCTTACCAGGTAACGATACGGTCACACAGTTTTTCAAAGCTCTGGAGACAGAGGCAACGACACTTCTTGAGCCGCTTGATCTCTCGCTTTCACAGACTATCACTACTTCTGGGGTTTAATTCGGCACGCTGATTGCAGCGGCTGAACAAATGGGCCGATGAACGAACTTGCTCACAACTACGGAGATTCGGCGGGGTTTCTCAGAGAGTATCAGGTATGTTTTGCCACGAGAGCCGACTGCTCTTCGTGGCCAAACTGGGAGACGACGTGGCTTCGTGGAACACAGTACTTTCGTGGACTCGTTCGGCCAGGGAGCAACAAGTCGATCGCAGGTATCGCAAGCATGGTAGACATCGAACAGGAGAAGCTCGAACGATTTGTAATCGAAAGCTATCGGAAGAAGAGCAAAAACAGTTCGAAGCAACTGTCCACGAATCACCTGAGGAAGTTGGGTTCGACGCGCCGGCGTGGACGCCGGCGCTCGTCCAGCAGTATCTTGACGAAACCTCAGTACCTCACAAATCAGCCTCAACTAACTGGCGCTGAAGTGTGATTTGCCTACGAACCATAGCTGAATCTGTTCTTCGTAGATCTACCCGGCGACAAGAGACGAGAGGCTGTCGCAGTCGGCGGCGATCAGCCGCCGACGCGACGGTGTTGACTCGATGGAAACGCTGCTACTCCATGAGAGTGTAAACCAAGCATGGGGCGCAAGAGACCGACCAGTGGCTCGTGTCATCGAGCACGTAGTGTTGACTGATCGTGTGCGAAAGAAGCCGAGTCATGGGCGTGACAGCCCGGGTGCCGCACGGAGTGGCCAGCGTAACTTCTGAACATCTGGAAGGAAGGTTTCAATCCAGTCGCTAGCGAAGCTCACGCGGCGGCTCAACCGGAGAAATGTCTCCGTGAGGAACGCTCTGAACTGAACTCTGTCCTCGAAAATCTCTGGCAAGATTTCTCGTTTGGTACTCTTCCAGAACGGTTCAATCGCGTTGAGCGTGGGGGAATATGGCGGGATAAAGACGAACTCGATGCCGAGTTCGTCGGTGAGTTTCGCGTGATGAGAGCCGTGTAGTTGTCGGCCACGAGCAGAATCCGCCCGACCGGATTCTGCTCGCGGATCTCTTCGAGTGCCTCAACGATCGTCTCCTTGATCAACCGCTCTTTGAACATGATCACGCTCTGGCCAGTGAGCGCATAGAAGCCGATCGACCGCCATGGAAAGGTGACCAACGGCTTTTCAATCTGGACCGTCCGGTCGAACGACCACATCCGCTGAGAATTCTCGAACGGCTGTGGCCACACTTCATCGAAAGAACCCGAAGACTACGGGCTCGTCACCACCAGCCTCACGCTTACCCTCGCCGAGCGCCTGGCCGAGGCGCTCGGCGAGAATCTCTTCTGCATCGGCGGGGCGACGCGGATCCATCGGCCGTGGTTTCGCGTAGTTTATCCCGGCAGCGCGAAGCTTCCGACTCAGATGTGCCGGGTGATACGTGACGCGGTAGCAATCTTCGATGAGTGCGTGGATCTGTCGTGGCGTCCAGGGTTGGCCGTCTTCGAGAATCGTACAGAGTTCGTCGAACTGGGCTAGGGTGAGCTTCGGCGGCCGACCGCCGCCGAAGAGGGGGCGGAGTCCGTCAACACCATCCTCATTCCACGCGTGAGCCCAACGACGCGTCGTGGATCGAGAGATCCCGACGCGGTCGCCCGCCTCCATGCGCGTATCACCCTGATAGAGGTTCTTTACGAAACATAACCGCCGGACGAGACGGGTCTCGTCCGCCTTCTGCGCCGCCTCGATTGCGTGGTCGAGTTCTGTTTCCGTCAGATGCTTCACCAAAAGACCCCGTGGACTGCTCTTCATTACGGTCTATACGCTTCCAACGGGCTCAACCTTTTCGCAGACTACTCGGTGCGGCACCCGGGAAAGCCCGAATAGGTACATCTCTGCTTCACGCACTGGCGTCCCGAGTGAATAGACCATGTACCTTGGAATCGATGTCCACAAACGGTACGCACAGGTGGCAGTAATGGACGAGGTTGGTGAGATCGTCGAAGAGGTTCGCGTCGATAATGATTAAGATAACTTTTGAAAGTCAAGGAACTTCTCACACCACGTCTTGGCGAAGCTGACTCGTTGTGTCACTTGTTCGAATACGTCTTTGCCGAGTTCATGGAACTCGTCTTCATCTTGAACGATGATCGGAGGCATCGTCCACTTCAGGTGTTTCCAGACCTGTTCAATCGGGTTGAGGTGCGCCGATCCGGATGGAAGAAACACGAGATCGATGCCAAGTTGATGGGCGCGTCTACGCGTGTATTCACAGACGTGTGATCCGTGTTTATCTAAGACGAGCAGAATCCCGGCAAGCGGATTCTGCTCGCGGACCTTCTCTAACACGCTACAAATCCGTTCTTTCGTCTCATCTTCAGTCCATTTCACTAGACTCTCACCATTCAGCGCGTAGAACCCAACCGCAGAGTCCTCGGTCTTCACCAGTGGCCGCTCTACGTGCGGATCATCAACGTACCAGACACGGCGGAAATTATCGTACGGTTGTGGCTGTGATGCATCGAGAAATCCAACGACGGTGCCACCGTCGGTGCAGACATCATCGTCAACGACCCAGCTTTCCTCGTCGTCTCCTTCGCGTTTGTTGTGTGGGTCGTCATCTGGATCCTCGTCGAGAATCTCTTCTGGGTTCTCCGGACGACATGGCCGCTTTGGCCGTGGTTTCGCGTAGGCCAATCCGAGGTCACGGAGGAATGTTCCGAGGTAATCCGGGTGATACTCAACATCGAATTCATCCGTGAGTAAGTGCTGGATCTCCTGGGATTTCCACGGTTGTCCTTCGCGGAGAAGTTCAACCAGTTACTCTTGTTCATCTTCGTCGAGTTTCGGGGGCCGCCCGCCCCCGAAACTCGGCATCAATCCCTCAAGACCGTCCTCGTTCCAGGCGTCAAGCCAGCGACCGCCGGTCGCTGCCGACCGTCCCTCCCGGTCGGCAGCTTCCTCAATCGTATCGCCACGATAGAGGTTTTTCAGAAAGCC
>LFCJ01000614.1_pt1 | contig 22795 bp, 26 predicted proteins | sample 643141 | NCBI WGS metagenome assembly LFCJ01 (sample SAMN03766243, study PRJNA286221) | soda lake metagenome | biome: soda lake; feature: Kulunda steppe; material: water; isolation source: sample B1-Br-g2 brine of Lake Bitter-1 | place: Russia: Kulunda steppe | collected 2010-07
ATCGCCATGCCCGAGGAGGTGGAGTCCGCCATGCGCCTGCAGATGGCCGCCGAGCGCAAGCGTCGCGCCACGGTGACCGAGGCCGAGGGCGAGAAGTCCGCCGCCATCGCCATGGCCCAGGGCCAGCGCGAGTCGGCCATCCTCAACGCCCAGGGTGACAAGGAGTCGGCCATCCTGCGTGCCCAGGGCGAGCAGGAGTCGATCAAGCTGGTCCTCAATGCCATCGGCGACAGCGAGGAGAACAAGCGCACCGTGGTGGGCTACCTGCTCGGCCAGAGCTATATCAAGGTGCTGCCGACCATGGCCAAGGACGGCGAGCGGGTCTTCGTGCCCTACGAATCCTCCGCCCTGCTCGGCTCCATGGGCATGTTCCGCGAGATGGCCGGCTCGCCGGAGGACGCCGTGGCCAGCCATCTGAAGGGCGGCGGCAGCCAGGGCGGCCTGCGCGGCGGCGTGATGGGCGGTGCGGCCAGTGGCGGCTGAGCACCTCTCTTCATCACCCCCTCACCCATGACGACATCGGCCCGCCATCTGGCGGGCCGATGTCGTGGGGGCCGGCGGCTCTCACCCCAGCTGGAAGGGGTAGACGCTGCCGATCTCGAGGAGAGCACTCAGCTCGTCCAGGGCGGTGAGCGTCTCCCGGGCCAGGGCCGGGTCGGCGAGGTCCTCGGGGGCCAGGCGATCACGGTAGTGGCGCTCCACCCAGGCGACGAGCGCGTCGTGCAGGGTGTCGTCGAGCAGCACCCGGCCGGCCAGCGCCTCGCGCTCCGCCGCCGAGAGCACCACCCGCAGGCGCAGGCAGGCGGGACCGCCGCCGTTGCGCATGCTCTGCTTGACGTCCTTCACCACCACCTCGCCGATGGGGTTGGCGCCGGCCAGCAGATGATCCTGAACCGTTCGCCACACCGCCTCGTTCTCCTGACACTCCCCGGGCACCACCAGGGTCATGGACCCGTCCGGGTTGGAGAGCAGCTGGGAGTTGAAGAGATAGGAGCCCACGGCGTCCTCGAGGCTCACCGCCTCCACCGGGATTCGCAGCGGAATCAGCGGTGCATGCATCCGCTCGCGCAGCGCCTCCAGGGTGCCCGCCTCGTCGAGGAAGGCACTCTCGTGGTAGAGCAGCAGCGGACCGTTGCCCACCGCGATGACGTCATTGTGGAAGACGCCGGCATCGATGGCGTCGGGGTGCTGCTGGGCGAACACCGTTCGCGACGCCGAGAGGCCGTGCTGGCGGGCCACCGCCTGGCTCGCCTCCAGGGTCTGGCGCGCCGGAAAGCGCCGTGGCGCAGGCAGGGGCTCGCTGCCCCAGCCGAACGCCTCGCGGCCGTAGACGAAGAGGTGCACCCCGGGCTCGCCGTGGTCGCCGGCCAGGCGCGTATGGTTGGCCGCCCCCTCGTCGGAGAAGGCCGGCGTCGCCGGCAGCGCCGGGTGGTGGGCGAAGCGGGCTTCGTCCCGGAAGATCGCCTGCAGCACCCGACCGGTGGTGGCCGGCTCCAGGAAGCGATGGAAGCTCGACTGCAGGTTGGCCGGGGTGAAGTGCACCCGGCTATCCGGGGCATCGACGCTGGGCGTCACGGTGGCGGCATTGGCGGTCCACATGCTCGAGGCCGAACAGACCGCCCGCAGGATCTGCGGCGCCGCGCCGGCGGCCCGGGCCAGCACCCGCTCATCGCTGCCGGCAAAGCCCAGCGCGCGCAGGGCGCCGAGGTCCGGGCGCTGCTGGGGGGGCAGCACCCCCTGGAGGTAGCCGGCGTCCATCAGCGCCTTCATCTTGGCCAGCCCCTCCAGGGCGGCCTCACGGGGATTGGCCACCAGGCCGCCGTGGCTCATGGAAGCGACGTTGCCCAGCGCCAGGCCCGCATAGTTGTGGGTCGGGCCCACCAGACCGTCGAAGTTGACCTCGCGGTAGTCGGGGGGCTGGCTGGTGCTCACAGGCTCACCCCCGGCGGCAGCTGGTCGGGCAGGTGGAGCGCCTCGCTCTCCATGGAGGCCACCGGATAGGCGCAGTAGTCCGCCGCATAGAAGGCGCTGGGCCGGTGGTTGCCGCTCTCCCCCACCCCGCCGAAGGGCGCATCCCCGGAGGCGCCGGTGGTCTGGCGATTCCAGTTGTTGATGCCGGCACGGATGCGCAGCATGAAGTCGTCCCAGTCGGCGCGCTCGCCGCCGATCAGCCCGGCGGCGAGACCGTAGCGGGTGTCGTTGGCCAGGGCGATCGCCTCGTCCCAGTCGCGGTAGCGCTGCACCTTGAGCAGCGGGCCGAAGTGCTCCTCGTCGGGGACCTCCAGGCCGGTGACGTCGATCAGCGCCGGGGAGAGCAGGCTGGTGTCGGTCTCCAGGCGCTCCATGCGCGCCAGCACGGTGGCCCCACGGGATTCCAGCGCCGCCTGGGCCTCGAGCAATCCGTCGGCCGCCGCCACGCTCACCAGACCGCCGTAGAAGGGGGCGGGCTCGCTGAAGGGGCCGGCCACCCGCAGCCGCGAGATGGCATCGCAGAGGGCATCGAGCAGGTGATCCCCCACCGGCCCCTCGGGCACGATCAGCCGCCGGGCGCAGGTGCAGCGCTGGCCCCCGGAGAGGAAGGCGGACTGCAGGATAGTGAGCACCGCGGCCTCCTGATCCGGCACATCCTTCACCACCAGCGGATTGTTGCCGCCCAGCTCCAGGGCCAGGATCTTGTCCAGCTGCCCGGCGAACTGACGGTGCAGCAGGCCGCCCACCCGGGCGCTGCCGGTGAACAGCAGGCCGTCGATGCCCGGCTCGGCGGCCAGCGCCTGGCCGACAGCCGCCGCCCCCTGGGTCAGGTTGATCACCCCGGCGGGGAGCCCCGCCTCCCGCCAGCACTGCAGGGTCAGATCGGCGGTCAGCGGAGTCTGCTCGCTGGGCTTGAAGACCACGCAGTTGCCGGCCAGCAGCGCCGGCACCATATGGCCGTTGGGCAGGTGACCGGGGAAGTTGTAGGGGCCGAACACCGCCAGCACCCCATGGGGGCGATGGCGCAGCACGGCCCGGGCATCGCCCAGGTCGCGCTCCCGCTCGCCGGTGCGCTCCTGATGAGCGCGGATCGAGAGCGCCACCTTGCCGATCATCGCCCCCACCTCGGTGCGCGACTCCCACAGCGGCTTGCCGGTCTCGTGGGCGATGGCCGCGGCCAGGTCCTCGCGGTGGCGCTCCAGCACCTCGCGAAAGCGCTCCACCAGCGCCTGGCGCTCGGCCAGGGGCGTCCGCGCCCAGGCCGGGAAGGCCTCACGAGCGGCCGCCACCGCGGCGCTCACCTGGTCGGGACTGGCGGCGCGCCCTTCCCAGAGGCGCTCCCGGGAGACCGGGTCGTGCTTGGTGAAGGTCCGCCCCGCCCCGGGCTGCCAGTCGCTGCCAATCAGCTGCTCTCGTCTTGCCTTCATCAGATCTGCTCCTCGGTATCCAGGACCCGCAGGGGGGCGCCGCCTTCCACTTCCAGCCGCGCCGCCTCGCCGGGGGAGAGCCTGAGCACGCCCGCCGCATCGGGGCCGCGCCCCACCCAGGCGGCGCGAAAATCCGCCATGCCGGTGGTGGCGGCAAGCCAGCGCGGCCGCGCACTCTCCTCGCCCAGCGCCGGATCGATCTCGGCCCGGCAGCGCCGGGAGAGCCTCACGCCGCGCACGTCGTCGATGTAGGCCTCCACCGTGGGCCCGCCGTCGAAGATGTCGATATAGCCCTCCCAGCGCAGCCCTTCCTTCTTGAGCATGGCCAGGGCCGGTCGGGTCTGCTCGTGGACCTGGCCGATGCAGGCCCGCGCCTCCGCGGAGAGAAAGGGGGTGTAGATGGGATACTTGGGCATCAGTTCGCCGATGAAGCTCTTCTGGCCCAGCCCCGTCAGCCGGTCGGCTTCATTGAAGTCCATCGGAAAGAAGTGGCTGCCCAGGCAGTGCCAGAAGGGGCTTCTGCCCCGGGCGTCGAAGACGCCGCGCATTTCCGCCAGCACCTTGTCGGGGAAGCGGTCGCGGAACTCCGCCATGAACAGCCAGCGCATCATGGAGAGCAGCGCCCCGTTGCGCTGGTGGCGACGATCGCGGCCGCGGTACTCGGGACGCAGGAACAGCGAGGCCACCTCGGCATCCCCGGTGTGATCGGAGCACAGGAAGAGGCTGTCGATGGTGCGATGCAGATCGAGCTGCACCGAGGAGTGGGCCAGGGTGCCCACCCGGTAGTGGTAGAAGGGCACCTCGCGCCCCACCTCGCCCTCGATGGCGCAGCAGCCGGCCAGGTGGCCGCTGGCCTCGTCCTCCAGCACGAAGAAGTAGTTGCGACGGTCCGCCGGCACGCGCTCCTCGAAGGCGTTCACCGTGGCGGCGATCCTGGCGGCCAGGAAGTCGCGGTTGTCGGGCAGCGAGGTGAAGCCCACCCCCGTCTCCCGGGAGAGCGCCTGCAGTTCGTCCAGGTCACCCTCGGCGATGGGTCGAATGCGCATCACAGCTCTCCCTCGTCGTAGCCCGGATCGCGCTCCTCGGCGCGCCCCTCGCCCATGCCGGGCAGCGCGAGCGGCGCGGCCAGCACCGCGCGCCCCTCCTCCACGCCCAGCCGCTCGGCGTGCTCCGGCGAGAGCATCAGCTGGCCGGTGGGCGACAGCGCATAGCGCGCCACCACGCAGCAGAAACCCTCCAGGCGCTGATTGGCGACCATGGCCGGCTCGGCGTCCGGCAGGGCCTCGGCCGGGCGGATGCGCACCGGGTGCCAGGCGGCGCGGCGGAAGGTCTGCAGCCGCTCGCGCTCGGCCTTGATCACCGGCCCCGCATCGAAGATGTCCACGTGGCGCGAGCGCATGAAGCCCTCGCCCAGCATCTCGGCCAGCGCCGGCTCGTGATCGGGGTGCTCGCGGCCGATGGCGGCCCGCGCCCGGGGGGTGAGCAGCGGCAGGTAGAGCGGGAACTGCGGCATCACCTCGGCGATGAAGCTCTTCGAGCGGATGCCGGCCAGGTTATTGATCTCCTGGTAGTCGCGCATGAAGAAGTGGCGACCCACGCTGTTCCAGAACGGCGACTCGCCGGCCCCGTCCAGAAAGCCGGGGAAGGCCATGGCCAGGAGGCCGGCGAAGCGTTCCGGGTACTGGGCGATGAACATCAGCCGCGCGCGGCGCAGCAGACTCTCGGCGCCGGTGCCCCGGTAGCGGGGCTCCAGCGAGAAGGCGCAGAGCAGGCTCGCCTCCGAGACCTCGTGGGAGAGCGCCAGGGTCTGCACCTCGCGCCGCACGTTGAGCTGCTGGGAGGCGTGGATCAGGGTCTCCTGGCGATAGGTGTAGTAGGCGTCCCGGGCACCGGCCTGGGCGCGGATGGTGGCGGTGCCCACCGCCTCGCCGCGCTCGAGGTCCTCGAGGACGAAGGTGTAGTGCTCGTCGCCGGGAAAATCGGATCGGGCGGCGAAGGCCTGGCGGGAACGGACGATGCGCTCCTCCAGGCGATCCCGGTGGGCCGGCAGGTTGGTCAGCTGCGGCACGGCATCGGAGGCCAACCGCTCCAGGGCGGGCAGGTCGGCGGGCACAACGGGGCGAACGACCAGCATGGCAGGATCTCCGTCGGGTGACAGGGCACCGGCGGACCGGCTCACTGACCGGCCACGAGCCGTGCCACCGCGCGCTCCAGCCGCGCCATGCCCTCGGCGATATCCGCCTCGGGAATCACCAGCGAGGGCGCCATGCGCAGCACGTTGGGGCCGGCTACCAGTGCCATCAGCCCCTCCTCGATGGCCAGCGGCAGGATCTCGGCGGCGCGCCCCTCGTAGTCGGCCGACATCACCGCGCCGACCAGCAGGCCCATGCCGCGAATCTCGCTGAACACCCCGTGCCTGTCGTTGATCGCCTCGAGGTGCTCGCGGAACAGGGCATGGCGGCGCTTCACCCCCTCCAGCACCTCCGGGGTGTCGATGAACTCCACCGCCGCCAGGGCCACCGCCGAGGCCAGCGGGTTGCCACCGTAGGTGGAACCATGGGTGCCGAAGGCGAAGGCCGCGGCCACCCGGTCGCTGGCCAGCATGGCGCCTACCGGAAAGCCGCCGCCCAGGGCCTTGGCGCTGGTCAGGATGTCCGGGGTCACGCCGAGCTGCTGATAGGCGAAGAGGGTGCCGCTGCGGCCCACGCCGCTCTGCACCTCGTCGAAGATCAGCAGGGCATCATGGGCGTCGCACAGCGCCCGCAGCCCCTCGAGGAAGTCGATATCCCCCGGCAGCACGCCCCCCTCGCCCTGCATCGGCTCCACCATCACCGCGCAGGTGTCGTCGTCGATCAGGTCGCGCACGCTGTCGAGGTTGTTGTACTCGCCGTGGACGATGCCGCCGGGCACCGGGCCGAAGCCCTGGGCGTACTTGGGCTGACCGCCCACGCTGACCGTGAAGAAGGTGCGCCCGTGGAAGCCCTGGGTGAAGGAGACGATGCGATGCTTGTGCTCGCCGGCGTGGTCATGGGCCCAGCGGCGGGCCAGCTTGAGGGCCGCCTCGTTGGCCTCGGCCCCCGAGGAGCAGAGGAACACCTTGTCGGCGAAGGTGCGCTCCGTGAGGGCCCGCGCCAGCTTGAGCGCCGGTTCGTTGGCGTAGACGTTGGAAACATGCCAGAGCTTGCCGGCCTGCTCGGTGAGCGCCTCCACCAGCACCGGATGGCAGTGGCCCAGGCCGTTGACCGCGATGCCGCCGGCGAAGTCGATGTACTCGCGCCCCTCCTGATCCCACAGGCGGCTGCCCTCGCCGCGCACCGGGATCGCCTGCTGGGGGGCGTAGTTGGGCATCATGTAGCGGTCGAAATCGGCACGGGTCGGGGTCTGGCTCATGTGGTGAATCCTTTACGATGGTGGCGGGGGCCGTGATCGGTTACCCCGTCGAGTATAGGGAGTCGCCCTCCCCGGCGCTTTCATCGATGGGACAGGCAGTTGCGAAAAAGGCTAGGGTGAAGCTACAGCGTCGAAGGAGCCCCCCATGTTCAACACCACCGCCTGGAACCGCCTGCGCTACAGCCTCTACGCGCCACTCTATGACACCGTGGCCGAGCGTGCCTTCCGTCGGCCGCGCCGGACCGCCCTGGGTCAGGTGACCTGGCACCCCGGCATGCGGGTGCTGCTGGTGGGGGCCGGCACCGGGCTCGACCTGCCCTGGCTGCCCCGGGACGTGGAGATCCACGCCACCGACCTCAGCCCGGCCATGGTGAGGCACACCCGGCGACGCGCCGAGGCGCTGGGCATGGACGTTCAGGCGGCCGAGATGGACGCCGAGGCGCTCGCCTTTCCCGACGGTCACTTCGACGTGGTGGTGATGCACCTGATCCTGGCCGTGATGCCCGACCCGGCGCGCGGCCTCGCCGAGGCCCGGCGGGTACTCAGTCACGATGGCCAGCTCTGCGTGATGGACAAGTTCCAGACCGACGACCGCCCCGCCGGCGTCTCCCGTCGCGCCCTCAACGCCCTGACCAGCGCCATCGCCACCGATATCACCCGCCAGGCCCGGCCGCTGCTGGAGAACGCCGGTTTCACCCTCGAAGAGGACACCCCGGTGATGATGGGCTCGCTGTTCCGCGCCCTGCTGGCGCGGCCGGCCCGAGCGCAGTGACGCTCACCCCAGGCGCTCTTCCCTGGGCGTCAGCCCGAAGTGGTTGCGGTAGGCGGTGGAGAAATGAGCCGCCGAGGAGAAGCCGGCAAGCAGCGCCACCTCTCCCACCGGGTGCTCGCTCTCGCGCAGCAGACGCCGGGCCCGCTGCAGGCGCAGGTCCAGGTAGTAGCGGCTGGGCACCGCCTGCAGGTGCTTCTTGAACAGCCGCTCCAGCTGGCGTCGCGAGATCCCCAGGTGCTCGGCCAGCTCGGCGGTGGTCAGCGGCTCCTCCACGTTGGCCTCCATCAGCGCCAGGGCTTCCTCCAGGCTCTCGGGGGCCCCGCCCGACGACGGAGCGGGCGCTCCCTCGCCCAGGCGCACCCGCTCCAGCACGAAGTGGGCCGAGACGCTCTCGGCCAGGGCGCTGCCGTGCTGGCGCCCGATGAGCGTCATCATCATGTCCAGGGCCGCGGTCCCCCCGCCGCAGGTCAGGCGCTCGCCATCGATCTCGAACGGCTGGCGGGAGAGCCGGATACGCGGATGGGCGCGCCGCACCGCCTCGAGACGCGACCAGGGCACCGTGGCCCGATAGCCGTCCAGCAGCCCGGCACGGGCCAGCAGTTCGGCCCCGCCGCCGATGCCGGCGACCAGCCGCCCGGGGGTGGCCAGCTCGACCAGCCGGCGACGCAGGGACTCGTCGGCCGCCTCTGCCCCGGGGGCGCACACCAGCAGCATGTCCAGATCGACGTCGCTCCGGGCCAGGCCGGGCTCGGCCAGGCTGTGTTCCGCCAGCAGCCGCTGGCCGGACGCGCTGGCCACCGGCTGCACCGCCGGGCCCAGGGTGACGAGTCGGTAGAGGGGGGCCGCGGCGAGCTGAGCCGCTACCGTCAGCGGCTCGGTGGCGCAGGCCTCGGCCAGCAGCGAAAAGCCGGGCAGCACCAGCACGCCGACCCGCCGGGAGGGCGACGACGAAGGCGAGGATGGCGGGGGCTGTTGCATGGACGGGCCGATTCGAGAAGGAGCCCTTATCTTACCCAAGCAGACGGCCGGGCGCTAAGCCCGGCCGGGAAGGGTCAAAGGTCGAGGGTCGGATGAAGCTACTGGCCCATGCCGCTGTAGATCAGCATGCCCGCCACCAGCAGGCCCAGCACCACGATCACGGTGGGCAGCAGGCGCTTCATGGTCTTGGGCGGCGGCTTCTGGGCCTCAGGCTGAGCGGCATCCGGGTCCGGGTCTTCCGGGTCCTCCGGCTCCAGCACCTCCTTCAGGTGATCGAGCTCCTCCTCCGGTGTCTTGCTCTCTCTGGTATCCATGAGATCCTCCAGGGTCGGTAAGCGACCGCGTCACAAACCCGTCTTCCTGACCGGACTCGCGCGCTCCTTGTCTTGCGCTTCTGTCGTGCTTTCTCTTCCTATACTGTCACGACATCGAACTGCACGTCAGGGTTCACATCGGCGTCGTAGTCAACGTCCTCCCGCTCGAAGCCGAACAGCTTCAGGAACTCGTGCTTGTAGCCAGCATAGTCGGTAATCTCGAAAAGGTTCTCGGTGGTCACCTGGGGCCACAGATCCTTGCAGGCCTGCTGGACGTCGTCGCGCAGCTCCCAGTCGTCCAGGCGCAGGCGGCGGTCTTCATCGGTGCTGAACTCGCCCTGCTGACCCCGGGCTGAGTAGAGGTGCTCGCCGAACAGACGGTTGAGCTGCTCGATGGTGCCCTCGTGCAGGCCCTTCTCCTTCATCACCTTGTAGACCATGGCGATGTAGAGCGGCATCACCGGGATGGCCGCGCTGGCCTGGGTGACCACCGACTTGAGCACCGCCACGTTGGCGCCGCCACCGCTCGCGGCCAGGCGCTTGTCGATCTCGCCGGCGGCGCGGTCCAGATCCTCCTTGGCCTTGCCCAGGGCGCCGTGCCAGTAGATCGGCCAGGTGATCTCGGTGCCGATATAGCTGAAGGCCACGCTGCGCGCGCCTGCGGCCAGCACGCCGGCCCGGTCCAGAGCGTCGATCCACAGCTCCCAGTCCTCACCGCCCATCACCGCCCGGGTGTCCTCGATCTCCTGCTCGGTGGCGGGCTCCACCTCGGCCTCGATGATGGCATCCTTGTTGGTGTCGATGGCGGTGGCCCGGTAGGTCTCGCCGATCGGCTTGAGGCTGGAGCGCTTGAGCTCGCCGGAATCCGGCAGCTTGCGCACCGGCGAGGCCAGCGAGTAGACCACCAGGTCCACCTGACCAAGGTCCTGCCGGATCAGCTCGATGGCCTTCTCGCGGGCCTCGTGGGAGAAGGCGTCACCGTTGATGGACTTGCTGTAGAGCCCTTCCGCCTTGGCGAACCGGTCGAAGGCAGCGCTGTTGTACCAGCCGGCGGTGCCCGGTTTCTTCTCGCTGCCCGGCTTCTCGAAGAAGATGCCCAGGGTATCGGCACCGTAGCCGAAGGCGGCGGTGATGCGCGCCGCCAGGCCGTAACCGCTGGAGGCGCCGATCACCAGCACCTTCTTCGGGCCGCTGGCCTTGTCCAGGCCGCGAGCGCGGGTCGCCTCGATCTGCTCGAGCACATTCCGCTCGCAGCCGACAGGGTGAGTGGTGGTGCAGATGAAACCGCGTACCTTGGGCTTGATGATCACGTCGGACCTCGCTGTTGGTCATTGTCGGGGCGGCAAGGCGCCGGCCCGCTATCATGAAATGGCGACGGTGCCCATTCTAGCGGCCGCGCCGGGCGCTGTCCGCCCTTGAGCCCGCTGCGCGGCTGGGGCAGGATGCACCTCCGGGCGAGACGCCATGCAGAGGAGTCCAAGATGGATGCACAGACCCTGGTCGACGAGCGCGGCGAGCTATGGCTGGCCCTGGCCCCGCTGTGGCTCGAGCACGAGCCCGGCGAGCGCGACTACGCACGCATGATCGAAGTGATCGAACGCCATGACCTGACGCTGGAGGAGCTGGAGTGGGTCTTCCGCCTGGAGCTCGCCCCGGTGCTGGGGCGTCGGCAGATGTCGATGGTCGGCGAGTGGCGCCGTTTCGACGATTACCAGCTGATGAAGCATCTGGTGGCCCACAACCTCCGCCTCAAGGGCTGGCGCCGCAAGAGCTGGATGCTGTTCTCGGGACTGACCACCATGATGACGCGCCATCGCTGGAACGAACTGATGGCCCGACTGATGGCGGAACGAGGGATGAGACACTCCTGATGGGGCGGCGCTCAGCGGCAGCAATCAGCTGATGGATCGCTGCCCTACCCCTCGTCCAGGGCAATCTCCAACGCCTCGCGCAGCACCGCCTCGCCGTCCCGCGGCGAGAAGCGGCGGATCACCCGACCGTCCCGACCCACCAGAAACTTGGTGAAGTTCCACTTGATCAGGGTGGTGCCCATCACTCCCGGGGCCTCCTGACGGAGCTCCACGAACAGCGGATGGGCGCCGGCACCGTTGACCTTCACCTTCTCCATCAGCGGAAAGCTGACCTGATAGTCCCGAGTGCTGAGGTTGCAGAAATCCAGCGCCGACTCCGGCGACTGGCGGCCGAACTGGTTGCAGGGAAAGCCGATCACCGCGAAGCCCCGATCGCGGTAGCGACGATAGAGGCGCTCGAGCTCACGCAGCTGCGGCGTGAAACCACAGCGGCTGGCGACGTTGACGATAAGCAGCACCTGGCCGCGCAGCGCGCCGAAGTTGAAGGACTCACCCTGAGCGGTGCGGCACTGATGGTCGTGAATGGACATGCGCGGGCCTTGATGATCGTTAGCCCTTACGATGCCACGCTGCCTTTCCCTGCGCCACCCCCCTGGTGGCGCAGAAGGCATCGCAGAGGGGCCGAGAGGGAGAGACGCCGGGCCGGACGCGTCACGGCACGGGCTGCAGCAGACCGGCATCGAGCAGCGTCTGCAGCGCCTGGCGCGTATCCGGCGTCACGCCCGGCAGCGCCAGCGCCTCGCCGGGGGAGCGCCAGAACGCCTCGGCCACCTCCTCGGCCTGCAGCGCCAGCGGGCCGTCATGCTCGACCAGAAACAGGCTGCCGTAGATATGATTGCCGCCCTCGGCGTGGATGAAGCCGCCGGCGGAGCGCAGCGGCACGCCGCGAATGCCGAGCTCCTCGGCCAGCTCGCGACGGGCAGCCAGATGCTCCGCCTCGCCGGCCCCCACCACGCCGCCGGCGGCCAGATCGAGCCCGCCGGGAAAGACCTCCTTGGTCAGGGTGCGGCGCTGCACGCAGATCTCGCCGCGGGCGTTGCGCACCACGATATAGGTGGCGCGATGCCAGAAGTGGAAGCGCCGCATCTGGGCACGCCAGGCGCTGCCGCAGGGGCGGTTGCGGGAATCCACCAGCTGGATGCGCTCGCGAGCGACGTGGGGCGTCGGCAACGGCTTGTCGCCAGGGACTTCGGACATGAACACCTCCCGGGAAAATGACCCAAGCCTACCCAGTCGGCACCGTGGCGTCACGTTGACCGCCCCCGATCCGAGCACCATGCTCAGGGCAACTCTCCAATCCAATGCTGGAGGTGCGCCATGTCCGATCAGGCTCCCCGCACCAGCCTGGCCACTCATCGGGTGACCAACCAGCCCGCCCCGCCGGGCGACATCGACCTGCTGGAGGCCGACCTCCCCCTGCGCGAAGCCCTGGCCCGGGAGGCCCCCGACTGGGTGGCCCGCCGCCTGGCGCCTCTGGGCCACGAGGCCGGCAGCGAACGCGTTCAGGCACTGGGCGAGGCCGCCAACCGCCACCCGCCGGACCTGCGTCTTTTCGACCGCCACGGTCGGCGTCTGGACGAGGTCCGCTATCACCCCGCCTACCACGAGCTGATGCACCTGGCCATCGACCGCGGCTGGCATGCCGTGGCCTGGCAGGAGGAGGGCCGCGGCGGCCACCAGGCTCATGTGGCGGCCCTCTATCTGCTCACTCAGGCCGAGCCGGGGTTCTGCTGCCCGATCACCATGACCCATGCCGCCATGCCGGTGCTGCGCCACTCGCCGACGGCCGAGGCGCGCTGGGCCCCGGGGCTGCTGGCCTGGGACTACGACCCGCGCCCCCTGCCGGCCGTGGAGAAGACGGGCCTCACCTTCGGCATGGCGATGACCGAGAAGCAGGGCGGCAGCGATATCAGGGCGAACACCACCACCGCCGCCCCCGGCGGGGACGGCTGGCGGCTCACCGGCCACAAGTGGTTCTGCAGTGCGCCCATGTCCGACGCCTTCCTGACCCTGGCCCGGACCGACGACGGGCTCGGCTGCTTCCTGGTGCCGCGCTTCACCCCGGACGGCGAGCGCAACGCCATCGAGCTGCAGCGACTCAAGGAGAAGTGCGGCAACCGCGCCAACGCCTCGGCGGAGATCGAGTACCGCGGGGCCTGGGCCGAGCCCATCGGCCCGCCGGGACGCGGCATCGCCACCCTCCTCGAGATGGTCCAGCAGACCCGCCTGGATGCCGCCACCGCGCCGGTGGGCATGATGCGCCAGGCGCTGCTGGCGGCCTGGGAGCACGTCCGCCAGCGCCACGCCTTCGGCCGGGCGCTGGCCGAGCAGCCGCTGATGCGGGCGGTGATCGCCGATCTGGCCCTGGAGGTGGAGGCCGGGGTAGCGCTGGCGATGCGCACCGCCCGGGCCTTCGACGGCGCCGCCCGGGGCGACGACAGCGAACGCGCCCTGGCCCGGCTGCTGCCGGCGCTGGCCAAGTACTGGCACAACAAGCGCGGCCCCGGCTTCATGGCCGAGGCCATGGAGTGCCTGGGCGGCATCGGCTACGTGGAGGAGTCACCCCTGGCGCGACTCTACCGAGAGGCGCCGGTCAACTCGATCTGGGAGGGCTCGGGGAACGTGATCTGCCTGGACGTGCTGCGAGTGCTGGGCCGCCACCCCGAGGCGCTGGCCGCCTTCTGGCAGGAGGTGGCGCCGGCCCGGGGCCAGGATCGCCACCTGGACGCCGCCCTGACCGAGCTGGAGCGGCTGGTGGCCATCCCCGCCGACACCCTGGAACCCCATGCCCGCTGGCTGGCGCAGCGCCTGGCCCAGTGCCTGCAGGCGGCGCTGCTGGTGCAGCACGCCCCCGGGGAGGTGGCCGACACCTTCTGTGCCGCCCGGCTGGGCGGCGAGGCCGGCGACGTCTACGGGGTGCTGCCCGACGGCGCGCCCAGCGCCGCGCTGCTGAGGCGCATCGCGCCCTGAGGGCACCGGGTGGACGCGGTTTACGCCAGGGGCCCGGCCACCACGCGCAGCGCCAGGGCCAGCAGCAGCAATCCGGTGATGCGATTGATCCAGTGCGAACGCGCCTGCAGCCAGGGCAGCACCCGGGAGTGGGAGAGCCCCACCGCCACCATCACATACCAGGCGCCGTCGATGATCATCGCCGTCAGCACGATCACCGCCTTGGCGACCAGGCTCATGTCCGGCGTGACGAACTGGCTGAGCAGGGCGATGAAGAACAGGATCAGCTTGGGGTTGCCCAGCGCGACCAGCATGCCCTCGCGGGCCGCCTGACGCCGAGTGGTGGGCGCCCCCCCCGGCTCCAGCGCCCCGGCGCGGCCGGCCCGCAGGGCCTGGATGCCCAGCCAAGCCAGATAGGCCGCACCGCCCCAGGTGATCATCTGGAACAGCATCGGCTGACGCACGATCAGCGCGCCCAGCCCCCACACCGTCAACAGCGCATAGAGCCCCACCCCCAGCGCATGGGAGAGCCCCGCCACCACCCCGGGGGCACGACCGCCGCCCAGCGTATGGCGCAGCACCAGGGCCAGGCTCGGGCCAGGCGACATGGCCCCCATGGCGCAGACCGCCGCCAGGGAGAGCCAGAGAGAAAGCGGCATGATGCAAGGTCCTGTCAGCGGTGGAACTGCTTCTCGCGCTCGGGCTGCCAGAAGATGGTATCGACGCGCAGCTGGATCTCGTGGCCATCCGGCAGCGGCCAGTCGATCACATCGCCGATGCGCAGGCCGATCAGCCCCGCGCCCACCGGCGCCATGACCGAGATGCCATCCTCGGTGGTGGCCAGAGAGTGCGGATAGACCAGGGTGCGGATCATCTGGCGGTTGCGGGTCAGGTCGGTGAACTGGATCCGGCTGTTCATGCTGACCACGTCCTCGGGAATCTCCTCGGGATCGACGACCTCACCGCGCTCGAGCTCCTCCTCGAGGGCATCGGCAACGAACCGGTCCTTGTCGCCGGCCGCGTCGATCAGGCGCTGCAGGCGCTCGGCATCGAGGCGATTGATGATAATGGGGGGGCGAGTTGACATGCGACCTCCTGATAGCCCGTCAATGCAGAGAGAAAGCCTTGGCGGCCATCCAATAAAAACAGCCCTCCACCCCACAAGGGGGGAAGGACTGTCGACCTGACCCATCATATGCTCATTGACGCGGCTTGTCAGGTTCCTCGCCCGGGCCGCGGCGCCGGGTGGCCAGCAGCACCACGCCCACGATGAACAGCGCCAGACCCACGAAGGCCACCGGGTTCCAGGCCTGCCAGCCGTAGAGCCCCAGCGCCAGGCCCAGCACCATCACTCCCCAGGCAAAGCTCTTCGCACCCATGAACCCCTCACTGGCTGTCGGCAATACCGTCAGCATGGGCCCGCGCAGGGGAGGCTGCAACCCTCCGGGCCGGAGCCGAGCCGCTGTCCACGGCGATACGCCCGGGCGGGTAAGGAAAGCGTAAGCGAAACGTCACACCCCCGTCATCTTGCTTCGGCAGGGTACATCTGCCTTATCCCGCTCCCGCATCCTCACATCCATCCCGAGGTGACACCGTGAAAAAGACCCTGCTTCCCCTGGCCGCCGCCCTGACCCTGGCCACCGCCGCCCAGGCCCAGGCCGCCGAGTCCTGCCCTGCCACCCTGCGCTTCGCCGATACCGGCATCGAGGGCACCGAGGAGCTGCAGCGCGCCTTCCAGGAGTTCGTCGGCGAGGTCGAGTCGCGGCTCGGCGTCGAGGTGGAGTTCTTCCCGGTGGGCAACCGCACCACCGCCATCAACGCCCTGCGCTTCGAGCAGGTCGACATCGTGCTGGCCGGCCCCTCCGAGTACGTGCTGATGGCCGAGCGCGTCGAGGGCGTGCAGCCGATCACCGCCATCGTGCGCCCCGAGTACTACTCGGTCTTCATCGCCCCCACCGACAGCGATATCGAGACCCTGGAGGACCTCGAGGGCAAGCATGTGGCCATGAAGGATCACGGCTCCACCACCGGCCATATCATGCCGAGCTACATGCTGCACCAGGCCGGCCTGGACATCGACCGCGACCTGCGGATCTCGCTGCTCGACGGCGCCCGCATGCAGGCGCTGGCCTCCGGCGAGGTGGACGCCGTGGGCACCGGCGTACGCGACTTCGCCCCCTTCGCCGCCCAGCACGGCGAAGAGAACTACCGCATCATCGAGCGCGGTCAGGACATGCCGGGCGACCCCATGGTGGCCGGCCCGCACATCTCCGCCGACTGCGTGAGCGAGATCCAGGAGGCCTTCATGGCCGACCCGGACGGCCTGCTGCAGGCGATCCTCGCCCCGGGCGAGCGCGACAAGTACGTCGGTGCCGAGATGGTCCGCGTGGACGACAGCGAGTATGACGTGGTCCGCGAGTCCTATGCCCTGCTGGGCCTCAACGACTGAGCGTATCTCCCATGCAATTGACCGTAAGCGACCTGTCCAAGGTCTACCCGGACGGCACCCGTGCACTCAACGGGCTGTCGTTCGAGGTCAGCCCCGGGGAAGGCGTGGTGATCCTCGGCCACAACGGCTGCGGCAAGTCGACGCTGATGAAGTGTCTGACCGGTCTCGAGCGCCCCACCGCGGGGCGCCTCGTGCTGGGCGGCGTCGACCTCGGCCGCGCCTCGCGCCGCGAGCTGCGCCCGCTGCGCCAGCGCATCGGCTGCGTCTTCCAGAAATTCAACATGGTCGGCAATCTCTCGGTGCTGCAGAACGTGCTGTTCGGCCTGATGGGCCGCCACGGCATCCTGGCCAGCCACGCCCTGACCGCCAGCCGCGAATCGCGCCTGGCCGCCATGCAGGCCCTGGAGCGGGTGGGGCTTGCCCACCTGGCGCCGCGTCGTACCGATACGCTCTCCGGCGGCCAGCAGCAGCGCGTGGCCATCGCCCGCATGCTGATGCAGGACGCCGAGATCGTGCTGGCCGACGAGCCTGTGGCCAGCCTCGACCCCCGGGCGGGCCGCGAGGTGATGGAGCTGCTCTGGGCGGTGGTGCGCGAGCGCGGCATGACGGTGCTCTGCGTGCTCCACCAGATCGAGCTCGCCCGGGAGTTCGGCGAACGCCTGGTCGGCCTGCACGCCGGCCGCCTGGCCTTCGACCGCCCCACCGCCGAGATCAGCGACGCCGATATCACGGCGCTCTACCAGACCGACACACCACAGGAGGCCGCTACCGATGAGCGAGTCATCGCCGCGCCACAGCGCACCGCCCAGGCTTGAGCGCCCCTCCCCCATCGCCTTCATCCTGCTGCTGGCCTTCGCCGCCTTCTTCATCAGCGGCTTCTCCAGCGCCGATATCCACCCGGACCGGCTGCTGCGCGGCGTCATGAACCTGGGCACCTTCTTCAGCGAGGCGATGCCGCCGAACTTCGCCCGCTGGGACGTGATCGCCGTGGCCATGCTGGAGACCTTCCAGATGGCCATCGTCGGCGTGGTGTTCGGGGTGATTCTCAGCCTGCCCATGGCGCTGCTGTGTGCCCGCAACACCAGTCCCCACCCGGTGGTTCGCGTGATCGCCCGCAACGTGGTGGCGACCCTGCGCACCGTGCCGGATCTGGTGTGGGCGCTGATCTTCGTGGTCGCCGTGGGACTCGGGCCCCTGGCCGGCATCCTGGCCATCATCATGGACACCATCGGCTTCTGCGCACGCTTCTTCTCGGAGCGCATCGAAGAGGTGGACCCCGGCCCCGGGCAGGCCCTGGCCGCCACCGGCGCGTCGCGCGGCGGCGTGGTTTGCGGCGCCATCATTCCCGAGTGCACGCCCTCCTTCGTGGCCACCAGCCTCTTCTCGGTGGAGAAGGCAGTGCGTAGCGCCGTGGTGCTGGGTCTGGTCGGTGCCGGCGGCATCGGCGTGGAGCTCTCCGCCGCCATGAACCTCTTCCGTTACGATCAGGCGCTCACCGTGATCCTGGCCATCCTGGTGGTGGTGATCGGCGTGGAGCAGGTCAGCGCCTGGATTCGCAAGCGGGTGATGTGATCGCAAGCCGCTTCCCTTTCTCTCGTCCCTTGGCCGCCTTCGGGCGGCCTTTTTCTATCGGGTCGGAGGGGGGCTAGCCCCCGTCCGCCCACACCACCGGGCATACGGATCCGTACCACGGCGGTTGGTCAAGTGTTGGCAAACCGCTTCATGTAGAAGCTGACACCACGGAAGCCCTTAGGCTTTGTCCGAAAAGTCGGCACGTAGGCAACGATCTATGCACGCCAGGCATACCATGGCCCTGAAGCTGCTGGCCAACTTGTCGTATCGCGTGCAGACCCGCCGCAGCTCCTTGATCCAGCCGAAACAGCGCTCGATGATGTTTCGGTCTCGATAGCGGGGCTTATCAAAGCCCCTCGGGGCGCCAGGGCGCTGTTTTCGCTTCATCTTGCGCCGGGCAATGATCGGCTTCATACGGTGCCGGTCGCAGTAGCGGCGCAGCGGGTCACTATCATAGCCCTTGTCTGCCACGATGAAGCGGCAGCGCTTGCGGGGCCGACCCTTGGCCCCAGGCAGGTGAACGTGCTCCATGGCGGGGATGAAGTGCCGAGTATCCGAGTCCTGCCCGGGTGACAAGGTGAACGTCAGCGGCCAACCATTCCGGTCACAGACCATGTGGATCTTGGTGGTGAGACCGCCCCGGCTGCGGCCCAGGGCATGGTCTATGGGTTCTTGGGGCCCCCTTTTTTGCCGCCTCCAGAGGCGGCCCGGGTGGCGCGGATCGACGTCGAATCGATCATCCAGGTATCCAGATCCATCAGGCCATCCTCTCGCAAGCGGAGTTGGAGACGTGCCAGGACAGCTTCGAAGGTGCCGTCATCGCGCCACTGGCGGAAGCGGTCGTAGACGGTCTTCCAAGGACCATAGCGCTCGGGTAGATCGCGCCATTTGGCGCCCGAGCATAGGTATTCCTAGGGGAGTACTCAGGAGTCCTGGACACAGCAGGTGCTGCACTTATTGCTTGAATTCAGGGGCGAGAGTCGCGCAACTCCTGAACGGCGCCGAGAATCGGCTCGTACATCTCATGAGTTGCCGGCACGAAGCCTGAGGTACGACCCGACGCGGCCGCATCGGCCAGGTCAGGGCGCTCCTCGTGGAGAGTGAGGAAGAACTCTGTGATGTCCTGTTTCATCTCTTCAGGCAGCTCGCTGGGAACGGCATACAGCGGATTGGGGATCAGTGGCGACTCCCAGATCACGCGGATATCATCACGGTCCAGCATGCCGCGATCCATCATCATGCGCAGCTGGCCGGTATTGTCACCGCGAGACGTCCAGGTAAAGGCCGAATCCAGGGAGCCGTTCAGTACGCCGATCACGCTCTGTTCATGGCCACCCGAGAAGACGGTATTGCCGAAGAAGTTATTGGGCTCGATACCGTCCTCTCTCAGGCTAACCAGGGGCACCAGATAGCCGGAAGTGGAGTTGGGGTCTGCCCAAGCAAGCGACCTGCCCTGAAGGTCATCGACGCTCTCGAATTCGCTGTCGGCGCGGACGATCAGTACGGAGTGGTAGCCCAGCTCACCATCCAGCTCGGCAGGTACTACCAGAGGCTCGACGCCACCGTCGCTGTCGATCCAGCCCGCCGCATAGGACGAGCCGCCGAGACGCGCCAGGTGAACATGGCCAGCCGTCAGCGCCTGGACAACCGCTGCATAATCGTTGGCCTGCTGAATCTGCATCTCGACACCCAGCTGCTCCTCAAAATAGTCGGCCAGCGGCTGGAATCGGTCGATGGTGGCAGCCTGATTTTCTACCGTTGTAGCGCCTATGGTGACCACCGGATAGTCGTCACGCCAGTCGGCGTGGGCGGCCGTTACCGCTACAGGCGCCAAAAGGGCCGATGCGATGAAAAGCTTGATGCTGGTATGGTTCATGGTCTTCCCCCTTTCATATTGGATAAAATCCGACACTGTTACGCGAAGGCTGAAGCAGCTGGCGGCTTGCCGCCAGACCATATTTCTCCAGAAGTAATCGTCTCGCTTACTGCCTTTTCATCATCCCCGACGCCATAGATTCGCTGGACAGTAGCGTGATCCAGCTGTGTGGGGCTTCCATCGAACACCACCTCACCGTGCAGCATGCCGATGACGCGATCGCAGTACTGGCGCGCCGTCTCCAGCGAATGGAGATTGCACATCACCGTAATTCCCTTGGTGTGATTAATCTCCTTGATGGCATCCATCACCATGGCGGCGCTACGTGGATCAAGGGAAGCGATGGGTTCGTCGGCAAGCATGATACGAGGCGACTGCATCATGGCCCTGGCGATGGCGACCCTCTGCTGCTGGCCACCGGAAAGATTGCCCGCGCGCTGAAGGGCCTTATCGGCCAGGTCCAGCTGTTCAAGGGCATGGATAGCCTGGGCCTTTTCTTCACGGCTGAAGATCTTGAACATCGAAGTCAGGGTTCCGTGATGGGCAATTCTTCCCATCAGCACATTGGTGATAACATCCAGGCGCGGGATGAGATTGAACTGCTGAAAGATCATGGCAGTCTGTCCTCGCCACTGTCTGAGAGCCCTTCCCTTGAGTCGACTGACGGGCTCTCCCGAAAATTCAATCCGCCCCTCCGACACATCGGTAAGACGATTCACCATGCGCAGAAGCGTCGACTTCCCTGCACCGGAGCGGCCAATCACACCGACCACCTCCCCCTCCGGGATGTCGAAGCTGATATTTCTGATAACGCGGGACTTCCCATAGCTCTTGCTGACACTATCCAGACGTAGCATTGGCCTGATCTCCTGCCACATCAAGTGGCACCATGCGAAGGCTTTATATAGGACATGATAGGCCCGCGAGATGAAGACAACTTGTCTAGATGATTTCACTGTCGTGAATTAATCTGGCGAAAACCCTCCCGAAACTCGACCAGCGTCACGCGCCAGCAGTGGCAAAACAGTCACTTACCCGTCCAGCAAGCTAAATCGAAACATAATCGCAAACAATGCGTCATAACTGGGGCTGATATGCCTGGCCTGACGTGCAAGGAAGGGAGGGCAAGTAGAGGAATGTGCGCAGCTGCTGTGGGGCCGCTAGGCAGAACCCTTCCAGCATGATGCTGGTGCCGGCCCGCTTGGCCGGCGCCGGCAGCATCAGCGCCAGGGGGGGGCGGAGCTCACGGCCGCTCGCCGCGAGCCAGACGCGCATCGATCTCGGCGACCAACGCCGGCAGCTCGGCAATAGTGTCGATCATGAAGTGCGGCCTTGCGGGTGCGAACTGCGCTTCGATGCACGCTCGTCTCTCCGCCAGTTCGGCCTCCCCCATCTTGCAATACTCAGCGTAATCGAGCCCCAGGGCGTTGCCGGAGCAGGTCAGCGCCACCGTCCACATGCCGGCACTGCGCCCCTCGAGAATGCCCGGCGCGGTGTCGTCCACCTTGACGCAGGCGGCCACGTCATCGATGCCCAGCGCGATGACATTCGCCAACGCCTGGGCCGGATGCGGACGGCCGTTGGGCACCTCGTCGGTGGCGACGACGTGATCGGCCACGTAGCCGTTGGCCCGGGCCCGTGCCACCACCTGCTCCATCACCACGGCGGGGTAGCCGGAGCAGGAGCCGATCTTCAGGCCCAGCTCGCGCAGCGCAGCAATAGCATCGAGCGCCCCGGGAATCGGCGACGAGTGCTCGCCGATCTTGGCGATCTGCAGGGGCATGAAGCGCTCATACAGCGCATCGACATCGGCGTCACTGGGGGCATGCCCCACCGCCGTCTCGAAGCGCGCCGCAATGGCCGGGACGTTGCAGAGGGTGCGAATGTGTTCCCACTTGCCCATGCCCATGGGCCCGCGGGCCTCTTCCAGGCTGATGTCGACGCCCAGTTCGGCGAAGGCCTCGACGAAGATCTGGGTGGGAGCGAAGGAGCCAAAGTCCACCACGGTGCCGGCCCAGTCGAGGATGGCGCACTTAAGACGCTCGGGGGAGTGGTAGTGCATCGGATCTCTCCGGTGAGCCGGGCGGCGGGACGGCAGCCGTCCACGCCCGGAATAGGCGTCACTCATTCGCGCTTTCCGCACTTGGCACATCATGGCGTCGCAGCTCACGCTTCCACTCCAGGCGCTCCCATCCCTCGATCCGTGCCACCTCGGCCAGCACCGGATCGGGATTGACCGCTACGGGGCGATCCACGCGGTTGAGCAGCGGCAGGTCGTTCTGGGAGTCGGAGTAGAAGCTCAGGTGGGTAGCGGTGGAGTGGCGCTTGGCCAGCCAGGCCTCCAGCCGGACGACCTTGCCGCCCCGATAGGAGAGCACCCCGGTGGTGGCACCGGTGTAGCGCCCGGCCTTCAATTCCGGCTCCACGGCGATCACCTGCTCGATGTCCAGCTGCCTGGCAACCGGCGCGACCAGGTGACGCGAGGAGGCGGAGATCAACAGCAGTCGATCTCCCTCGCGCCGGTGCTGCGCGATCAGCGCCCGCCCCTGGGGAAACAGCCGCGGTGCGATGCGCGCGGTGACAAAGGCCTCCACCTCGGCGGCGACCTCTTCCGCATGGCGTCCCGCCAGGGGCGAGAGAGTGACGGCCAGGTACTGCTCCAGCCGGAGGCGGCCCGCATGGTAGGCCATATTCATGGCCTGGGTACGCGCCAGATACTCCCCGGAATCGGCAATCCAGCCACGCTCCACCATCCAGTCATTCCACAGCGCGCTGCAGTCCCCGTCCAGCAGGGTGTCGTCGAGGTCGAAGAGGGCAAGGCGCATGACGGTCTCCTGAGTGCCGGTAGCTCACTGAAGGCCCATAGCGTGCGCCACGCAGGTGACAACGACGTGAATACCAAGCGCTACCAGAGCCCCAGCTGAGCGGAGAGCCAGCGCCCCGGGGCCAGGGTGCCGATAAAGGCACCCAGCAGCCCCAGGTAGGCGCCGCGCATCCAGGCGCGGTGCTGCGCCACCCTGCCCTTGAGGATGGCGTGCATGGCCACGCTCAGTGCCACCAGCATCCACAGCGACAGCAGGTGAATGGGGCTCAGGTGCCCCACCAGCGGCAGCACGCCGCCACCCAGCCAGAAGGAGCTCAGCGCCGACAAGGCCATGGCCAGCACCCAGATGCCGCCCATCAGCCGGTGGGGCCTGGTGCCCTTGGGGGAGAGCAGCAGGACGGC
>LFCJ01000616.1_pt1 | contig 22742 bp, 32 predicted proteins | sample 643141 | NCBI WGS metagenome assembly LFCJ01 (sample SAMN03766243, study PRJNA286221) | soda lake metagenome | biome: soda lake; feature: Kulunda steppe; material: water; isolation source: sample B1-Br-g2 brine of Lake Bitter-1 | place: Russia: Kulunda steppe | collected 2010-07
ACCACAGGTCACCACAGGTCACCAGTCACAGTCACAGTCACCACAGGTCACCACAGGTCACCACAGGTCACCAGTCACAGTCACAGTCACCACAGGTCACCACAGGTCACCACAGGTCACCAGTCACAGTCACCACAGGCCACCACAGGTCACCAGGGCTAGGAGAAGCCACTCACGCCTCCACGCCGCCGCGCACCTTGACCCTGGCGTGGGGCCTTGGCCCAAGCTTGGGGTCGCGCTTGGGCCTCCAGGCAGCTATGGACTGCAGCAGGCGTTCCGCCTCCTGCTCGGCCTCCCCCTCCTCCCCCGGCAACGCCTCCTCTGCAGCACCACCACAACCACGTGCGCACGCGCGGCAGCTCGGAGCGCGGCATACAGTGAATGCATGTCTGCTCTTGTGTATGTGTACGTGTTTTTTTGGGTGTGCTTGTGTGTGTGTGTGTGCGCGCGTGTGCATGTGTGTGCGCGCATGTACGTAAGCACATGAACGCCTCCCCTGTGCCTAGCAAGGCCCACACAAGACACTGCCATCCCTGGCGCATATGCCAGAGGGCCTCATCAGCAGCCCAGCTCCTGCGCCCCTTCAATTCACTACCACTCCTGGTCTGAGCTATGATGAGCATCCCACATCCCCACCAGCGCCAATCGCGCACACTCATGCCGCCCACCGTCACAACCCCCTCCGACCCACCTTCGCCTCCTTGCTTGCCTGCCATCTTCAACCTGCGCTGCTCCGCAGCTGCCTCCCTGGCATTCACCAGCTCCACAGCGCTGCTCCACGGTCCCAGTGTGCGGGCCTGGGCGTGGCGTGCAAGCACTCTGGTCACTGACTGGTTGTCAGCCTGCCATGAGCTAATCATCTGATCCAAAAGCCTAGCGTGTGGGCCTGGGCATGGCGTGCAAGCACACTGGTCGCTGACACATTGTCAGCCTACCATGAACGCACAAGCATCTTGCTACACCCTCCCAGCGCGTGGGCCAGGGCGCCAAGTTAACAGGACCTTGAATGGACGAAGCACTGTGGAAACGACGTCACAGGACCTCAAATGACTTAAGTGGGGGACCTCAAGCCAACATGTACAAGACCACAAGGTGTCACAAGCAGCCTGGCCTTCCAAAACCCACAGCAGCATCAGCGAACCACACCTCCTTGCCTCCAGCATGCACATTATCGTCTGCCTGTGGATCATCCTCAGTGTAGTTCGCAAAGTGAGCCGCCCGCCTGCAGCGTAGTGATGTTCACATGAGCGTGAGCTCCGCTGCTTGCAAAGAGAGATGGCGGAAAGCGAGCACTCTGCACATTCCAGTTTCTTGTGCAGGTGTGCACTCTTAGGGTGTAAATAGCATTTCCCCCTCCAGCTTTGCTCCGCAAGATCATCATTACCGCGTATATTGCACATGAAAAGCAACACACACGAGAAATTATAAAGAGTCACGGAAAAAATAGGGCACACATGAATACGTGCTCATTCATGCACAAGCATGCACGCACACACGCGCACGCACGTGCATGCACACACGGACACACGCACACACGCGCACGCACGTGCATGCACACACGCACACACGCACACACGCACGCGCGCATGCACGCACGCACACATGCACACGCACATACATTAACACAAGCACCAATCCTACCTGCGGGCAATATCTGCCATCTCGGCACGTCTGCTTGTGGGTGCGCGCACATCACCAGCTTGCCCAGCGTCAGCTCCTCCTCCATGACCTGCTTCCTCAGCGGGACTTTCCCTGGATCTCTTCATTAAATTGATTGAGAGCAAACAGAAAGGATTGGTCTCTCAGTCCCCAGCCCAGTTTCAAATTGCACTACACCCTCAGCTGGAAGAAGCACGCGTACGCCACAATTATTTTATTTTCAAATGAACAGAGAAATGAGCTCAATGTTGACCCATTTGTTGATGACGTCTTTCTGCTTGCTCGCCTGGCGTGGCCCCAGAGTTGGAGCCAACATCAATCGTGACTGGTAGGTTGCCACGGGGAAATGTTTTGATGGTGTACGCTTGAGATCCTGAGATCCAGTTGCAGTGGTGCAAAACCAGGCTGGCTGGTCTGATCTTGTACATCACTCCCCAAGCTTGCCAAATGGACTCATATCATTGGTCTCAGGCAGTCTAAGTTAGCCAATAGACCACGCGCGGGTGACTTGCGGTTGGAGCATCCTCTCAGATGCTGTGATGCATGCTTCACAAAGTGATTCTCAAAATTTTACCACATGCTTCCTTTAAAGACTATGTGAGGGCGCCCAACATGCATGTGCAGGTGCCCCCACCAGCAGGCATGGGACCGCAGCAACAACAACAACACCCAGATGGGCATCTCGGGGATGAAGGTCACCTGTGGTGCTGTGGTGGGTGTAGGACCCAAAACGAAGACAAACTATCCCAAGTCCCTTTTTCCTGGTGGGGGCTTATGCATGCTTGCCGTTTACTCGCTGGAACAGAGCAGTCCTGTCACTGGCAGGGTGCCAAGCACAAACCATCACTGCCTGTTTTGACTTTCAGGCCCATTTTTTTGTGTGCAAGAATTATAAGTAAGCGCATACCAATTTCGGCTTTTGGGTGCTTTTGCAGGTGTACCCTCCTTTCTCAATGTATGATGAAGAGACTGGCACATGGTCAGGTCAGTGCTTGATTCCTGCAGCTCGCCTTGCCTCCTTCCTTTCACTTCGCTTCTTCATCTTTACTTTCCTTGCTTTCAATGCCATTCTTGTCCTGTCTCTTCCTTCCTTTCCTTAGCATGCCTCTCAACCATCGCTTCTCTTCTCCATGCATGCCCCCCTCACCCAATGCAGGCTATGACATCGAGCTCTTTGCAGAGGTAGGAGCTGACTTGGATTGCATTACCTCAGGAGGCCTGCCCTTGCAGTTGCTATGGGTGCATAGTCTGGAACAGCACCTTATGCGGTGTGTTAGCAATGATTGTGATACGTCATGATTTTCCTTCATAACTTAAATTCCTAACTGCCAGGAGAGGGCACATTTGGTGATTGAGAAGCGTATTTTTAATTTATTACTGGCACCTGGGTTGAGAGGTGTTATTTGCCCCCGCACAATGTCTTTGAGGACGTGCACAAGCTCAAACCACGCTGCGCAACCAAGCCATGACATCGGCTTTACTGCCGCATTCAATCTACAATGCTCCACTGCAGCCAAGCTCAGTGGAAACTTTTTTGGGTGCCCAGCCTTCAGCCAGGCTTTGTGCTATTTTGAGCCAGGCTTTGTGCCATCTTTCTTCAGCCAGGCTTGTGCTGTCTTCAGCCAGACTTGTGCGTCCAATCTTCAGCCAGGCATTGGCAGTGGCAATGCCTCAGTGCTACCGCTGGCACTGCCAGTGGCAACGATCACGGTGCTGCCTAGGCCCTCATGTGTCCGCTCATTCACTGCGTTTGCGCTCGCAACTGCACCATATATGTTGCCAGGTAGCACGACGCGGGAACTTTGAGTATGAGATCGTCAAGTTTGACGACCCACCAGAGGTGAGGAAGAGTGATCTATCCTTTTGTTTAGAGCATGTCCTTGTTGTGCAGCCTTGACATCCGAACCCTTCTGCATGGTAGGGGGCCCACCAGTCTGCAGCCCTCAATGTTGCAGCACACACACACAAACACACACATGCACACATACACACACGCATGCGCATACACACACATATACAGGCGCACATACACGCAGACACACGCACGCACACGCACATGCACTTGCAAGACCATGCAGGCTATCAATTGAAAACGTCTTCCTTGTACATGTGAATGCATATAACATTTTGCCACTGCGCATGCCCACCTATCCATGCACTGAAGGGTTTCAGGCTATTGTAAGATCTTTGTCTGGCATTCTATTGATGCTAAAGAGAACAAGAATATGCGCTATGGCAACTCGTTGCAGGGTGAGACGTACGACTTTATCCTTTTTGGAGTGGGCAGGGAGATGGACGTCTTGTGCTCATGGTGGGTGTCCTGCTAGTGCAGCCCTCCTTCCCGTTCTGCTCGTGCACCCTTCCTTGGTTTGGCAGCATAATGCACCGATGTGCTCGTCGCAGGCACATGGACCTGAGCACGGTGGTGTTGAAAGACTTTTTTCCCCTCATGCACCTGGTCATTTGCTTGCATTGGGACAAGCACCCCTCTGTGCCTCTCTGTCCCTCATTCAGCATGCCATTGCTTGCACCTGAGCCCTGTGCCTCTCTGTCCTTGCCTGTTCAGCATGCCATCGCTGTGCACCTGAGCCCTGTGTGATCTGGAGGAAGCTGTGGTGTGCAAAACCTGGGAGGATGGGCCCTCTGCCTGCTGCTCCCGCAGCAGAGGACGGCCGGAGGTAGCAAGAGATTCTCATGCGACTCACTCGCGTACAACAGGATTGCACACAGCCCCCTTGCTCCAACTGCCTTCTCACCCTGGCTGCTACCTCCTGTTCATCCTTCAGGTGGGGAGAGACGGCCGCCAGGAAGCGGAGGGGCATGGACTTCTCAATTCCAACCATTGACACATCGCTGGTGCTTTCGACCCCGGCACCCAAACGCGCAGAGGTTGCCTTCAAAGAGCAGTTCTGGACCTTCCTTGCCCCTTTCTCACGCAACCTGTGGCTGGTCCTGCTATTCGGTGGGGTGTTCACCGCAATCTTCATGCACGTCATCGACCCAAAGACAACAGCTCCCCTGACTGCGGTGTCTGGAGGCTATGACAGCAGTGGAAGGGACGCCCGAGGAGTTGTGGGCATGCTCAAGTACACCTTCTATTCCTTATCTGACCTTTTCTACCAGGTGAAGCTTCTTCTGCCCCCTGTTGCAAAGATGCGCACCCGCCTGGCTTTGGTGCTGCTGATGTGTGTGCAAAAATCTAAGTGCAGTATCAGGCAAGCCTGCTGGAGGGTGCCAAGCTAAAAATCTAAGTGCAGTATCAGCTGAGCTAAAAATCTAAGTGCAGTATCAGGCAAGCCTGCTGGAGGGTGCCAAGCTTGGTTACTTTACAAGGGAAGCAAAGCCACACGCATGCTCAGGACTGCACAGGACTGCTGCTGCCTGCTTGCTGCTGCGCAGGGCTGGGTGCTGGCCACCATTCAAGACCCATACAAGCCCAGCAACCCGTGGTCGAAGCTGTACCTCATGTCCTGGACGGGTGTGCTCATCGTCCTCCTGGCGGTGGGTACATGCAACAAGCTGCCAAGAAGTGTATGGTGTCAACCATTCTCACTCTGCTATTCATGTGTGTTGCATGAACAGCGGTCAATCAAGGCTTGGACAGGTGTGCTCATCGTCCTACTGGTGGCAAGTACAAGAAGTGGCTGCTCGGGCCTTGCGGAATCATATCCATCCTCCTACGTGTGCCTTCCCCAAAACAAGATAGTGGCTACTCGGGACTTGCGGAACTTGCGGACTCATCATATCCTCCTGCGTGTGCGTTACCCATTGCTTACTGTTGGCCAGAAGGTCACGGCCTGTCACCCGAGAGGGGATGTTGGCCAGAAGGTCATGGCCTGTCACCCGAGAGGGGATGATTGCCAGAAGGTCACGGCCTGTCACCTGAGAGGGGATGATGGCCAGGCTCCGCATCACTTGCAGGCTGCAGTATTCATTTTGTGTGTGCAAATGCTGTGGCTGTGGATCTGCGCCAGTACACGAGTGCGTGCAAGCGTGGCCTGGGGACTGCATTGGGGAGGGCTGGTGCCCCATGAGACTGATTTTTGTGAGTGGCACATGCATTCTACAATGAGCATTGTAGCGCCGTGTGAGGCCCATAGACAGGACAACATCTTTGATGCTTCCCAACGGCCGACAGCTTTTGAACAAATCCTGGTGCAAGCATTTCACGCCTGTCAGCTCTGAGATTGACCAGGTTGCATGTATGATCCTTGAAGCAGCGAAGAGCAAGGGAGCCCTGTTAACTCGCCAGGGCCACAAGCATTGTGCAACTTCTGACAAGGTGTATGAGCTCCAACAGAGGCAGGTTTTTAACCTGTGTAAACAAACAAACAAACAAACGAGCAAGCACGCAAGTTGGAATCAAACAGATTGTATGAGCTCCCACAGAGGCACAGGAGCGAGGATGCATGCATCCATTCAACAGGCCCTACTGATCTCTTCCTGCAGGCATACACCGCTCAGCTGACAACCTTTTTGATTGTAGAGCTCCAGTCACTCTCATCTATCAACAAGTAGGTCTGTGTCTTGCAGCGGATGTCTGATGCCATGCCCAGGGCAGCGCTCATGATCCCGTCTTATTAACGGTCCATATCACAGCCTACTTGTCTGTGTGGCTGTGGTTGTGTGAGGCTCCCTTGTGCAGCATATATATACACACTGGAGTGTGCTTCAATGCACTTAAAGTTTTGCGCGCTTGCTGCTGTGCTAGTGCCATTGCTAGCAGTGAGCATGCATTGCCTCTGCTGCAAACACCAGCAATTAGGGTGCGCAACGTTTGCTGCGGTTGCACTCGTCTGCGGCACATGGGGGCATGGACATGTGCCGCAGAGCACGTGCTCGAGAGCACTGCCACAGCAGCGCAGTGTAGTGCAGTGGAGTAATGCCACAGCGATACAAGTTGTGAAGTGTTTTGTTTGTCCTTGCGCATGTGAGCGCTCACATGCGCGGGCTGTTGTTGTTTTTACCCTCTGCTTGCTTGCTTGCTTGCTTGCTTTTTTCCCTTTGCTTGCTTGCAATCTATTTTGTACTCTTTGCTTGCTCGTTTTTTGTACCCTCTGCTTCCTTGCTTGCTTGCTTGCTTTTTTGCACCCTATGCATGCTTGTTTTTTTGTAATCTTTGCTTGCTTGCTTGCTTGCTTGCTTGCTTGCTTGCTTGCTTGCTTGCTTGCTTGCTTGCTTGCTTGCTTGCTTGCATGCTTGCTTTTACCCTTTGCTTGCTCGCCAGCAGAAGATTTGCTCTTTCACATGTAAAACCAAAAGGATGGTGTTTGAGACATGCAAGCGACCTGTGCTGTGCACTTGAACCTTGGGCTGACCTAGGCACCCCAAGACAAGCACTGTGCTAACGCCTGCCCTCCTCGACATGTGCGCTGGTGTGCAGCCTTGACGACCTGCTGAGGTCCGGGAACTCTGCATGTGCGATGACAAACGTGCCCTTTGTGAATTCATTCCTCAAGAACTCAGCCCCCTCTCTGCCCGTTGTGACCATCGGGAGCGTGGGTGAGGTAGGTGTGCCTCATTACACATGAGCTGTCTTGCCTGGGTCTCTGGTGGTTGCTATCTGTATCATTATTCCACCACGGCAGAACAGGTCGTAGGAGTCCACATTATGGAGGGCAAAACGACTTATTGATTGCGTGTAAGGACTGATAGCATACGGCTGCTGCAGGCTCAACATACCGTTGAAGCATGTGTAAGATGTGCCGTTGCATGTTAGGACTGATAGCATATGGCTGCCGCAGGCTGAACATACCATTGAAGCATGTGCAAGATGTGCCGTTGCGTGAGCGGCCAGGCATGAGTCCATGCGCTTAATACCTCCAATTTGCAACTTGTTCGTTTGCCCCCCCCCGTCTCAGCTGCTGAGCTTTGTCAAAGATTTGAGAGGATGAAGATTTGACCACAGAGGGCATCAATTACAGGACCCTGGACTGTGAATTGGCCAGGACCCTCGAGCGGGACTACCCCCTTGCTCTAGACTGACCCTGCTATTTGAGTCAGGCGTGCGTATGAGCCAGACCTCTTTCTGATCCTGCTGCTGATTAACACAGGCTTTCCCAGCAGTGCGCGATGGCATGTGCTCTGCGGCTCTGCTTGGGAAGTCCGAGGTGGAGCTCCTGATTGCCGGTGCGGGGCTTAGTGGTCGTGCTCTCGGCAGCAGCTGCACTCCCCTCCTCTGCATGGAGCTGCAGTCAATGGTCCGCCTGGCACTGGTGAAGAATTAAACTGCTGCCGTGTGGTCATCCTGTTCAGCCTTGGTCACAACGGTGCTGCTCTGGACTTTCCGAACTTACGAGGCACAGGCAGCAAGCTTGTCCTGTTAACAGCTGGCTTCTTGTTCGCGTGCTCTCCAAAATGGCACTCCTGAGGGGGCGCAGCTCTGCCCTTTCATCACCGCAGCTTGCTTTGTTTGCAGACACATCCATGTGCTCTGCACTGGCATGCGTGCTCCCACCTTGAAGTGAGCTACTTTGCTTTTCCCTTGATGCTATGAAGGCCCAAAGTGAGCATATTGATTTAATTGCGAGAAAACAGGGTTGCGAGGCCTTGGTTAGAAGCCATAATCTGCTGGCTTTTTCAGCTTTTTGCATCTGCATTCATCTGCTTGATTAGTACAGTTAGAGAGCACTCCCTCGCCTCCATTTTTGAATTGAATGTCTCAAATTTCTCAGTTTTATCTCCATTCAGCCCCATGAGCCCTCTCTCTTCCCCTCGCCCTGCCCCTGCCCTTGCCGCTGCCCCTCCCCACCTCTGTGCTTTGTGCTTTTGCATCGGCAGCACTTATCCTAAAGCCAGGGGTGGAGGAGGAAGGGAGGTTTGGCAGCAAAGGCAGCGGCTAGCACCCTCTAACGCTCAGCAATACTCTGGGCCAGAGTGAAATCCTGGTGGATATGCAGCGCCCTGGGCTGCCCGTCAACCTCAGAGCGTGTCTGCTTTGCGCAACCCACATCAAAGCTTCCCTTTGCCCGGCAAGGGGGGCTGGACGGGCAAGTGGCTAAACTAATCTTCCTTGTGAGCTCTTAAAAGATGTAATTTATCTTACTCCTGGCAGGTTGCTTATACTGATTAATTACTCATAATTGCCAGGAGCAGTATGATCATGCATTCCTGGTGCAACTGCTGAAATCCCCCCCCCCCCCTGTCCTGCCCTGCCCTGCCCTTCACAGACAACGAGCAGTGCGACATGAGGATTGTGGGCAGGTGAGACCGCCACCTGATTAATGGAGACGTGCGGAACATGATAAGACCTGGGCTTGCCTTCACCTGGTCGGCTAGGCAAAGGCGAGGGAATGAGCCGATTTAGAAATGGGTCTGAGAAAACGCACACACACCCTGCAGGTTGCAACTCCTTCATCACATGTTTGTAGGGATGGGTAAATAGGGTTTGGCAGACCCTCGTCTGTAGAGCCTCTTTGGCATCTTGATCAGTCCCTATTTACCCATCCCTACATATTTGCTAGGTTGCCAAACAAGCGCGTTTGTTGCTCCTGAGTGGCCTCTCTGTTAGGAATCAGCTGGGTGCACTGTAGGCTCTGCTTGATGTTGCCACCTGCTAAAGGTGATCCACTGAATTGCATATCTTGTCACCATCCAGTGTGTCGTCATGCGCTGTGTCACCTAAGAGGAGGGGGTTATGTGCCGTGCATTCCAGCATGTGTAACCCTCTTATACACCTGCCGCTGTGCAGCTCCCTCAACTTCCTGGGCGGCGCGTATGCAGCTGACTCGACAAACTGCGGGCTGTTTGTGCTGCGAGTAGTCGACGCCATTTTACAGGCCATCCGAGAGGAGGGCGCGATGGATGAGATGTGGTGAGTAGCGGTTTTGATCAGCTTGTGGGCCTTTGTGGTTGGAGAGGAGGACGCGATGCTTGGGAAGTCCTTTGATGACGGTCCTCAGTGGAATGATGGAGTGACTGATCGTCAGGAAATGATCAATGTCCTGCTTTCCTGAATCATCAGAAATGATGGGATCCTGTTTTGGCTGTGCCCTGCCATGTCACGCGGGGCCTCGCCAAAAAAAGCGGGCATCGCACACACCTTGATAGGGGAAACGCAGGTGCAATAGCACTTTGATAGGGAAAACGTAGGCGCAAAAAGCGGGCACCTCACACACCTTGATAGGGAAAACGTAGGCGCAAAAAATGTGTTGCCGTGCCACACTGCAGGGTCTTGCACGGAAAAAATCTGCATCACACCATCAAACAACACGTGGACTCTGCGGGCACGCTGATATGTGTCCAGTATTCATGTGCGCATGCCCTTCATCAACACGTACAACATGCTTTCAAAGGGAAGCAATGCATACTCATGATTGGGAACAAGACATATGCTCAGGATGGGGGCACACAGGGTGCAGATACCGGAGGGGCAACATGGATACGGCGTGCTGCGCGTGCAGGGAGTCTTACACAGAGCTGCCCATGGGATGCGTGGGCCAGGGCGATGACGAGGAGGAAGGCAACAGGGCACTTTCGCTGTCGTCAGTGGGCGGACTGTGAGTGGTGCTGGGTGCGGGGCTGCCCCTGCGAGGGTGTGCATCTGCCGTGCTTGTGCACGCTGATGAGTGACGCCAAGCACAGAGCTGCCCCTGCGCACAGGCTTGTGCATTTGCCTCCTCATGCATGCTGAGCAGCAGAGAGTGTAGCAGGCGTGCCAGGGATGTTTGCCTGCTTCAGGAAGTACCCATGTCAGCATCGCGTGAATCAGGGACGCGTGCAGCTTCAAAGAGGCGCATTAGATGCATTAGGTGTGCTTCAGAAAGTTCACCTCATCCTCTAGCTTCGCATACAGGCACCCTTGTGTGTTTGTAGGACAGGTACGCGCTCTCACCTTTTTTGGAACGCATGAAGCGTTGAGGGGGAAACTTCATCAGGACGTGCCTTGCCAATTTATTTATTGTCATGCTGTGATACGTGTGCGCACACGATGCCAGTGTGCATGCCGCACTTATGCCCACACACTTGCGATGGCAGACGGTCGCAAGGCCTGTGGATACAGTTAGCTCTCAACCTCAAAGATTGAGCTTGTTTCTGCACCTCAACCTTCATGCGCGCATGACAACAAATATGGACACATACGCACGCAGGTTCATCATCCATGCAGCGTTCACTTTTGTTGCGCTGTGCGGCGTGGGCCTTCAGGCCCTGCGGCGAAGGAAGCAAGCCTCTGCGCCGCTGCAACCCAAAGAGGAGCAAGTGTATGGGACCGACAAGGATCTGAAGGGAGGCGTGGCTGGTTTGGTTGAGAGCAGCAGTATGTCAGGGGATGCTTTTGCAAAAGGTGGCCGCATGGAGCAGGTGCCTCCTATTTGAGCCGCTGCATCCGCTGTTATGAGAGTGCATTGTTGAAAGGTGGCCGGTCGCATGTGGCAGGCGCCTCCTTTTCAAGTTCCTCTATTATGAAAGTGCGAGCTGGTCAGCCACCTTGTCTGCTGCACCCCTTGTGGGGTGTGTTTCCTCAAGCACAAGGAGCATTTGTGCTGAGATGGCCTGCATGGAATGTGTCAATGTGGAACTGGGCATGCGCATTTAAAGCTGATATGAGGATTTTAAGTCTGCTCTGAGTCACAACTTGATAATCCTGCTCAAGAGGTAAGTAAGGCACAATTACTAGCTCCTTAAGTAAGGCCATGCATCAATCTTCAAACCAGGGACTAGCCTGGTATGCCCGTTTTAAAATGCAAGTCGTTGCTGATTCGAGTCAGAGATGTGACCAGGAAGCCCCTTAATGTGACCAGGAAGCCCCAGAATGTGACCAGGAAGCCCCAGAATGGGCCTGTCAAGGCTGTTTATGGTGAAGAATTGTTACGGTAGCTGTGCATCAACGAATTCACCTCAATTGAGTGATTTGCTGATCTGTTCATGCCTTACTTGATTTAGCTTGCAAGCAAGGCGCATTTCACCCAGCCCTGAAGTCCTCCTTGCATCCGGGACTGAGGCTGAAAGCACTCATCCTTCACTTACTTCCAGAATTGCATCCGTGTGTGCATCAGTCACAATAGACGCATGGACAACCAAAAGCACTGATGTGTTTGCCTGGCTTGCTATGGCTATGAAGTGTTCGGAGCCTGAAGAATGGCTTGAAGAAGAGTAACTGATACATGACCTGGAAAGCTTGGCCCTTCATTCAAATCCAAGGCTACTTGCTGTGCCTCTGCTCGTTACTTCATGAGTGAACAGCAGTGATCATTTGTCCAACTCATCAACTGTGCCATTTCATCTTTCTGCTTCTACGTGAACGCCGATATCCTCCATGACATACAATTGACCATTATCCCAAGCTCCCTTGCACGTCTTGCACTAAGGTGCATGTTGCACATTTCCGGCTGGGTGTACTTTTTGCGGGAATGCAAATTGATATACCCGTTTTGCATCATCATGTGATAATTGTGTGGCTGCAAGGATTTCACAGCCTTTCTTTTTTGTTGTTCGTCCCGCCACATGAATTCCAGAGGATTGCTTCATGTCTTATGATATAGGATATGTGTGCTGTTTGCACAATTGAAAGCACTATTGATACAGAAACTTTTGATACAAGGAATACTTAGATACAAATCGATAAACTGCATCTTGATTTGCTGAGCACGTTAATTGTGCATTGAGCAAAGCAGGAACAGAGATTGGCGTACGTGTGAGAGGGTCTCTGCTGCTGCTTCCAAGCCAGTTGCGTCGTTCCACACAATGGATCCCCTAAGATCCTCGTGGTCATTCCTCAGGATGGATCACTTTGCCTTCTCGTCTTTGTTGGACATTGATTTGTGGGCTGCCACACTGTTCAGCTTCAGTCGGCCTAAAGAGTTTGTGAAGCATGAGGCTGTGTATCAATACGTTGTCCATGAGTCTGGGCTCCTGCTGTCTTGTGTTTGTATCTGGTCATGATTGCTTGAGCCAGACAGACAAACCACAAAACATGCTGTGCATGCATTTCTTGTGGTGCTTTGAACAACAAACTCGTGCTTGCAAGACAGAAGCTTGTCGCTTGCAGAGTTGCGTGCTATCAGCTGTGAATTTGTTAGTTTGTGGATGATCTTGTACTGTGGGCAGCCTCTTTGTTGAATGGGCTTCGCTGATTTCCCACCAAGAATTGAGCCAGTGTGTCATGCATGTTGGTTGGGACTGTTGCTCACCAACAGGATCTTTATAATTGCTATGCGGGGTCATTGCATTGCTCTCTCCTGCACACCACGGCGCACAGCAAAACACACTGTCTGATTTTGTCGCTTTGCATCGTTTAATTAATTGATGGCGAAAGTGACAAGCCCTCTGATTAAGGTTTAAGATTTTAAAGGCTGTATCCGCCGAACGAGGGCAGCTGAGCCGGTTGTGAGCCTCCAGTGAGGTTCGAACCCCGAACCCACAGGTTGGGATAGTCAACTTTCCATCACAGGTGCCCCGCCGCCTGCTCGAGTATCCGGAGCTAGTCCTCTGATTAAGGTGAAGGTTACAATGGGTACAAGTCCTCTGATTAGCCATGGAGTTTCGCTAGAATATGTGCCACCGCTGGCTGCCTTGAGCCGCCAATGTGTGCGGCACACATGTATTTGCACTCTAGTTTACAAGTTACAAGTTAAGGGGTTAAGCGCCAGCCAGGTCATGAGGCTGATTGGTTTGTTGCTGGTCTTCGCCAGCCAAAAAATAGTCCATAATGTCCGATATTAAATGGCAGAATCTATTGTGCCGTTGAGAAAGAAAATCAAAGACAGTCTGACTAGGTAAGGCATGTGGAATATGAGGGGCCTCCATAGAAAAGGATAAACAGAAAGGGAAGAAAAGGAAAGAGTAGTTTCTTCTGAGAGAGCACACAAACAACTTGAAGTCTTGACAGTGCTTGTTTACAAGTTGGGGTTAAGCGCCAGCCAGGTCGTTAGGCTGATTGTTTTGTTGCTGGTCTTCGCCTGCCAAAAAATACTCCATTATGTCCGAAATGGACGTTTGTCACATTGGCCATTTCCACCACGCCAGATGGAGAATTCCACCGCGAGAGTATGTGCTCCCAAGCGAAACCTGCTCACATTCCTCATAACATGCTTAGGGAGATCAAGGTGCAGATAGCGAGGAGGCATCAGGGGGGCACCCCCATTCCGCACCCGAGAGGGGGGCACGCATGTATTTGCACTCTAGACACATTAATTTGATAGAACATCTGCCTGCATCTCCTAAAAACATGTTCTCTGATCTTGGTTCGTACCGCACATGTCAAAACTCACTTGCTCATTACTCTTAGTACTACTAAGTACTACAGTAGTTAGTTAAGAAATCGCTGATTTGGCAAGGATTCACATTAGTATCATGCCCGCTGACGCAACCAAATACATACACTTACATCCCCTCTTAATTGCATTAAGAATACGCACTCCACTTGAAACCTTAAGGTCTAATTAATGTTCAATACAGCGACAATGAACAATGCCCAAGAACAATTAATTATGATTTTGCAACAAGGCACAAAGTAGAACGTTTTTCTGACCTTAAATTGACCAAACGACATAAGGAACGCTCTTAAGAATGAATATTTCAGCCAATGAACGCTTTTGAACATTTCATAGTCACTCACACGGTGTGAGTACATCATGTACTCACATGGTGAGTGTTCTTCAATGACAACAAGCCGTCCCAAGAGCGCTTGTTGGCATAAAAAGAACACTTGTCACGCCAGATTTATGCAGTGCCAGATTTATGCTGCATTGTGAGCCTGAGGTTTGGATGCAGCAGTCTCTCGGCGTGACACACTCACAAAGAACGTTATTTGCATCTCATGAACATTCATTGCAAACTCTTATTTTCATTGATGTACTATATATTGGTATATGTATATGCGCTGGTACAGTTTTTGGACGTTCATGAGAACACGGCAGGTTATGCATTCAGCTGAAAGAAGCCAGTTCATGAACGCTCACAAAGATAGTTCTTCATTTGCATGCACTTTGCTGCTTAATGAACGTTCAGTGCATCCAATGAACAAACCCGTCTACGTGAGTGTAAGTAACTGTTTCCTTCTCCATGTTGAGACACACTCACTGGTAAAAAAGAGAAAAGGACTGCCGTAGTATTTTTGTTAAACCAGCAGGGATACCTATGTTGACGTGAATGTAGGGAAAGGATTACAACAAGTGCAAGCACCAGACAACCCCCCAACATCAAACCGGTAAGAGGATTGTCAGCAAGGGGCAGGATGGTTCTGAAATGGGCCATGTGCTTTTCATGTGTATTGTTCCAGGTTTCTTCTTCTTATAAGAAAGAAAGGTTAAGGTTACATTGGGTTTAGACCCTCAACCAGATGGGATTGACTGGGCTTGCTGGTGCCCAACATCCATAGTCTAAAATAAAATAAGGGATCTGTAAGTCTGCTTTAAGAGAGATGTTGTCAGAATAAAAAGCTGCAGTGCTTCCAATGCAAGCTCTATCAGACAGTAAAATCAGCAATTTGTTCTGCAAATCTTTTTCTCAAATAGCACATTTTCATGCAAGGGCGTAAGTAAAGGACTCGTCTTTTGTCCTGGACATTATGTAAGCCACATTTGTCAAGGTTCCTATTGTGAATTTGCCAACATCCAGTCTCATCTCTCAGAATATGGGTACGCAAGCAAAACCGAGCAACGATACAAAGCGCATGCCTACTCAGTCCAGGCTGAAGGTATCTTGGTAGCAAATGGGTCGGGCCCCATGCATTCAATTCATGTTGCTTGGCTTGAGAGGCAAAGTTATCCATGCATGATAAGTAGCCAGTTTGTGAGCATGTGTCCTAGGGTCTACACCATCAATTCCCTCCATGTTGCATGCAACCGCTCACGTAGATCAACCACAAAGTCTTGCACTAGTAGTGGAAAGGGAATAACCGCCTTAACGCAGTTGGTATACCTATCTGACGCATGCAGACCCTCACGCACCTCTATGAACTCCGCAGTCCAGCACTTTTTGCAAGAAGCACTGAGAGCAATATCTGCTTGCACAATCTTCCTGAGCAACACGCTTTTCTCACAAAGTATAGTGGAAAACTTGGCAGCATTGCGGAACCATCAAAACTGCAAAGGCTCCTATCCACACTCTTGCAACGTGGCCCAGTTAGGTGTGTTTCTTTTCACGCCAAGCACACCTTTGAGGAAACACATGCAACCAGTTTCAAGGGGGCTGTCAAATTCTCTGCCCTTCTTCATGAACCGTGTGCCCCAAACCTGGCACACAACAACAACAAACAGACAAATCCGAAACTCTCTACTAGAGAGTTGGGTAGTACCCAGAACTCACCAAAACAGCAGGCATTAAACAACAAAAAGATTGGCCCCCTAGCAAAAGGACTCGCTCAGAATGTCCCTTAGCACCCTCTGCCCATAGCCAGCCATCTAGGCACACCCATCACTCTGGGGCACACCTGACGAAGCAGCTACCCCACATTGACACCCACAGCATACATAAAAAGGCACAACAGTATGACGGACCCGCCAGCAAGAGGATACGTTCTCAATACAATTCGGAATTGTCATATTCCAATTGCAAAAACTGTACAGATCATACGGCCCCCCACCAAACTCCTTTCGCACCCCTACTGAAAGTCTACCTCTCTCTGCTCCTGCTGACCACCCAACTCTGAGCTGCAACTTGCAATCAAATACCCCTTAGCAAAAGAGGAGAAGACTCCTCCAGCTCAACGCTAGCTTGGAATGCCCAGGTCCCTGCACTCAACCATTAGACCCAGCGTCCGTGGCACATGCGATTTGGAACTACAAGATAAACAAAGCTCTCTCTCTCGATGCCTCAGATGCTATAAACACCATCTACTTCTATGACTTGGAAGTAATCTCCATAGATAATCGGACAGAAAACTCAAGTTGTCACAACCAAACCTGCCAACAATTCTGATCAGGAATCCCACCAACAAAAGCAATACCATGTCTACTTTGCGCCTATGACCATAGAAAATCGGGCACTCCCTATCTTTAAAAAGATTCACACCTATAGCCCGCTCTGCCGTTGTTTGCATGCTGTGAAATCTGCTTTTGTGATTCTGGCCTCCAACCCGAAACAAATGTGCCCCTCTTTAATGACATGTACATCTGTGAGGTCTGTGACCGGACTTACCATTGGGTGTGCCTTAAGAACACTGGCTGTTACACAGAGAGGCAGAGAGAGGAAGTTGACAAGAATGGCAACTGGGCCTGCCCAGGCTGTGCTCACCTCAATGATGAACGAAAAAAGAAAAGATACTCTGAATCCATGAACACCAAACTCATACACGTGACCGGGGAACCCACCTGGGAACCGAAAGAGCTAAAAGACGCGTTGCCCTAACTCCTTGAGTGTCTCCAAGATTTTGAGACTCGGGTTGATGAGCCCGACCTCTTCCCACCCACAGCAGACCTAACCCTAGCCGATCTGGAAAGACAAGGCTTAGACGTGTCCCACAAGGCCAACTCCTGGATACAAAAACTGGAACCTGATTTACGGAATAAAGTCACCTTTGACCCCACAATTCCACAAGAAGACATACAACCCACTGGAAGCCAAGTTCTGGATCCTTAATGTAGACCTTGTTAGGTACAAGCCTAAACCTACTACTGAGCAGCCCCCCCCAACAAAAATCCTCCACCACTTATCCTTCCAGAAATCTACTCATCAAGAGTAGCATGTATCTACAGCACAGGCTGAAAATGCCAGGGCGTGATGACACTGGAATGCATCAACATCCTTCGTACAGCTTTCCACTCAGCCAAGCTTAAAGGTTAACCCATAAAAACATAACACCTGCACCTAAAAACTTTGCATCTGAACTACTAGGTCTGCTAACTGGAAAACAAAGCTAGGAAGGAAATACCACGGCAAGAAAATCAAGGACTCCTACTCGCATACTCTGCCAATTCATATACATACTGCCCTCCCAAAATGGGCTCTGGTAGCTAAGGAAAATATGGCCTCTCCATTAGACTTCAACCCTGGTTACCCCCATTATTGGAGTGCAGATTCACGAGTTGCACTCTTTGGCGCCTACCTTGACTTGCTCTCATCCCAATTAACTGGTTTCTCAGTGTGCCATCCCATCTACAACGATCATACCATGAATCTTAGCCTTTGGCATGCTAACTAATCAGCCATCCTCAGCACTGAGGCAACTGTTTTGTACCATGATTGCCGTTCAGGCACCCTGCCCGCACCAAATTCTGCGTGCAATTGCGTCGTTTCTGGGACGGTCGATTTTGTGTGAGGGCCCTCGCCCGAGCGCGTCGTTGAATCATAAGGCATTGGTGGCTGGACAGCGCAGTTCCTGGGCGTCCGGCCGTTGGTCGCGGCTCGGTGAACGGTGCACCCCGGGGCAAGGTGTCCCCAACCTACAGTGCCGCGCTGTGCCTTTTCCCGCGCCCCGCGTGCATCATTTGGTGCCTGGTTTGTGTGTGCTGGCGTTCTTGTGACAGTGGCGCGCGCAGGAAGGGCGGGGGTTGCGCTGTGCTGGACCTCAGCGCGCGTGCTTGCAATTAGTATTGACGCCAGTTCCGGTCGGTCCTCCCCCCGCACTTCCTGCACGGTAGCCCCTTACGGCACACAGCGCACCCCCCGCGTTGCGTGCGACAGGCATCAACATCAACAATGCTGTGCGGGGGAGGGGGCGGGGCAGCGGTTCTGGCAGATGGGAGCATGGTCAAGGGGAGGCACACACTGCGCAGTGTGTGTGCGTGCGCATATACATGCAAGCACACACCCATTTTCAGTGTCCCGCGACAGGTGCAACATAGAAGCCATAGTATAAAGCAACTGCCACTTTCATGTTCCTTCCATCTTGGAATGGATCCATGATCACCAACCCTTACGTAAGTATACTCAAGTCTCCTGACAGCCTATCCCCACTTGTGTAATAAACTTGGATCAATCCCAGCAAATGAGATTGCCTTCGCTTCCCCTCAATCCTGGCAAAGTCAAGAGACCCCCTTCCCCAGGCCTCTTGGAATCTTCATATCATAGCAGTCTGGAACACAGCTGTGCAGCTTCACCTAAATAAATACGATCCTACATGGCTGCAAAATCTTGCCTGTGACATCCCTGAAGCAAATTGGCACATCAACAACATTGCTAGCCATCCCGTTTGTAATGCTAGGCACGCTGAGACGGCGCCTGGTCTCAAGAAATTTGAGAAACTTCACTCAGACAAAATGCAAATTGCCAGGTGCGCCCACAGACCTGCTTTGGGTGAAGTGGCCCCCCTTTCCCATCATTCCAAACCAGGACTTGCACTTAAAATTCCTGACTTAAAATCCTGGACCTACACAGACAGTAGCTGCCATATCCAAGGAGGTAAGACAGTTATTGGGGCAGGGGTCTACCACCACAGCTCGGGCAACTCTAACTTGGTTGAACCAAATGGTGTTGGTATAACCAACACCATAGGGAGAGCAGAACTAGCAGCTATAGCTGCTGCTATCACATACAATCATATTCATATTGCCACAGACAGCCTTACCTCACTCCATCAAATTAAGAAGCTAATGTTGTACCCTGAGAAGCATTGCCACCATGTCCAAGAAGACATCCTTGAATTGTTTCAAATACTACCCACATCTTCCTTTACAAAGTTAAGTCTCATGCAGGTATTGCCAGAAATGAATGTGCAGACGCCCTTGCAAAATACCAAGCCTGCCCCGGTAGCAGCCTCCCAGCTGAAACAACCATCTGCACCGCAGGCCCTGGCGGCAATCCCTTCTTTAATATTAGCTGGTTAGCTGTTGAAGAAGTTAACCAGCAGGGATCTGGCACTGAAGCTCCCCATCATGGCCCCGGATCGACTTACCTTCCAAATCTTCAAGCCGCACTAAAATCCCACATGCACTCGAACCATAAACCGGGCTATGCCAACTCAAAAATAGGGTTCTACTCTTATTACCAGAGTCTGCTTCCGCTCGTCCACAAAGGCATTAGCAACGCTTTTTGGAACATGAACAAACTCTCTCTCCAAATGAAGCGCAATATCTTCCACTACTGCACAGGCACCCTTCTTAATCAAAAACACACTGTCCGCTTTGAAATGTCTGCTAGAGTTCAGTGTCCACTGTCTACAAGTAGATAGTGCTCTCTATATTCTCTCAGGGTGTCAACATACAATCATCTCAAGTGTGATCACTGAACGCTATAATGTTGCCTGCAGGCTCATTTTGAAAGCCATCAGCAGAGGCTCTCTGGCAGGTTGTTTGGTCCATTTGGATGCTGGCAGTACTACTCGTTTGGCCCAACAAAACCTGAAACCTGCAAATTCCTGAGCACGCTAATAACAGGACAATACCCAGCTGGATTTTTTATGCTCGTTTGTCTGCTAGAGATAGACTCACCTCTCGTCACCCTAATGCCATTTTGGTCACTCCCTTGCTAAGGGTAGGTAGTTCTACTAAAAACAAAAGTCCCCCATCACTCCTCAATTGCACCAGGTGCCACAACCAAGACAAAACAGCAGAGATGTACACAAATTTCAGGAGCTCAATGTCAACAAGAGGGAGATACACCTCGTTGAGTTTAAATATCTGCTGGCTTGTCTGCCCGCAACCCTCCTGATCCTCACTGAATGCTTCCTTCTTTTCTTGGGAAGGGGCTTTTCTTCCCAAGTGCCCCCTTTTCCTTAATTGATGTGAGGAGCTTTTTGCCGCTTGCGTAGTTTTTCTTTGCTTATCTATTGATACATTTAGTTTGAGAAGGGGAGGCATATGATTTATGTAAGACACTGAGTTTATGAATGAGGTTATCAACTTTAAACTTGATCCTTGAAGGATAACCCAGCAATCAAACCATCTGGCTGACGGACTGACACCAACTTGGTGACATTGAATGTCAACTTAGCTGCCCTCAAGTGAGCCTGTTCGTGCTTCAACTGTAACTGTAGCACACTTTGAATCAACTTCAAATTTAGTTTAATCAACTTTAAGTTAAAGAGCTCGGCCTTGACACACAAGAAGCCCACCATGGGCTGTCTTATGATAAGACTGCCCTCAAGTTACATGCTCATTCTGTGCTCTATGCGCACAAACTGACAACAACTTCGTTGAACTAGAATTTCTTGAGAAATCCAGTTCCTCTTAAGGTCTTGGTCTTGAGCAGGGGGCGGATTGTCATCCTCCAGATCCTCACTTGCTCTTCCTTCTCCCTGGTGGAGGAGACTCACGGCTCTTCGGGCCAATGTCTCCTTTTCCTTAATTGATGTAGGGAGTGGTTTCACTGCCTACGTACTACCTAGCAGTTTTCCTTTCCTTTCCATCCCTTGCTAGGCCAGTACTGCAGCTGCATGGTAGGCCTCACTCTACAAGCACACCAAAAAGGAACACTTCAAAATTCCATCAATCCGTAGTAATCAGGTGTATGTCGTGGGAACAATACAACGATGCGACAGGGCAAAAGTAAGCCACGAAAAATAAAGATATCTACAACCATTTCATATGTACAGCCATCTGTCAACGTGCGTATCTTGAGCAGCTTGAGAGGGAGTTAACAATAAACATTAAAAAATGGCATCAATTGGAGGCAAGAAAGCATGGCAAATGAAATAACTGGAGGCAGGGTTTGCAGGGTAATTGCATGGAGAGACTTGCATTTCTACTTACGTACTTGATTACTTTAAATGAATTGCACCGGATATCTACATCTTCCATTCTTCACAATGAATGCCAGGTTCCGTTACTTCCAAAATTGCTACCGCACTGGCCAGTAGCCGTATCACAGGCAAGCCGCAAGGTATGGGCTCGGAGAGGGCGGAGTAAAAAACTCACTGGCTTGAAAAGCAATGACCTGCAGGGTTACAGGATGGAAGAGTTCTCCAGTTGACCCAAACCCATGGCCATCATCAGAATTTCCAGTGCCATCCTGGAGCCCTTTTTAAGCCTGGTGCCAAACGGGGGAGGGGGACCTGACCGCTGGCTTGCATTGCGGCGACGGCTCTGGGATGCGCTGTGTGAAGCACTGGCTGCTGCCTTCTTTGCTTGCCTGCAAGAGTTCATTACAGCCAAGCATATCAAAGCACTTGCCTTGATTGTGTGACCATGAACTGATGTGAGGATTGAGCGGCCGCATGTACTTAGCATGGTTTGAAGGCATTGGCACATGTGACAATGCAAGGACAGGCAAGAGCTGCACCTTAGCAGCATGGATCTGCACAGCAAAGCAACAAGTCTCTAGGATAGAAGAGGATAAAAGAGGGAACGCAACCTAGAACAGTGGCCACCACCCCATGCCCCTGGCAGTGGGTGCAGGTGGCAAGCTAAAATCTGTAAACAATAGAGCACCTGAAAGAGGGCTGCTTGCTTTAGAGGACTGTGCTATGATAAGTACCTGCTGGAGAGGATGGCTTGCCAATATGTGGGGATGCTGGAAACCATGTATGTAAGATTTTTAGAACCCAACTTAGATACCCTATATGTACCCCGAGTACCGTAGAAACTGTGTATACCAAAAATCCCAACCCCCCCAATCAGACCCCCAGGGGTTTCATTGCATATCTCTCAAAGAGCAAGGAGCGCACAACCAATTACTTTTTCAATGAAGAGTCCACAGAAAGTAGTGGCCTGTCAAAGTTTGAAAACAATTTAGTGCAGCATCCAGTCATGGTTGCATACCGAAAAGTACTAAACAGCCTTAATAAGCTTGTGCACAGTTGCGATTAGGTCAAAGTCTCATTCTACTCCCTGCACATCACTGACATCCTCTCATTTTCAACCATTCACCTCTTACTCATCCTCGATCACTTTGTCTGCAAGGGACAGAGTAACCTTCTCATCTGCCCCTATGCCCATGCTGTTGCTGTTGCTGCGGGTACAAGACAGCTTGGCCCGCTCAAAAGCATCTTGGTCTTATGAAAATGTTGCCAAAGTGGGACTAGTTGCGCTAAGAGGAGCAGCTGGTGACATGGGCCCTATGCAGCCTCCCAGCCGATGCTGCCATGAAGGTGAAGAAGGGTTGCATGTGGATCAGCCAAAGGGCACGGTGAAAGTCTGCGTCAGACTATCATACGCCCACCCTCAAGCGTGATGCGCTCATTTAGAGCTTCAAACACACATCAGCAAGGCCGGGGGGCGCAGGCCCCCTGCGCAGCGGCCCAAACTCTGTCAAGGCTGCCTCCCTTC
>LFCJ01000619.1_pt1 | contig 22707 bp, 27 predicted proteins | sample 643141 | NCBI WGS metagenome assembly LFCJ01 (sample SAMN03766243, study PRJNA286221) | soda lake metagenome | biome: soda lake; feature: Kulunda steppe; material: water; isolation source: sample B1-Br-g2 brine of Lake Bitter-1 | place: Russia: Kulunda steppe | collected 2010-07
CCTTGCTCCATCACACTGCTGCCGCAGCAGCTCAGGCTTTTGCTCCTTGCTCCATCACACTGCTGCCGCAGCAGCTCAGGCTGCGGGCACACTGGTGAACCTCAAGGGGCAGTGGGAACTGCAGCCCCATTGCTCACTTCCTTGCTTTGTTCAGCCACTGCAGGCTCCAGCCCACTCTGTGATACCCCCGACACTTCATGCAGGGGGCAGGCCTTGAGGCAGGCCTTGAGGCAGCCCCTGACACTAGAGGGGCAGGAGGCAGGCCCTGCTGCCCACCTGCTTCATTGAGGCAGGCCCTGCTGCCCACCTGCTTCATTGAGGCAGGCCCTGCTGCCCACCTGCTTCATTGAGGCAGACCCTGCTGCCCACCTGCTTCATTGAGGCAGACCCTGCTGCTCACCTGCTTCATTGAGGCGGGGTTCAGGACAGACCACCGACGCTGCTCAGGCACCGTGCTAGCCAGCAGGCACACCGCCCCAGCCGCCACAGGCGACGCTACGCTGGTGCCTGCAAGGGGTGCCGGTGCGGCCACAGCCAGTGAGTGCAACCACTGCCATAGCAGGGTGCCGCACAGCTGGTGCCCGCAAGGGGCGTCAGTGCGGCCACAGCCAGTGAGTGCAGCCACAGCCAAAGCGGGATGCCGCATTGCTGGTGCCTGCAGGGGGTGCCGGTGCAGTGCACCAGTGAATGAGATCCAGAGCAGCCTGGGCTCTTGCCTGCAGTGCAGCCACGGCCAGCGAGGGACGCTACCGTGCTGTTGCCTGCAAGGGGTTTGTGCCAGAGGATCTCAGCAGGGAAAAAGGTCGGGAGAAGCAGCCTTTGTGCCTGTGAGGGAGCGGAGCAGCAGCGTTTGCCTGCACGGGGCCAGTGAGAGGGGAGGAAAGCAGGAATCAAAACCCAGTCCAGAGCCTGCAAAGGGCCAGAGGGACACAGTTTCTGCCACAAAGGGGCGGCGGGAGAGGGCATCCAGGCTTGCGTGGGAGCCTACGAGGGATCAGCACCAGGGGATTGAAACAGGAATCAAGGTCTAGCTAGACCTGCAAGGTGGAAAATTTCGCTTGCGAGGGGGCATTCTGTGGGAGGCAGGCACCTGTAGTGCTGTGGGAGGCAGGCACCTGCAGTGCTGTCCTCGGCAACACACAAGGCTGCACTGGCGCAGCGCTTAACAACACCCAGCAGCTCGCACGCGTGTGTCCCCCATGCTGACGAGTGATACGTCCCCATGCTGACGGGTGATGTGTCCCCCACGCTGACGAGTGATGGGTCCCCACACTGACGGGTGATGCGTCCCCACGCTGACGAGTGATGGGTCCCCACGCTGACAAGTGATGCGTCCCCACGCTGACGGGTGATGCGTCCTCACGCTGACGAGTGATGCATCCCCACGCTGACGGGTGATGCGTCCCCACGCTGACGAGTGATGCGTCCCCCACGCTGATGAGTGATGCAGCAGCACACATCGCAGGCGCGTCCGGTCCAAGACAAGGTGCAGCACATGGGTGTGAGCACAGCTGAGCACAGCCAGTGGCGCATTGGACCGGCGGCGGGGATGTACAGCAGCTGAAGCGTCCGTACCATGATTCGTGCTTGATGAAGCTGGCATGGCCAAAAGCACACCGAGCGCACCTGACAGCGACCTGCACCCTGTCTGCATCTTGGAGCCCACCACGTCCTTTGCGTATGCCATGACGTCAGGCTTGACGCGGCCAACGCCAATGGGCAGCTCCCAGGTGGTCATGCCCCTGCAGTGTCAAGATCATTGAGCCCCCAATCATCAGGCTTGACGCGGCCAACGCCAATGGGCAGCTCCCAGGTGGTCATGCCCTTGCAGTTCAAGGTCCAAACTTGTCATGCGTGTGTGTGCGTGTGTGCTTGCGCGCGCACCACAGATTTTTGGCCTGACTCTTGGATGTGCCTAAGGGTGTGGAGCTGCAGCAGCGCAGCAAGCACACATGCACCCCCTGCCCCACCATGAAGCACGCAGCTCCTGCCCCACCATGAAGCACGCAGCCCCTGCCCCACCATGAAGCATGCAGTCCCTGCCCCACCATGATGCTCGCAGATATTGTGCACCGCAGGCACGAGCTGTGACCCACAATCGGCCGGCAGACCTCATGCCAGCCCCCAGACCTGCCGGCGTGTGCATGTGAGCGCAGGCCCCCGCACAGGTGTGTGGTGCCCCTGGTTCCCTTAATGAGCAGGTATGACCCGCGCTGCGGTGTATCAAGCGCTGGATCTGCACGTGCGCCCCGGGGTCAGGCTGCCTGCTGCACAAGAAGCACACACACACACACACACACACACCCCTGTACCCTCTGACCTTGCCATTGAGCTGCCGAAGGCCACACACCTGGATGAAAAGCTGGCAATGTTGCCGTAGTCGTCGATGCCGCCCACCCCGATCACGTCGCTCTGGTCGGCAGGGTTGTTCAGCGTGCCAAACAGCGGGCCGTCGTTGCCGATGGCAGACACCATGAGGATGCCACTGGACGTCACCTCCTGCACCTGCGCGTTGCGGACCACGCAAGCAGGCAAAGCGTGCGGCGTTGTTGCTGATGATTCACACCATTAATGATTCACACCATGAGGATGCTACTGGACGTCACCTCCTGCACCTGCGCAGCGCGGACCACGCAAGCAGGCAGAGCGTGCGGCGTTGTTGCTGATGATTCACACCATTGATGATTCACACCATGAGGATGCTACTGGACGTCACCTCTTTCTTGCACCTGCGCAGCGCGGACCACGCAAGCAGGCAGAGCGTGCGGCGTTGTTGCTGATGATTCACTCCATTGATGATTCACACCATGAGAATGCCACTGGACGTCACCTCCTGCACCTGCGCGTTGCGGACCACGCAAGCTGGCAAAGCATGCCGCGTTGTTGCTGATGATTCACACAATTGATGATTCTCACAATATGAGGGCACCGTTAGACGCCACCTCCTGCACCTGCGCAGCGCAAGGCGTGCTGGTAGGCAGGGCGCGGCGCAGGGCATGCTGGTAGGCAGGGCGCTTGGCGGGGCATGCTGGTAACAGGGCGCATGGCAGGGCATGCTGGTAGGCAGGGCGCATGGCAGGGCATGCTGGTAGGCAGGGCGAGTGGCAGGGCATGCTGGAAGGCAGGGCGCATGGCAGGGCATGCTGGTAGGCAGGGCGCATGGCAGGGCATGCTGGTAGGCAGGGCGCAAAAGGCAGGACATGGTGGTAGGCAGGGCGCAAAAGGCAGGACGTGGTGGTAGGCAGGGCGCATGGCAGGGCATGCTGGCTAAGTATAGCGCAAAAGGCAGGACGTGGTGGACACGCGGGTGGCATGCCAGGCAGCGGCGCCGGACGCTGCATTGGGCACACCTGCGGCATTGAGCGGCGCACGTCTGCAGGTGAGTGTGCGGTTCGGGGGATGCTATGGTCACACGCGTGGCTTGAAGGGCCTTGGAAAACACACACCGGCCGCGTGTGAGAGCTGCATGCGCACATGCGTCAACGTAGCACATGAACAAGAAAGAGCCCTGGGTGCACAGGCAGGGAGAGCAAGGTGTGACTCCTGGTGGGTCCAAACACCACATCCAACGCTGGGCCGCCTGAGGCGATGGCGTCCTTACCATGCCTGCTGATCCATACAATCCCCCTCTGTGGACAGCACCAGGTATGCCAGCAGCGGGTAGCTCTATCCCAATCCCTTAACCTCCCTCAGCCGGTGAGAGGGGTTGGCTACCTTGCCCACAAACGGGTGGTCAAGGAAACGCGCGCACGTGCTTATGTGTGTGTGCTCTCGTGTGAGAAAGGTGGGCTACCTTGTCCACGAACGGGTGGTCCAGGAAGTCGGGGCCCCCGATGCTGAGGTTGATGACGTGAACCTTGGAGTAGATGGCGTAGTTGAAGGCATCCAGGAACCAGCTGGTGTAAGACACCTGCAGCAGGCAGCACCCAGGGGCCACAGGTCTTGTGCAGGACACGGGGCTGCAGGGTCAGCAGGTCTTGCGCAGGACTGCAGGTCTCATGCAAAAATGCAGGTCTCGTGCAGGACTGCAGGTCTTGTGCAGGGCACATGGGCTCTTGGGCCAGCAGGTCTTGTGCAGCACTGCAGGTCTCGTGCAGGACTGCAGGTCTCGTGCAGATATGCAGGTCTTGTGCAGGTCACAGGGGATATCGGGCCAGCAGGTCTCGTGCAGCACAGCAGGTCTTGAGCACGACACAAGGGCTGCCTGGCCCGCAGGTGTTGTGCAGGACACACAGGGGGCTGCTGGACACAGGTGTTGTGCATGACACACAGGTGTTGTGCAGGACACACAGGTGTTGTGCAGGACACACAGGTGTTGTGCAGGACACACAGGTGTTGTGCAGGACACACAGGGGGCTGCTGGAGGGCGTTTGGGTTCCAGATGGCGCAAGATAGGGAACCCAGAGTTACATGTTTAATCGGCGTTGTTGCGTGTAATCGACGTTTTGGGCGCAATTAGCATTTAGAGTTCCTGTTGGCGCTGTGCAGGGACACCCGGCCGGTATAGGGCAGAGGTTGTTCTCCGCAGGTGTTGAGGGAGAGGGAGGGCCGTTGGGCAAGGACACCCAGCCGGTGCAGGTGCCGTGGTATTTTAGGCTGGTATTGGGCAACAGGATGCAGCTGATGCTGGGGGCAGAGAAATCCGGCCAGCGAAGAGCAAGGGAGACAGAACGGTGCTGGGGGTTAGGCAGATAGATGCAGGCCCCCAGGTGCTCGGAAGAAGACCCAGACGGCCAAAGGTTACACCCTGTCAGCCAGGAATCAGTGCAGAGAAACAGCACTGGGGCCGCTGCAGCCCAGGGTGGGCGGAGAAGGCAGCGTTAGGGGCAAGAACGAAGTTGAGACAGTTTTGAAGGGATGGGCAATGTCAGGTGAAGCAGTGGGCCACTGCAGCCCCAGGTGGACGTGACAGGCAGCGCAAGCAGGGTAGGCAGGTCAAAACAAGCAGCGAATGGCAATTTATTAGGAGAGGAGCCCTGCCCAAAAAGATTTGTGCGTGTGTGAGAATGATTGGTGCGCATCCTCTAAGAATGATGATGCTTGACGCACTATAGGCTGGTGCTGGAAGGGAGGCTGGGGCAGAATCCTCTCAGCGCCCTCTCTGCGTGTGGTCAACATCCCAGCCGGCCCCTCAGACACCGCTGTCCTTGTGCCTCGACAGACATATGGGTGGGCACTGTATGCCAGCACCTCCCTTTAAAGGCAGAGGCCTGAGAACCAGGAGCTCACCTGGGAGGGTGTTCGTGCCCCCTGATGATGCCCCAGCCATGATGTCCTCCCTACCCCCAGCCATCACAATGCCTTAGCCATTTAATATGGCCCACATTGATACCCAAGCCATGATGATGATGATGATGATGATGATGATGATGATGATGATGATGATGAGAGCACCACCCCCTGCCATGATGACGCCCAGGCCATGAAGCTACACATGCCATAATCATACTCCTTCTGTCATAACGTTCTGCCATGATGATGCCCCTGCCTCGATGATGCCCCAGCCATAATGATGATGGGAGAGGGGCACTGCTCTGTGACAGCAGGGGGGCTCCATCCAATGATACACCCAGGCACAGGTGTTGAACAGGTCTCGGCAACAGGCCTCGTGTGAAGTGTGCCAGCACATTCACATGCACATGTGTATGCATGCGTGTGGGGGGAATTGAGGGTTTGCTAAATTGTGCAAGTGTGTGAATGAGCGCATGCGCGCATGCATGTGATCATATCACGCATGCACACTTGGCCCCAACCCCCTATACACCCCACCCCAACACACGCGCACATATGCACACACGCACACACGCACTTGTACGCACCTGCATGCGCCCCCGCTTGCACCCGCCCGCCCGCATGCGCGCTCGCACCTGGTCGTCCGTGAAGACCTTGAACGTGTGCAGCTCCACGTCTGGCGCGAAGCCTGGGCATTCCTTGGCGGCACTGCTGATCACGCCCGCCACAAATGAGCCGTGGCCCAGGCCATCGCTGAATGCCTGCTGGTGCGTCCAGTCTGAGCGCGCCCTGATGTTGCGCACATGGGGGTGGCCTGCGCGGATGCCTGTGTCAAACACGCCCACCTGCGGGAGAGGCGCATGCGTGGTGGTGGTACATGCAGGCGCCGCACGCTGCGCGCAGGAGGGCTGGCCCTCCGCGCGTGTTGAAAGTGTACAGCGTGAAGGGGAGGCCTGCACTCCAATGCGTGCTAAGCTTGGTTGCCAATGCGGCTTTGTGAGGTGCGCCCAGGTGCGCTCATGGCAGGCTGCATGCACGATGATCCTTGCTTGCTTATGAGCACTGCACGCAGGGAAGGCGGTGTGCGCTGTCCGCGCTGCATGCACGGCAGGCTGCATGCATAATCAGCACTGCATTGCGCATGGTGGGTGTGTCAAATTGACACACAGGTAAAGTGATAACTGCTGAAAGGGGGTACTGCGAGGCGCCATTGTCATGGCCTCATCAGGTGACCTATGGAGGCGCGACCATGCCCATCCAATTGGTTAATTTATGACCCCGGATCCCATTCACACTCCTGCACCTGCAACCCCACCCCTGCCCCCACGCACCAACCAACCCACCCCTGCCCCTGCCTGCACTCAAACGCACAACCCTGCCCTCATGCACCAAGCAACGCACCTTGCCCTGCGCATATCCAAACGCACACCCCCGCCCCCACGCACCAAGCAACACACCCTTGCCCCTGCATACATTCAAACAAACACCCCTGCCCCCATGAACCAAGCAAAACACCCCTGCCCCCGCGCGCACTCGCACACCTACCCCCGTCCCCACACACCTAGCATACACACACACACCCCAGCGCACCTTGATGCCACGGCCAGAGTAGCCCAGCTCCCAGATCCGGTCGGCCTGCAACAAGGTGGTAACACTGGTGCGACCCAGCAGTCTGCGGCGCCCTCCTTTCAACCCCCCCTCTTCCTCCTCCTCTGCCTCCGCCTGCGCCTCCTCGCCGTCACCAACTCCCTCCTCTGCGCCCCTGCTGCTGCTGCTGCCGCCACGGCCGTCCCTCCCCCTGTGCAGCGCAGCCCCTGCTGCCACCCCCTCGCCTGCGCCCCCTGCCTCAGGCTCCATCAGGAAGGGCGTAGAGAAGCGGCCGGGCCTCTTGAACACCGTCACATCAAAATCCTCCGCGGCCTCTGGCTCCCCGTCCTCGTCAGCATCCTCCATCCCCCGCTTCTGCACAGGCCCCCCCTCTGCAGCGCCTGCACCCCCTAAGCCCACATCCTCAGTGCCCCCCCGTGCTGGAGCCCATGCTGGGGTGGAAGTGGGGGCGGCACCAGCGCCCCGCTGCCCCGTGCCACTCCCCGCGCCGCCCATGACCATGGCATCTGCCAGAGGCCCTTCTGGCACCCATTTCAAGCTGCCCTCTAAGCGGCGGTCCAGGTGCAGGTCCCTGACCAGGGGTAGCTGCAGCAGCGAGGCCGCCACCGCAGGCTGCAGGGCACTGCTGATGGCCAGCAAGCCAAAGTCGGATGGGATCGCGGACGCTAGGTTGCGTCGTGGCACCCAGCTCCACGCGCCCTCTTCCAGCCCTGCCTGTGCAAGTCCCTGGTGCAGGTATGCATGCAGCTGCTCCTGACTGTCATACGCCTTGAACCGCACGATCCAATGCGCATGCTGCTGCTTTTGCTGCTGAGGCTGCTGGGGCTGGGGTTGCGGCCCATCAGACACCAGGCACTGCTGCTGCGCCTTTGTATGAGCGGATACGTTGCAGGACGTGCATGCGAGCGGGTGGAACAGCGATACAAGAGCTACACAAGCTGTCACAGTGAGGTGCACGCGCTGAATCATGGTTGGTGCCGTTAGGTATGAACCAGGAGCCCCCTTGATTCATCTTTCATTCATTCCATGATCAAATGTACTTGAAGATTCCAACTTGAATAAACGTGATCTAAAACAAGAACACTGCATTCCTCTTGGACAGAATGAGCAACTCAAATTCTTCACCGACAAACATCATAATTATGAACATGATGGAGAAGCAACAAAAAATGATAAGTGCTTGACTTCGTTGATCCTCTGCGATGTCATGGTGGTTTCAAGATTTGCTTGCATCTGAACTTTCAACACCGACATTCTGCACAAAATGCGACGCGCCGCTTACAGGCCGTGCGGTGTGTGCAATCGATTTCAAACGATTGAACAAGAAAAAAAGTTATCATTGGAAGAAGAGGCTGAGGGAGAAAGATGGAGGGCTGGACATCCAGGAACAGGCTCATTCTCATCACTTCCGGGGGCCAATTGTAAAATGATGTACATACATGAATGCGCGTGGCGTGGGGGGTCCTGGAGGTTCCTCTCCCAACCTTTAGGAGAGGAGCCTCTTAAGACTTAAAGGTGCGTTTTAAGTTGCTGAGCATGGCTCTGCTGGCGTTTACCTCTATTGAACTCTTCTGTGCTCACTCCTCCTCTTGGTCTGGTGGAGAGGGAGATGGGCCTGGGCTGTGTGATTGGGACCTGCTTGTGGGTGGTATGGTTTTTTGCCCCTGCTCTTGTGGGTGGGGTATCCAGGCGTACTTCTAATTTCCCTGTCTCTGGTAGGGGTTTGGCATAGGGTACTAGAATTTGCCCGACCCTCACCAATGCGCAAATCCCCATTGTTTGATGGTGGGAGTTCGGTTGGTGCTTGCAACAGATGTAATCCTCTCCCTAAATGCTCGCAAAAAGTGTCATCCCTGTGATATCATCTCTCTCTTTCGAGATAGCAGACTTGCAAAAAGCTTGAATACATTGAGGATTACAGATGAATAATATTAACATTGATTTTAACGCAAATAGGCTTGTATGCCTTAAGCCTATGTTAGGAGAGTCTCAGCCAGACAGCTAGCCAAGTCCCTAGGACGAGTGTTCTCTACAGCAGGCCAGCTAGGAAGCCATAGGACAGACAAGGATGTGCAAGGAAGAATGCTAACAAAGCTGCAAAATAGTTGTGCAAACAGCATGCAAGCAGGCGCCCTCAGACCCTCAGGACAACATGAGTGCCTTGACCTGAACCCTGAGAGCAGCTAGCTGCAGGCCACCCCTGCCCATGATTAAAGTGTACTGTACATTCAGAAGCCTGAGGCATCAGATACTGGAGCAGAGGCAGGCCTTGAGCGAATTATCCTCCTGCTGCTCCTGGCTTGCTCTTCCATGGGCATGGCCGGCCTCACGCGTGGCCTGATGCGCAGGCGAGCCCGGACAGCCTCCTCCTCTTCTGGCGAAACCTGTTTAGTCAGGCATGGTGCCAAAGTGGTTGATGGCATGAGATTGCGTGTGGGTGGGAGGACCACGAGGAAGTGAGGTTAGCACGCACAGAGGCCATGCCCAGGCTCCTCATCACGCTGTGCTCTGAGCATGCCCATGGTGGCAGCAAGCCCAGAGATCGTGAGCGGGCAGGCAACGGAGGCAGTGCCAGCATGCAACACACTGCTGATGGGCGCCGCATGTGCTCACCTGGGCCGCCAGGGATGGGCAACGCTTATGCTCACCTGGGCAGTGCCAGCCTGCAACACACTGCTGATGGGCACCGCGTGCGCTCACCTGGGCCTTGACTGCCCATGGGTGGTTGTCCGGGAGCTCCACATCTTCCAGCGACAGCCTGTGGTTGGCCCTGCACAGACATGATGCAGCCTGCCACGGTCAGAATAGGCCAGCACATAGACATAGAACACCCCGTGCTATGATGCAATGAAGCAGTGAGGAATCAGGAAGGCACAGCTGTCAAGGCATCCAAGCTGGCAGCATGGAATAAAGCCGGGCAGGCACTGCCCAGTGAAGGGAATTAAGAGGCTGCAGGCCCGCCACTTGCAATTGAACAGGCCAGGGCCTCTGCCGGACCTCAACAACATGCAGCAAGTGGTTTGGCATAAAACAAGCACTGGCTTGTCTTGTGAGCAACAGCAGGGTGCAGGCTACGCAGCGAGGGCGTAGCCCACAGGCATAGGACCACGAAGCATGCGCACAGACCCCTGCACACCAACCTCTCTTTTTGCCGCCGAGCCCGAGCTGCGGCAATCATTTCTTCAGACAGTTCAGGCAAAGTTGTTGTGTTCATGTTTTTCTTTATCACTGCGAAACACAAGCAAGGAAATGGTGAGCACAGTCGGCACGCCCATCTGCTAGGGTGAGCCCTAGCACGTTAGCACACTCCTCCAAAAGGATAGGCTACTCTCTTTGTGCAACCAGGGCTCTCACATGTGCCAAACATGTCTTTAGTGCCTCTGCTTGAGTCTCCATAGCTGTAGCTCTCAATTCCGTACATGGACCTGCACAGCAAGAGTTAGAAATTTGGTATCATGTTCAGGGCCCCACGGTAACATGGACGTGTTCTCTGCAAACCACCTTTGCGAGTGTTAGAAGAGGCAGCTGCTAGTTTGCCACTTCACAGACCAAGGTGCAAGTCGTGGCACATCAGCGTGAACCTGAGGCAGTGAAGCTGCTTACTCACTCTGCGTACTGTCCCCTGAACCTCTTTACCAGGAACGCTGCTGCTGCAACCAGCCCTAACCCTCCAGCTGCTATAATAGGGACGGGTGGGCTGGTGGAGGGAGGGGTTGCCTCAACAGTCCTGATGGGTTGCTGCCCAGCAGAAGGGGGACTGAGCTTGAATCCATTTAAAGGTGCACTCTGAGAGCCTGTGTGTGCATGCGTGTGCGCGTGCATGTGCGAGTGCGCGGGTGCGAGTGCGTCCATGTGTGTGTACCTGTGTGTGTTCATGTGTGTGTGTGTGTGTGTGTGTGTGTGTGTGTTTGTGTGCGCGCACGCGCACATGCGCTCGCACTCGCGCGCGCACAATCACACACATTCACTGCGCACTGTGGAAAGTGACTCGTGCAAGAATGCTGCGTGTATGCATTTACGTGCAGTCGGCCTCAAGATGCTGAAATTGCATGTACGTCGAGAAGGGGAAGCACAATTGACATGCTCTTGCAATGAAAAGCACCTTTGACCGGAGCAACCGCAGACATACATGCACTCCGTCCGTTGCCAAGCTACAATGTATAACTTCATAACAGCGTGAAAGGTGCTTGAGATAGCAGGTGGCCCCTGTCTGGGCTGGGGGCAGCACAGGTTTGACCAAACCTACCTCCTCTCCCGAAAGCATGGCAAACGTGAGGCGACGCTCGCGACTGTCTCATTTCTACACGCTGAAGCAGTCCTGTGCTGTGTGCTCGCATGCCGCTAGCCAGGTCCATGGTTAATGCTGTTGGATACTAGATGGAGTGGGCTATCTGTCACACCAGATGATACAGAAACACAAATTATATATCCGACTAAATAAAAGTGTGGAACAAGGACACTGGAGTTTGTTTCTGAAGTAGGGCAAGCGATTCAGTTCTTATCCCCTCTGATTATGTAGGAATGTAATTCTCACAATTTCAAGAACACTTTCCTAAACTGTAACGAACAGGCACTTCCCTTCTTCTCTCAAAGAGAGTATTTCTTGATATCAAGAAGTCCTACCAACTTGAACAATGTTAAATATGAACTTGGACAAATGGACGGATGCATGTTGAGGATCATGTGCATGTGCGATCCAGGCTAACACTAAGCTTGCCATAATCAATTTGACCATGTGTGCTCTATCCCTATCCACACATGTAAAACTACAAACATCTGCATAAATTCATAAACAACAAAAATGTACATAAATGTGCTACAGGCCCACAGTTTAGATCTGGCATTTAGATCTAGATGCAGCGCTGCATCTGCAACCTGGCCTGGAAGGCTTCAGCCATGCTGCCCTTGTTTGGCATGTAAGCTATGTCACCTCCTTTGTCTTGCCAATAGAGCCTCCTCTGATGCAGCCAAGAAAGTCCCTTTGAAATTCTGAATTGATCACAGATCAGGCCAACAATCTCAATCTCGCAGCCTATCACGGTTCAGGTTTGAGCCAGTGCTGGAAGTGATAATGAAACCCAGCAACAATCCATTAAGCTGACAGACTCACCCATTCATCAGTAGTTCAAACGGTGTGAACTCGATCTGAGGACGTGCACAGGTTCTGTTTGCATGCACACGTGTATGCGTTGTGGAATCAGTTGAATTTGATCCTATGTTCGGAGAGGTGGAATTGGACATTATAACCAATGCTTTAGTGCTCCTGTGCAGAATGAGGTACATGTCTATCTCATTGCCAAGGCTTGTTGTGCGCACCCTGAAGGCTCTACCCTCAACTCGCCTCAGCGCTTTCTCCGTGGAGACCACTCACCTTTTGCATGCCTAGCCTAATCAAACTGTCTTTCATTACCTTTCCAACTGGGCACGACTGAATTTGGCTTATCATTTCAGACAACACCTATGGAGTTTTTGGCTGGAGATGACCAGCCACGACCCAACCAGCCTTAGAACCATAGGCTGGTGCTTACTCCCTTCCTTGTAACTCATAATTCATGTTGGGTATCTGATCTGATAGGGAGCAAGCACTGTCTGTGGCTTTATGAGTGCCCTTAAGTGCAGAAGTATGCCAGTCGGCTTTCCTCTGTTCACGGTATTGCCTATCAAATCCACAAGAGTCAGCATGGATGGCTGCTACGTCAAGGTATGAAGACTCATGGTCCTTCTACGAGGTTGACAACTGCCATCAGTATCAGCCCACACTTGCCAGTCTGGAATATTCAGTCTTAGAATTGCTTGTGAGCGCAGTGAGGCTTGGAGCTGATGTGATAGACCCAGGAATAGGATGGCATAAGTGTGAGTTGCATGCCTGTCTGGGTTCCTCTCAAACAGTACGTCTTGTGCCTCTCTATTCCATGAATCAATCATTGGCAAGTTAGAGTTCACATGCTCCTATCCAGGACTATGGGCATGATCAAGCATTTCCACCACCAGTGCCTGATGGTTTTCTTCCTCCCAGGTATACTGGCTCGCGGAAGAGAAAATGAGACTGCTCACCTTACCACTAGAACCAGCCTAGCTCCACTAAAAAGCATGAAGGATAAACTAAAGCCTCACATTATCAAGCATCACGGACGTCAAGAGACTATTGCTGATTCAGGTTACTATAATGAATGGACAAGAGTGCTGACGTCAGATAAATTTACAGCTAGCAATTATATTTAGACCATTACAAGAAGCACTTAAAGAATGACCGCAACACGAAAGAGGAGTGTCATAGGTCAAAACAGGCACTGTGTACTCATAAATTGGCCCATCTCTATGGCAGAGCCAAGACTCTTGGCAAGAGTTCATCAAACCTGTTGTATCATCATCTGGAAAGCCAACTTGGTTTGGAATTGAAATCGATTTACTTTTTGGCTGTCTAAATGCTTTCAATTAAAAATACAGTGACCTAAGTTAAAGACATAATATGGCTTCCAGGCTTGCCATGAAAACCTTAAGCAAGGATAACAAAGAGGAATCATCGCTTTCATGGATATTGGAAGTGGAGCTCAAATGGCTCAACAAAGCTTAGTTTCGCATGCATGTGTAGCCAACAGGATTTTTCAAAAATGGCTTTTACTGTCACGCAGAGACTGCCGCACACCAAGTAGACTCGCACCATGACTAGACTGAACTGGACTGAATGGGCTAGCTGGACCGAAGGCGCTACCACGTAAGGGCTTAGAGTGTTTTCTTCATGAGGCGCATCTTATGTGTCGCTGAAAGCAAACAATGTATTTCTGTGAGTTATTAACACTGCTCAAATATAGCTAGAGCTGTAACGCCACCAAGGTTGACTCATCCAACTGACGCAATCAACCTCCTGATCTCAACGCAGCACAAATAAATCTGGTTCTGCACTAATCTGGTGTGACGTTGCCAAGCCGTTCAGAAAATGGACTTTGATCTTGTTCAAGACTATATACCATATTTATGATGCACGGCAAAATGGCTATTGAAGTAACGTCCGAATTTGCAACCACCAATGAAGTCAAATGTTGTGATGACACACAACCAGAGCATCAACTAGCAAGAGCAAACGTAGCATTGTAGATGAGAGGGATGAATTGCACTGCACTGTGGCATCACTGTGGCACAGTGATGCCATAAAGTGAGCATCTCATGTCACAAAAAATTTTACTCAACAATGAATCAAATCAGCAATCAATCGTAGTCAGAGTGCCTGTATTAGTTGGTGGTGGTTGTGCAGCACAACTTGTGCTCAGATTTTTCCTAGTGTTTTCCCAAAATTTTCCTGGTGTTTTCCTCCTTTCATCCCTGGATCTAGTCTTTCCTTTAGCTAGGCAAGAGCATCATTTTCTTTCTCCATGCAACACAAACCTGTTCTGGGTCGGCAAATGGCCGCCTTGTGCGGCGTGCAGCGAATGAGGCGCAAGGACAGGTGGCAGCAGCAGCATATAGTGCCTGAGCGCCTGGGCAAGCTCACAACTGTGGTAGTACCACAGTTTGATTCTCCTCTCATTACCAAAACCTTCTTCCACATGTTCTAATGCTTTTTGGAGCATGTCCAAACTCTCTCTCCTTATGGAACGCAATATCTTCCACTAACGCACAGGCACCCTTCTCAATCAGAAACACGCTGTCCGCTTAAAAAATCCACCAGCCTTCAGTGTTCACTCTGTCAGCAAGCAGATAGTGCTCTCCATATAATCTCAGGGTGTCAACATACAACTTGTATTGAATCATGTTGGGTTTGATCACTGAACGCCATGATGTTGCCTGCAGGCTCATCATGAAAGCCATAAGCAAAGGCTCTCTGGCAGGTTGTTTGGTCCATGTGGATGCAGGCAGCACTAAACGCATGACCCAACAAAATCTTCAAATTCCTGAGCATGCTAATAATAGGACTACCCAGTTGGTTTGTTGATGCTCGTCGATCACTACCTTACCTAAAAATTCAAATTGCCAACCACTCCTCATTTACACCACTGGCAGGTGTCAAACCCAAGACAACCCAGTGGAGATGCATGCAGAGCTCACGAGCTCAATGTCAGCAAGAGGGAGATACACATCGTTGAGGTTAAATGCTGTGACTACACAGCCTGGGCACCAATTGGAGCACTCTAGAAACCAGCATGAGATTCTTTGCAAGCGCTTGAAGGCCAAGAAAGTTATCCTTCACACTATCCTTCTTGGTGTACCAGTGGGAGGCCGCCTATAGAGCGGCCTTATCTATACATCTCATACTTTAAATCACCTTGAAGAGCTCAACTGCCGACCGCCAAGGCGGCCTTGATACACATAAAGCCCATAAGACTGCCAGTCTAGTAGACCCTGAGTAGATCTTCCTTCTCCCTGGTGGAGGAGAGTCACGGCTCTTTGGGCCAATGTCTCCTTTTCCTTAACTGATGTAGGGAGTGTTTTCACTGCCTACGTAGTTTCCTTTTTCTTCTCTTTTCAGCGTGATCTGTACCATGCCAAAAGCTTCCCTAGCTAAGCTGCCCTCGTTTGGCAGGTACAGCTTTGTAACCTAACCATGCCAAAAGCTTCAGCACTACAAGCCCTTTTTCCCCTTGTTTCAAGGGGTTTTTTCAAGGTAAACTTTTGTAGTGCTACTGTTAAAGACTCGATTTCATTTTCACTGTTTCTAAAAGCAGGCCAACAGTCGAACTACTTGACTGAGGCCTTATTCTTGTAACCTAACCTAACCATGCCAAAAGTTTCAGCACTGTCCCAAGGCCTCATTGCAGTGTCCAGAACCTTCCTGACCTTCATTGATGTTCTTTTTCCCAGTTTGATGGTGGGGGTTTGCCTGGTGCTTGCACCCGCTGCCTACAGGAATACCTCTGCTGGTGTAGTTGTCATATTTTCTTACCGAGCTTGTGGAGGATCGCACGAATGCAAACACAATGCAACTCCCAAAAAAAATGAGGTACAAAGAGCCGTTCGATGGCGCTTGTTTGTTGAATTTTGCCCCAGGAGTTGTGCCATAAAATGGCCACTGTGGCTGAAAGTTGTGTCTGAAGTCAGGGAAACTGATAAAAAGCAAGAAAAACAAGCATACACGAGCAACCTGCATACGCGGAATGAACCAAATCAGGATGGGTCATAAAACCCCAAATCAAAAGTAGCATACACTTAGGGCAGTCAATTCAACATAAATACAAATGGAGGGTGGTGCTGATGTGTGGTGGGGATCAAAGGTGTTGACAATGTCGGTGACTAAGAAGTAATAAGTCCGCATCTTCATTGCATGCCTGGACATCATTGTGCAGCAGGTAGGACTTCCTCCTGGCTGTTTGGTGGTTCGATGGTTGGCTGTCTATTCCTCTTCAAACGACGGAACCAAGCGCTTCCGACCACCCCTAATACGACACCAATAGCCATGCCTGGGAGTAACGTTCGGCCTGGGCTTTTCAGGCGCTTTACCTGCCTCCTCAAGGCTTCATTAGTGTTTCGAGCAGACTTGAGTTCCACCTGACCAAGTGCAAGTCAAATGTGGAACCATTGCGCCGTTAAACCCTTTCTACTGCTGGCAGGTGCTCATGCCCTTGAAAGACTGGTCTGCGCGCCTGCTGCAACAGCAAGCCAATTCCTGCAGGGCTGCTCGCAGACACAACAAGTCATCTAGCAATTCACAAGGCCTTGCCTTTTTGATTGATGGGATCCCTTGACAGGGCCAAACCTGCATCAGTGGAAATCCACAAAGCTGCGGCCTGTATGCAATATTTTTTTGGCCACGTGCACCTATGAGCACTCATTACAAACCTTCATGCCTTCAACTTTCTTGCGAAACGCTTTTTGGTAGTTCTGGATCGTCCTGCTGAACTGCGAGGTGGCAAACGACGTGCTCCATGTCAAACACAGTCGCGAAGTCAACCATTTCTGAACAGATGCTTGAAATCCACAACTGCAAAGGGCGGAAAATTTCCTCAGTATGTCAGCATGGTCTCATCCATCAAGTATGCACCCTAATGTGAGTGTGAGGGATGTCAAGTGCCCTGCAAACTCTACGGCAAGCTTGCTGCTTGACCCAGTAATAGCCCAGGTATTAGAGGACCTATACTGCTTGCATAACTGACTTTTGTCAAGCATTTACCCTGACGTACACACCTGTGTTTTGGTGAGCTCACACCTGAAAAAGATCAAAGCAGGCATTGCATGACAGGATTAGCCGTCAGCAAGGCTGGGGATGGAGCACTGTTTGTTCAGTGGAATGCATAGGTTTCACCATCAAATGAGTAACTTTATGCAGACCTTGGGCAGGCTGGAGGCATCGCGCTTTTGCCACCCTTCTCTGCCTGGAGAGGAGGCCCCTGAGAGGCGCCATCTTTCTGTCCAAAATTCATGCTTATTTCTTATATCACAACTTATGTCACTTAGTCGGCATGATCAAACTGAAAAACGGGGGTATCATCCTCTCCTCTTCCCGCTTTAAGTCTTAGACGAAGTAGTTTTTTGTATGTTTTCATCTGGATTTTGGTCTAGGATTAAGCCGATGGAAAGGGGGCACTTTGTTCAAGCAGGAACAGCTACCCTGTGATGGCCCTCTGGTTCAGCTGCTACTCTCAAAGGAGGTGACCAAAGGATGGAAAAAATTGAAGACTCAGAGGAGCAGACCAGTGAGCAGGTGGGTTTTGATGCTGCTCGTGAGCTTCCAGCCTGATGGAAAAGCGCAGGGCAAGCCTTGCAAATGAGCAACACTTCAAAACGGACAGCTGCCTTATCCTGCGTATTTTTGCATTCTGAGGAGGTATCCATCAGCCCAGTTCAGCGCCAGGGTACGGCTGCAAGCGCACTGGTACGATTGCAAGCAGCACTGCTTGCAATACTTCCAAGCAGACCAGACCCAGTGCCTTTGACACTTACCAACCTCATTTTTATCTATACAGAGAGACCCTGAAACACCTGACTTTCAGACACCATTTAATGAGTCCAGGCAAGTGTGCTGAAAAGAGAGCAATCAAGCTACTTGATTGAGATGATGAGAGCACAAACACATGCACACACACACACACATACACACATGTGTGCGTGCACGTATTCAAACAGATGAGCATGCGTATCTTGTAGTGCATATGTATCCATGCCTGGGTAGAAGGCACCTGGACATGCTCATGTCTCCAAATGTTAACTCATGGGCATCTTAACCATGGATGCATTGCAGGCCTGCAAGCACGCCGCTGACCTATATGACTGCCCATGAAGCCAACACAGGAGGAGGCAGAACCCATGCTTTCGACTTCCATGAAGATACTGAAGGGAGTGACAACCCCATGTCCATCCCCAACCCTCTTTTTGGGGACAGGCACGAGAGCCATGGCTTGGAGGAGGTGCAGGTGCGTATATGTGTGTGACTGGGGCGCTGGGGTGCCTTGCAGCTGTATCAATTGAATTGACCCATGGAGGACGTGCATGTGTGTGTGAGTGGGATGCCTTGCTTGCTCAGGAGCTGCATCAATGGAAATACTCCAAAGAGGAAGAGCAGGTGCTACAGGGCATAATCCCCTGCTTACTCTGCAGCTGCAATAATGGTGTTGATATAATGTCTGCATCCTGATGGCGCCCATGCTGTTGAAAATGGGACATTTTTTAAAGTGATACCTTGTTGGGACACAGATTCTGGGATGTCCAGGAAAAGTGCCTTGATGGGATGTCTTGATGGGGTAGCGGGGACACTGGCACGTGCATGCCAGGTGGCTTCGCCAGGCGCATCACCCTAAGGCTGTACATACTTGGAAGGAGAGGAAGGAAAGGATGCGCGCAGCTGCGAAGGGTTGCTCATGTGCTTGGAGGCACACAAGTGCATGGTGGGGCACACATGAGACAATCAGGTGTGCAGCATCAAAGCCCTTTTGAAGGGTGATGTACGCCGGCCCGGCTCCTTGTGCGCTGCTGCCACCTTGGCCACTGCTTCTGCCGCCTCTGCAGGCTCCTTGGCAAGACATCGCATCTGTCAGCGGCGGAGCTGCGAGACTGCAGCTGCCCCATGCCACAGACTCGCCAGTCACGCCTGAAGGGTACGTGAGACTGCAGCTGCCCCATGCCACAGACTCGCCAATCACGCCTGAAGGGTGCGTGAGACTGCAGCTGCCCCATGCCACAGACTCGCCAGTCACGCCTGAAGGGTGCGTGAGACTGTAGCTGCCCCATGCCACAGACTCGCCAGTCACAAGTGTAAAACGCCAGGAGGGTGCGCGCGCCCCGTCCACTTTGAGTGCGTGAGCAGAAGAAGGTTGGCATCGTGTGTGAGCAGGAAACAGTGGAAAAGTCCGCGCCCGCCACAAGCAGAGCCTGTAGGCGTCCAGCTGATGCTGTGCCGCACAGCGCTGCTGCTGCATGGGTTCGCGACCTTTTGTGAACTGCGCAGGCTCTGTGCTTTGCACGCTGCGCTCAGGCTCCCCCCTTCCTTTCCATCTGCATTATCCACTGCCCTCTCCTGTGTTCAGCATCATTTCTCTCCAGCTCGTAGATGCGTGCGTGGGACACAGCCGCACGCGGCGGGGGCGGTGCCTGTCAGCCAGACCAGGCCTCCCATGGCCCTCTTCTGCACCATACCAACAGAGCTACCCTCAAGAGCTGCATGTCAATCAACTCAAGCGCACTTTTGTGTCCCTGTGCACCCTCCGCGCCATCGCACCGCACGACAGTTTGTCCTCCAAGGGGCACTTTTGCGCGCACTCGCAGCGGGGCCTCCACTGTAGGTCTGTGTCAGTCTCTCGTCCTGTGCCGCCTGCTGCGCCGTGGCTGCAGGAGAACGGGCAGGCTCAGCTTGGGCGCATACTATCAGGAGGGCCCCGGCAGCCACTCGGTGCGCAAGAACGAGCTCTTTGACGTCCAAGAAGGCCCCAGGGTGCGTGCGGTGCAGGCGCTGGGCTGTGCCCGCTGCAAGAGGGCGCTGTGCCGTGGATGCAGAGGTCACGAGCGAGGTTGAGTTGTGCATGGACTCGTGCATGCGTGCATGCGTACGTGCGCCGGCAGACGCCGACTTGTGGGTCCTGGTTGGCATCCAAGGCTCTGTCAGCCTTGCATGGGCTCCCCAGGCCATGCATATCCGCTGCGTGAGGCATGCCGTATCGTGCCTACAATTTCTTGTTTGTTTTTGGGTCTCGCTTCCGGGCCCCAACCCAGCCTCAAGTGCGCAATTCAAGGGCCAGCTTGTTGCCCTGTCGTGGCAACACATGGTGGCCGGACGTCAGGCGTCCCTGAGGCGCGCCCTCCTGCCAGTCCCATCGGAGGATGCCCAAAGACTTGGTTGCCTGCCAGCTTGACGCCCTAGAAGCTAGCATGCGATCATGCATGCGCAACAGCGCACAGAAAGCTAGCACACGACGCACACGACTGTGCATGCACCACAGCGCTCAGGACATGGCAATCCCGGGACGCATTGATTCTTCGGGGGTCACATCTCCAAAGTAGAACAGTGCAGTCACCCCAACATCCACCTGAGGCGGCAGTGTCCAAACATGCATCGTTTTCGCAAGCTCAGCATGCGCACGGAATTTGGACACGGCAGGTGTAGAGCTCCTAACGCCCACGCCATGCTGCTTGCGCTGTGACACCTTGACTGCACGCAGCGGCTGCTGAGTGGGGACCTGGGCGAGGAAGACGAGGATGAGGACACGGATGTCGTGAGCAGCAGGGTCACGCCGACCCTCACCGAGCAGTTCAAGCTGAGCTCGAGGTGCGCTCGGCTTGCGTGCACGCCCGTTAGGGGCAAAGAGCAAAGAAGGAAAACTCGCACGTGCGTTTGGCAGGCAGGCATGCATGGCGAGCAAAGAGGGGGAAGCATGATAAGGGATAGACGCGTTCCCATGGGCGCCCCTGCTCCCACACGCGCGCGCCTGTGCGCAGCTTGCCTCAATCCCACTCTGTGCACCCCTGATCCTGCGCATACATTTGTGCGCACCCTCGATTTTGCTGTGTGTGCTCATGGTCCTGTGCGCATGCACCTATGTGCACCCTTGATCTCGCTACGCGTGGTCAACCTTGCCATGCAGCTTGCGGAGGGTGAACCGCGACGCTGGGGAGGCGCTCCGCCAGCAGCAGCGTGAGGAGGAGCAGGCGCAGCGGCTGCAGGCCAGCGAGGACGAGTGCCGTGCGGCACAGCAGCAGCTGGCCAGGGTGCAGGTGGGGGGGGAGGCAAGGAGCGGGCTGCGCATGAAAAAAATAAGCAGCAAAATGGGTTGGGGAGGATCTGATTTGCAGGAACAGGCCACTTGTATGGCCCTATCAATGTAGGAGTGGTTGTTCTTCACTTGTTGCAATGCAAGCAGGCTGAGTCAGTGTGGGGATGCAGGTCACAATGGGACGTGGATTGCTGATGGCCTGGCCAGTGCAAGCGCAGCTGCATGTGCAGGATATTTGTGAGACCAGGTTAACATGGGCTGTGCAAACGCGGCATCGCTGGTGCTGCGTGGCTGCAAGTCAGCGCGAGCCAAAAAGCACAGCAGTGCGGATGTGCTATGAAAGTGTGTGCTGTGTTGCGGGCGCTGTGCAACAGCGCAGCATCTCGGGTGCTGTGCAAGGCTGCACAGGCAGCATTGCGCGTGCCCATTGAGTCCACAGGCAGCGTTGTGCGTGCCCAGTGCGCGTCCATGAACTGCAGTCGCAAAGCACAAGCAGAGCCATGCAAGCACAGACAGCCATGCAAGCACAGACTGCCATGCAAGCATAGACAGAGCCATTCAAGCACAGACAGAGCGCAGGTGCATGTGTGCCGCACGCAGCACAGCCGCCCCGGTCTTGCTGGTTGCTGGCTTGGGCGCCTAGGGATTTGCAACGTTGAGCTCTGGCGGGTGTGCCGCTCTCTGTGCACGCAGGCAGAGCTGGAGGCTGCCCAGGCAGAGTGTCAGGCGACGCGCGCGCAGCTTGAGCCGCTCAAGGTATGCGTGTGTGTGTATGCGAGTGTGTGTAGGTGTAGGTGTACGTGTGTAGGTGCACGTGCTGGGTTAGTGCTGGACAACACATGCGCAGCTTGAGCAGCTCAAGGGGAGAGCGTGTGGAAGCACCAAAGCATGCATACAACACTCCAACATCTGCGTACCCTCTCACGCACACCCACACGTGCACAGGAGGCAGCGGGGAGGGCTCAAGAGGCTGAGCAGGCTCTGGTGGCCCTCAAGGACGAGTGCAGCCAAGCACACATGCAGCTGGCGGCCATGCAGGTGTGCCACGCTGTCACCTGCGCAGCAGCGCAAGGCTCGCGGCGCAATGCAACATCGTTAACCAAGCTGAGGGATGGCTGAGTCTTGCGCGTCGGGATGCCTGGTGGTGGCCATGTGCGCGCCCCCTTGGTGGAGAAGTGCTCTGAAAGGTGGCAAGCTTGATCAGAGGCAAGCACAAAGCAGCAGGGGACGGCCTCGGCCAGGGTTAGGCTGGGCTGGAGCCCTAGCCCACCCAACTCTGAAGCTTAGCAGCATGTGCGGCAAACACGAATGCCTCCAGCAGAGCGTTGGTGGATGAAGGAGCGTGCATGCGCTTGCATGATCCAGTTCCTGCATGCACATTCCGTGCGTGTTCGTGTTTGTGCCTGGCGGTGCGCAGGAGGAGCTAGAGCGCCTGCAGCATGGCGAGCAGGAGGCCCAGGCTGCAAATGAGGCCCTGCATGCAGAACTGCAGCAGGTGAGCAGCCGGCGTCACCATCATCAGGCACCACCACCACCACCACCACCACCATCCTCATCACCGCTGCCACCACCATCCTCATCACTGCCACAATCATCATCATCATCATGACCCTCACCAGCATCATGACCCTCACCAGCATCATGACCCTCACCAGCATCATGACCCTCACCAGCATCATGACCTTCACCAGCATCATGACCCTCACCAGCATCATGACCTTCACCAGCATCATGA